>SDBT01016738.1_pt1 | contig 11598 bp, 8 predicted proteins | sample 2277101 | NCBI WGS metagenome assembly SDBT01 (sample SAMN10404973, study PRJNA504765) | marine sediment metagenome | isolation source: marine sediment core GS10_PC15, 103 cmbsf | place: Arctic Ocean: Southern Knipovich Ridge | collected 2010
AGGGACCTAGAACGAGAGCTAAAGAACATCCCCATGCAAACCACGTCAAGTCAGATAATGTCTCGGGCCCAAGTACAACTGGAAAATGCAGGGGTACCCATCATGATGCAGTGGCACGATTCATTCATTTCTGAAATAGAAACTAACGACATAAACAGGGTAGCCAAAATAAAGAAGGACATTATGGAACAACACATAGAAGAGCTTGGGTGCAGCTTCCCTGTTGATGTGACCGTCGGTCGTAACCTTGGGAAGTACCACGCAACGCGCAACCCCGAGGGGCAACGTAAATGGCAAGGATCGATGAGCTAATCGGTGAAGCGTATGAAATATCGAATGCAGAAGGAAGGTTAGACGAGAAGGGTAGTCAAGTATACTACGACATCTACTGTGCTATGTGTGCCTTAAGAAGGTACATAGCAGAGGATGAGAGATACCCAGATAATCTAGGTTACTGCTCCGAACTAGAGGAGCTATTCCTAGATGGAACTGACTGAGGAACACTGGCTCAAGCTTCAAGAGCTAGTCAGTCTGGCCCGGAAGTCCCCCAACTTCCACACGGATGCCTATGCCCAGCTCAAGCTGGTCGAACTGGCAGCGGACTTCTTCCCTGTCACCACCAAAGAGCGCCGAGCCTGGATTGAGAAGCAGCTTATGGTGCTTGTCCCACGGGTGAAAAACGCCACGGATCCAGTGCTGGAGTTGCAACTGCTGCTGAAGGTAGGCTCTGTATGGGGCTCAGAGGACCTAGCGAGGGCAATCAGGTACCGTACCCCCAGTTTCTTCCTTGAAGAGCCTGAGGAGTCACTGTACCCCCAAGAGGGATGGCTTGGTGAGTATATTGATTGGTCTAAGCACTCTGAGCTGCCAGTAGGGTTTCATTTTTGGTCGGCCATGGCAGCCCTCGGTGCAGCCTGCCGATACAACTTCTACGTGGACCGCGGGCAGTACAATCTGAGGCTAAATAACTACATCATTCTGGTGGCTGACAAGGGCATCGGCAAGAGCCACGCGATGAACCTAGCACTGGAGATTCTGCGCCGCGCGAACGACCTCATCCGCCCGCCTGACGCGATGGCCAACATGAAGCACCCGCATGAGATACGCATATTGCCAGAGGATACCAACGTAGAGACGCTGACCCAGGCTCTCCAGTACACCACCGCTGTCATGCTGGACGAGGCCGGCAATAGCATCCGGGTACCCGTAGACAGTACGGGTATGATGGCACTGGATGAGCTGACCACCTTCCTCGGGATCAAGACGTGGAATGTGGAGCGCCGCATCCCATGGCTGGTCACCATGCACAACAAAGAGAACTACACCTACGAGACCAAGGGCAGCGGGGCCATGGTGCTAAAGCACCTAGCCCTGTCCATGATTGCCTGTACCGCACCGGACTGGTTCAGCTCAGCCATGTCACCGTTGATGTTCGGTGGCGGTTTCATGGACCGTACACTGTACGTGTACCGCGGTAAAACTGAACGGCTATACCCCACCCCCTCACCCACCGATCCCATTACAGCTTTGGGCCTTGCCAATCGGCTGGCTGACATCAGCAAGATGAACAGGCCAGTGGAGATGATGGCAACGGACAACGCGGACAACTGGTACGAGGCATGGTACCGACGCCAGCCTAACAACAACCCAATCACCAATATGTCACGGGCGCGTGAAGCCAATCATCTGTGGAAGCTCGCCGCGCTGTTGAGTTTGAGTGAGGGCGTTGAGCCGTACATTCAAGATACTCACCTCGACGCTGCCGCTAAGTATCTGAAGATCGAGGAGTCATACTTCGAAGCGTTTGACAGGGCCCGCACCAAGAGCGGGTACAGCGATGCTATTGGTACCATCCTGAGTGTCATCATACGGGCTGGCGGTACGGTGACACGGGCTAGGCTGTATCAGTTTCTCAACGGGCGGCATGGGTTGACGCCACCTAGTAAGTTCGTGCCGGCCTTCATCACCTCAGCTGAAGAGATGGAATACATAACAGTGACGCCGTACCACGGAGGGTTCCGTTATGCGGTTACCGACAAAGGCAGGGATGCCGTAACAAAGGGCTAGATGAATGACACCCCAAACTGCTCCTCGAACTGACCAAGTACTACGTCCAACCGTGAGCCAGCATCTGATCGATACTGCTTTTCAGGCAGACCAACTACACTGGGAATTGATAGCGCTTGCGAACGAGCAAGAAGTGCTGTATCAGCGGAACCCGTGGCTACACCTACCAGCCCATCCAGACCCGCTACCGACAGGGACTGGTTTGCTTGATCGACTACTACATCGTGCCACCACACTCGCCCAAGCTGTTGCATCGTTAGCCCAGTTAATTCTGATCCCTGACTTGCGCCGCCCTGTTGATTTGGCCACGGAGGAACAGTCAGAGCAACAGCTCCCGTTATACGTTTCGGAAGATGAGCCTCCGCTTGACCAGTAAGCACGTCACCCATGTTCTGCTCGCTAAAGAACGCATGAGCCTGTAACATGGGCCAGCCCATTTCTATCCCCGTTAACACAGGGCCATCAACGGTCAAGGCGAAGTCAGCTTGCCACAGCCCAGTGAACCCGAGGTCATGAGTAATATGCCGAGCCTGTTCAAAGGAAGTGTCGAGCAAGTCATTGCTCACTTCAGGAAGTACACGAATAAGGAAGGTTGCGGCGTCAAGGTTCGGACCCTGATTACCGATCCAGGCTCCCCGATCCACAACGGCCATATGCTGGCCTTCGTGAGTGCCGCCCGCCGTTATCCACCCTCCAAGGCGGAACTCGTTCTTGAGTTCTGGAGTGACGAAGATGCCAAAGCCTTCGCCAAAGCGTTCGCTGGCCACCCAGGTGTTAGTCAGAAGTACGTACCCTGACTGTCGGTACCGGTCGTAGAAGTCCTGATCGGGTTTGTCCCGGACTAGGTTGAACCGGCCAGCCCACGAGGCTTCGTACCGCTTCTTCCATACCACCACGTCTACTTCGTGGCCTTCGTTCAAGAGTCTGTTTGCAAACGGCAATAGCTCATGCCGTCGAGAGACTACTAGGAATTTCATTCTGCCTTCAGACGGGGGTTATATCATTCTAACGGCTACGTCTCAGCAGATTCAGCCGGCGTTGTTCTCTAGCCCTCTTCTGCTCAGCTGCCAAATTCGCGCGGCTTTGGATACCCAAAACGGGATCACTAAACTCAGTAAGATAGTCAGTTATCATTTCAGGGTCAAACTTTACAGCGTTGAATATACGATGTGATACACGGATAGCTGGTAAGGTTGCCATTTCCCGCTTCAGGTCAGTGGGGTCCTGTTTGAAGATTGCGTTAACTGTACCCTCAACCACACCAAAGGCAGTATCAACTGTAGGGCCCATCAAAGCACCCTTGAGGTCACCGTGTAGGGCTGACTGGAACACATCAGCCGCGAGACCGAAGGCCCCAGCCGCTAGCATGTTATCTATGGTACGCCACTGCGGATTGTCAGGGCGCTCACGGTCAAGAGCAAACGCACGCATGTCGCCTACAAACTCGCCAGCGATAGGTGAGACGGACATGAAATATGCAAGGGGCACTGGGTTACCGGCGGCGGCCTCGCCTACTACAGCATCCTTAAGGAACTTGAACTGGTGGAGTGCGAACGTCTTGAACTGGAACATCAGCCGGCCCATCGGATGGTTCCAGAACTCGGGACGCCGTGCTGCGCTGGGAATGAACTGAGTCTTCTGAGCCGCGAGGAACGCTGCCTTAGCCAAGAGATCCTTGCCGCCCCTGGTCGCGACGATTAGCTTACCTGCCTCGTCTACTGCGCCTGAACCAGACAGCGGATTGATACCACCAACCTCGAACCACTCAGCTAGCGCCCGGCTAGTCGCTTCCTTGTCAATGGTGCCGTTTTTACGGAAGTGCCGCGTCTGGTTGATTACGTCGTCTAGGTTGAAGCCCAGGTCTAGTGCGTTCAGCCGTGCGCGGTCCAGAGCCAGTCCACGTATCTTACCATGGCCACCACGGATGATGATGTCCTTGGCCACTGCAATTCCAGTACCGCCGGACCATACGCGGTTCCAACGTTCAACCTTCTCGAAGCCGGTGTACTTCAGCACCCACTCAGCCATCATGCGGAACGCACCTTTAGCTAGTCCATCTTCTGCCATAACATGGCCCATGTCGTCAAGCATGGAGTAGCTAAGTGCCATGCCGGCTTCTAATTCTTTACGGGTTCCTGTGTTCATGACCTCACGGAAGCCTCGGGCAGTAGAACGTAGTCCATAGGCGTACAGCAGGTTCTGAGGCTGGGTCAGATTGGCGAATACAGATATAACCATCTTAGTGGCAATGTTGCCTGCGGTCATCATCAGAGTCACGTCACGCAGCGCGGCCTGATCGTGCGGGTTGTTAAGGAACCGTTCCATTAGTCCCTTGGCCAGCTCCATGTTCTTGCCCTCGGCCTGGGCTGCCAACATGGCTTGGTCGAACACCTCACCCCGGGGACCTAATACCTTACCCATCTCGATACGTCGGGCTGCCGCGTTAAGGTAGCGCAGGCTGGACTCAAATGGGTTCCGTTCAATGTTGAACCCCATCTCACGCATCTGTTTGGCTGTCGCTTTAATGGTACGGTTGAAGTCGAACGCTCCAAAATCAGACATTCGTGTTTGAATGCTGATGGGCGGACCGTTATGATAGCCAGCGGTAGTCGCTCTGTTGAGTACCTCAGGGTCTACCTTGTTCCACATGTCATCAATAATACTGATGTCATCCGGGTTAAGCTCTAGCTTCTTAGCAATGGTAAGTATCTCCGCTTCGTCCAGTGGGTCCTGCCGCATGCCGAATTCAATCTTGGCACGGATCGATGGGTTACCGCGGAACACGTCTAGCAACTTATCATCTACACTATCCAGGCTTCGTGTCTTACTTAGGTGAGTCAGGTAGTTCTTTGGTGTGCCATACTTACCAGACAGGTCTACCGGAGGCATGCCACCGGAACGTAGGATGCCATTATACCCAAGGTCACCGCTAATAAAGTTGCGAAGGTCCTTGAATATGTCAACGATCTCATCGCCGCTGTACCCTGCATCGTCAGCCCATTGCTTCAAGCCGCTTAGGTTAACGGTGTCCGGGTCGATCTCGTACTGGTGTCCTGCCTCTTCCAGAATGTCTTGGCGCTTAGCATTACTCCGCTTAGTAAACGCAGTTCGGATGCCCACTGCCTTGAGGAACCGACGCTCAAGCGGGGCGATCAATGACTTGTTCAGTGCCATCTTAATCGTCGCCGTGTCGTCTGCGAATTTAGCGCCGGACATCACACGGGCCGCTGCCTCACCGAATTCGTCCACTAAGTTGTCGAACGATCCGAACATCTTGAACACGCTGTTAAGGTACAGCTGTCGTGCTTTGCCATGGCTGAAGTCAATGTCACGGCTGCGTTTTATAACGGCAGGGTTACGTGCGAACAAGTCTGCGGTTCTAATGTTGGAGCCAGTCAGCCTCAAGCTCTGCCGGAGTTCTTCGTACTCCCGCATCAGTGTTTTGGGAAGGTCCTTAGGCTGACGCCGCACTACCTCAATGCCCTTCTCGAATGCTTTGGGCTGTGTCTTGAGCCGTTCGGTTCCTGTGCGTACTTGTGGCTGGTTCTGTAGGATCTTCTCTTCGATCCTAGCAGGCAGCACACCCTGTGCCTTAAGCTTTGCATTGAATTTGTTGAGCTGGGCATCTTGTAGGTCGCGAGTGCCCTTAAGGAACCGTTTCTTAGTTAAGCTTCGGACTGTGTTACCCACGTTCAACGTGGTCTTACCCAGAGACCCTGCAAGCTCACCCACAGTCATCTGACCGTTTGTCTTTTGCAGCGCAGTCATGACACTAGCCTGGGCATCGCTTAGGCCCGGCTTGAGTACCTGCACTTGCCGATCAACGTTAAGGAGCTGATACATGACCTTGATCTGGTCACGCGCCGTGTCCTTGAAGAAGTTGGTAGTCTTGTCCGCGCGAGCCTGTGGTGATATCTGGAGGCCCTGGGACTTAGCGAACTCAGCCTTATGGGTGTTCTGGTCTACAGAGTGCGCTCGCATACGGGCACTGAAGAAGCGGCCAACAGGGATCAGAGCGGTCTCAAATGTGGCACTCATAGCGAAAGCCATAGCAGCTTCGCGGCCTACCTCGGAGGCGTCCTTGCCCTCCATGATAGCTGTTGCACCTACGATGCCGGACACACCAACACCATGGCCCAGGATGATGCCGGCACGTTCCAATGCGTTCATTGGGGCTTGGATAAGGTTAGGGTTTGCCTTGGATACGTTGCCGCCAATGTCCTTGGCGCGGTTGGCAATGTTGGCGAGCTGTCCGGTCTTCTTGACTGCGCCAGCTGCGACTGCCCGTTTAGCGCCGGCTTTTAGGCCAGCCAGGATCACTCCACGTCCAGCGATAGCAGCGGGTGTGAAGGTGCCGAACAGTGTAGCTATGCCAGTGAGGAACTTCACCGACTTGGCCACTGGGCGGCCGGCGATCACGTCACGCATGGCGTCAAGGTCGGGACCGTCGAACCCAGGGATATGTTCCTTGGCTATACCCAGGGCAGCAGCGACCAGCGGGTCGTCAAGGAACCCCAGGGCTGCGCCAGTACCAATGGCTCCGGCGCTGTCAGCAGCACGTTCAAAGAACCCAGGTTCCTCTTCGTCACGCTTGAAGTTAGCCTGTCCCGTAGGGACCGGTGCGCTACGTTGCCCTATTCTCGGGGGAGCTACCATGAGCTAGTTCTCGCTGCGTTTGAGTGCAGCCGCCCGTGCTTCCTCGCGCCGTTTCTTCTCACGACGCTTAGCAATAAGCCCTGCTCGACCGCCTGTACGCGGCGCAGCTGTGCCTGGGGTAGTGAGGAATTCACTAATAGATTCTGCAACAGCACGAAGGGCGGGATCACCAAAAGCAGGCTCCCGTTGGAACGTGGGATCTACCCCAGCCCGACGTTCAGCTGCGGTTAACGGCTGAGTACGCCGGACTCGTGTGTCTGTAGGCGGGGGAGCTTGGAACCCTAGCTGCCCACCTAGAGCTGCGCCTACAGCTTCACTGGCTGCTGGCGTAGGCTGCTTGAACACCTCGGGAGGAAACTCGTTAGGCAGAATCGGGATGTTCATGTCTCTGGCTTGGATACGCCCATTGGCTATAAGCTGTGTAATCATACGTTCCATTACTTCAGCACCCACGGCAAAGGACGGACCTAGTTTTTCGTTAAGCGGGCCAACTACTGCGTCGCGAGAGATCCCAAGTACCTGTTCGAACCCCGGAGGTAGAGTCAAGGGAGCACTAGCGTCATAACCGGAAACCGGGACGAATTGGCCACTCTGGTTTTGGGACAAGATATACTTGTCAGTCTGTAAGCCCCTGATGATCTCGACGAATCGCCCAGCATCGGTACCGAGTGCGCCAGTGGCTGCTGTGTTACCAGCCTTGAAGTCTGTCATCATCGCCTCAGTAGCTTCGCTGTACGCTTTGTCTCTACGTTCCGGTCTGAGCATGTTAATGCCAGTAACGAGTGAAGCATGTGCGCTTAGGTCAATCTCAGCTTCCATCTGAGCCTGAGTGTTAATGGGTGTATCCAGACCTTCGGCAAGTAGCTTATTGATCTTAACCGCGTCGAACCGACGCATTTTACCTACAGTCTGCGCCTCAACCATGTTACCTAGACTGAAGTCGCCTAGCTGTGTAGCGTTGAGAACGACACCGGACTTCTTTCCTGCCTCAAATGAGAAGAACGATTTGCCTGCCTCACGGACTGGCGCATAAAACTTATCCCGTAGAGAGTTAGCTTTCTCCAAAGTCTCAAGCTTGTTAGGAACCGCCTGTCCGTTGCCGTCTACTACCTTGAATACTCCCAGGTTCTTGTCGAACACTTCCTTAGTACGTCCACGCTGCACATGGTCCATGCCAAGTGCCCCGGAAAGATCGAGATAACGTGAACCGCCAGTGGGATCATTGAAAGTTTCAGCCCTTTGGCGGGTACGGGCTAGTGACATTTCAGTTAGCTGATCTTGTAGTTGCACTTGTATATTTTTAGGCGCTGTAGACATTAGCTCCATTGCGCCGACCATCTCGCCTTGGCCTATCAGCTTTGCAATCTCAGGTGCCATTCTTGTCGCCGCAGCTGCGTCAAGTCCCGGGATACGAGCTAGCATGTTCAATGACACGTCCAGGTCTTCACGCTGTCGGAGACGCATGACTTCGGCCGTATTTATCTGTGCTTGTCTGTCTATATCTTGGAGCCGCTCTGGTGTTAGCCCACCGAATCGTTGTTCAATCCGGCTTAGTGCCAGTGCCTTATCAGATTCTGGCCTGTCCCCCATCGCAGCGGAAGTGTACACCGCAGACAGCGCCCCAGTTACCGCAGGCAGGTCTTGGGTCTGTCGTAGTGTGAAGGCGTTTCGATTGAATCCCGTGTTGATGGGTCCAATCCTAGTGTCTAACTGAACAGGGGTCTTGCCGCCTGGGACACGTATAACGTCACCAGGGACTGAACGTCCTTGCTCAGTACCGGCAACCTGCTGCGATCCGAATAGCCTACTGAGACCGCCACCCCTTTGGGGTTGTGACTGATCTGGTGCGCTGCCTCCTTGACCACCCACTTGAAAATTCTGGGAGATCTGGGCAATGTTACGGATGGCCTGAGGCCCTAGAGCCGCCCCGGGATCGTTAACGTCAATGTTCCCGGCTGCCGGTGCAACGTTAGGCGTACCCGTTGCAACATCGGACTTGGCCTTCTGCGCCGCACGTTCCTCGGCAACCTCTTGCCGTAGGGCCTTCAGGGCTACGCGGCCCTGAACCTGTGCGGCCTGAGCTTCCACACCTGCATGCTTGGCAGCAAGTTGCGCATCCTCGGCCTCGTTACGGGCCTTGCGCGCGTTCATCATTACCTTGAAGCCGGAATTGGCCGTCGAGGATCCGTGTCCCATTAGAGGATGCCGAAGTTGAAGCTACTGCTGTCGGACTCACCCACATTACCGAAGGTGTTCGGGACGCCTGCCAGTGTCAGTAGGGTATCCAGTACGGTACCACCCTCAGTGTTGAGCCTCTGGGACTGTCGTGAAGCTTCGCTCAAGCCTAGTACGTCTTGACCAGCTTGAATAGGTGCTTGGTTAAGGAACTGTTGTATGCCAGTCAACACAGGTGCGGCCTGAGTGGCAAACGTCGCGGCTTGCTCCGTGGAGCCTAGTGCGATGTCCAATAGTGCCTGTTGCCCAGTGAACCCAGCTTGATTGGCAATGTCCGTGTTGAACTGGTCATTGCCGAACTGCTCTTGGATCTGTGGGATGATACTGTTGCGGAACGAATTCATGAACGACGCGGCTGCCGGATCAAAGAATGTACTCGGGTCGTTAGACGCTAGGTCCGTGAGCCCGGGGATCACGTTGTTCTGAAGGTTCTCAATGCCAGCCTGTGTCAGGTCCAAGGTCTGCTGTTCCAGACCACCGCCGAATACCTGTTGCTGTGCGCCTGAAATCGAAGTCGGGTTCAAGAGCTGACCTATAGATTGGATCTGCTCTAGGGTTAGGACACCATTGAACTGATCAGAGACACCCGGACCGCCGAAGCCTCCTTGGGACTGTTGTGACCGCTGCTCCGGGACGCCACGGTCGCCAAAGTTACCACCACCGAACGACGGTATACTGCGTCCACTACCGCCATCGCGGCCGTCGTCGTCAAATTCCAGACCGCCAGTAGGCCCGGTTCCAAACGCACCACCGCCACCGCCTCCAAAACTGAGGCCGCCCTGGTTGACCCTAGTGGGCGCACCGGTTAGGAACGCATTGAGTATAGGGAAGAACGGGTTGAGAGTACCTAGTTGATTGGTACTACTTGAGTCGCTTCCACCGCCACTGATCATGGTATTCTCCTAGATACTTATAATATAGCGCACTATGGACTTCGTGGCACCTAACTTGGCAGCCTCCCCGTCCATCAAATGGATAGCAGCCTCATTAGTCGTGGCTACCTCAGTCACGAAGCTCTTGAACTTCAACTTTCTCATCACCTCTAGGCTATGCCGCCCGAGCTGCTTCATATAGTCCATGCTGCGGTACGAGGGCATGGTGTACAGCCCCCAGCAGTGAGCCAGATCGCCGGCCTCGCAGGGCCACATGATAGGCGTGGGGGACTCGCCGGCCATGATGATGGATACGGCTTCACCGTCAGCCTCGTATACCCATGTCCCGCCCCGGAGGTAGTCTCGGGCATAGGCGTGAAAGATGTCCGAGAAGAATCCTAGCGCGTCGATATTGTCCCCGACCAGCGGGTTCAGTTTGGACACGTCTATCAGCAGCTCTTTCCACAGTCGGACAAATGTGTATCTGTCCTCAACACCCAGCAGTTTGATCATTTGTCAGCTCTCGTAAAGAACAGAGTTAGTATCAAAGGGTTGGAGCTGTCCACAGTAATGGAGCCGCCGTACACCCCGATGTTCGCCACCATGGGTAGGCTGTTTGCTGCAACCGTTCCACCCTCGTACCAGACGTTAAGGCTGAGCAGTGGGGAAGAATGGGTGCCAGCGTGCCCCCAACCCATTACTTGCCAGCGTACGTTAGGTCCAGTGGTAGACTGAACCACGTATTCGGGCACGTCTAGAAACAGGTTGTGATAAGCGGTAAAGGTTTGCCGGTCGGTGCCCTCGATACTGATCTCGACCCACGAGCCAGCGATGTCAGCAATGGTTCCGTTGTGATTAACGTCTGCCGCACCGGCTAATGTGGTACTGGTAACGTCAAGCGGGTCCTGCGGGCTACCAATCTCGATAGCTTCACGGCTACGCCGGGTGCCTCGCAGACGGTTGATGACACGGCCACCAGTATTGATTACGGCTTTGCCTATGCCCGGAGCCGGGGTATTGAGTGTCTCAATATGGTTGGCCATTAGACCTCCCGCGCCTCATCACCATGTAGCATGATGTTGAGTGTGATAGCACGGATTGCCACTGGAGAGGTCCCTGAGATACGTAGACCAGGGGCTACACTAGTAAACCGAAACCATCCCCAAGTGCTGTGAATTGAGTTTGCCGCTCCCTGGTTCAAGTTCATGGTAAAAGATTGAGTTGTTGCACTAGAATTGCAATACGCAGTAACCACAGTATCAGAGTTAGGTACGCTAACGGGTTGATAGTTTACGTACTCCATTTTCACCCGGTCTAGTGTAGTATACAGGCTCGCAGCTTCGATGTTACGTAGGCCAGTCTCGAACAGGAACGTGGGCTCTGTCGTGGCATTAGTTGGAATGTCATCATCCCCACGGAAAGTCAGTGAGTCATGGTGGATGTATACTAGTCCCTTCTTGTTACCATGGACGATCTGGTCGATGCCTTTGATGTTCCCTGTTGCGCTAGCGGCAATTGTCATTTCGCTAGCCAGTACATCACGGGTGAATAGGGCAGGGTCAGCGGCACTTACTAGGGCAGGATCAATCAACGTAAAGAACGATTCCCAGCCCAGCGGTACTTCGTCACCACTTTCAAGGTCCTCTGCAACCAATTCACTGCGTAGGTTCTGCGTGTACGTACCGAAGCATGTCACAGGGTAGTCGTCAATCCATACCCGGTCGGTGTTGATATCGTAAATCCAAGTCTCCTCGACACCATTGGTGCG
>SDBT01016739.1_pt1 | contig 11598 bp, 12 predicted proteins | sample 2277101 | NCBI WGS metagenome assembly SDBT01 (sample SAMN10404973, study PRJNA504765) | marine sediment metagenome | isolation source: marine sediment core GS10_PC15, 103 cmbsf | place: Arctic Ocean: Southern Knipovich Ridge | collected 2010
TACTCGAGCCGCAGCTCCTGTTGCTAAATTAACTGGTTGCGCAACTGCATCATTTCCTAAAGAGATAGCCCCCGCGCTTGAATTAAATTCTAAAGCATCGGTTGAATCGAGAGACATTGTGCTAGATGAAGATATGGGAAATGCATTTGCATCGGAGGTTACGCCACCATGTGCTTTGATTTCTTGTAAATGATGAGAAAAGTGACCAACAATTAAAGACATTATATATTATATATTAATATAATATTTTTATACGACGGTTCTCCTAAATGAAGCATATATATTAATATCATATTGTCCAGCCGCAGATGTAAGTCCACTAAAATTGACTCTCATTGTTCTTGATGCTTCAAGTGCAACAACAACTTTTCGGAAATTATCCCCACCTGAAAGAAGTGCAATACCTGCATCTCCGTTAGCATCAGAGGGATCTGCAAACAAAGTAGGTAATATAGTAGCGTCAAATGTCAGATCGAGTACTATTGCGGTTTGGGCATTAGCCTTATTAAGATTTAGTCTCATACTAAACTGACCCACTTCACCTTGAGAAGTTACAGACCATGAACTAGAAACTCCTGGTAAGGTAGGAAAATCTGTATTTGAAGCTGTTATAAGTAAACCATCAGTTTCAAAATTGGTGCTATATTTTGCGTTAGTAAGTGATCCATCAAATAATACAGTATCAGCACCAGTAGCACTTCTTAAAAAGTATTTTTTACTTGCGATTTCTTCCGCGCCCATCTTAATTCGGGTTGATACAGGATCTGTACGTGTGAGTAAATGATTAAGCGACATCGAGTTATATATTATATTAATATATTTTTTTACTATATATAATGTCGCTTCCATTTGGTAATTTCTCCGAACATACAGATTTAGTAACTTCTGGCAAAATGACATGTGGGGGAGATATGGATGTTGTTGGAAATATAGATGTAGCTGGAAGTATAGATGTAACTGGGAGTATTGTTACAACTGGCTCTGTAAAACCAAACTCAGGATTGTTTTTACCGGACTTTGGTGGAATTAACACGGTGACCCTTCGTGGTCCTGGAGCAGTTCTTACACCATATGATATTCATTTTCCACCAGAACTGGGAAATGATAATACAGTTATGGTACAAACAGGGAGTGGTTTTTTAGCTAATAAAGGATTCGAAGCTGGCAGACTTACTAACGTAACATTTGATAATCTTGTTAACTGCTCTTTTCCAAATGATGGTGTATGTCAATTTATGCGAATAGATAACAATATACAAGTTAATGGATTCATTAATATTACTATTGGCGTTGGAGCCTTTGCTTTTCAAATGGGAGCTGATCAATGGCTTAATGCATTATTTACAGATAATACTTTTGCTCGAGGAGGAGCTACAAATAAAGATGCATTAATGTCTGAAATTAATGCAGTCGCAGGATCTAACAAAATTCAAGTTGTAAATTTTATAAATGTATTAGGTCCGACAACTATAGTTTTTATAATTAATGTAACAATACAAATTCCCTCAGTATAATATATACGTTGATGAGCCTAAATCATTTTCTAGGTAGAAAAGATGTTATAGCACCATCCCTAAATATAGGATGTAACTCGATTGCCTCCAGGCAGTACTTTTTAACCAACAATGATAATAGTGAAACGCCACTATTTAGTGGTCCCGTTGTACAAAATCAGAATATTGGAGGTGATTTATTTTTGTCAAGCATTACTAACGCGTCATTAAATGATGAAGATAGTGACTTCAAATTTATGTCAATAGGTACCACGCTAATGTTTACTTGGCGCTTGAGTATTACAACTGATGCACTACCAGAAGGACCCGATAGTACCATGACATGGAGGCTACCTTCAAATTTACTTGTATCTGGATTTACATTTACTGGAACAAATCAGGCAAATGGCATGGCTTTGGCTATAACAAATGGTTCATTTATTGCCGGATTCATTAGATCTGTAGACGACTCGACAGATATCATATTTACATTTGAAAGTATTAATGCATTTACTACATATATTATAAATGTTTCTGGAGCATGTCAAATAGGGACAGATTCTTAGTTTTATATAATATAGTATGATATATAGTATGAATATAAGAGACTATAATTATTATTTTAATAATAATTATCCTAGATGAAAATATTCAAAAACTACTTAATGCTAAACCAAGAGATATTTTTTGGTTTAAGGGACCAGGCGGAAGTGGTTCAACTAAACATTATATTGAAGAAAATAAGGATGGAATTTTAGTTATTATCAATTCTAAAAAAGATTGATATAATATATATCTCATGTTTTCATTGATTAATAATGGGAAGGGTAGAGCAGTTGCAAAAATAAAGCATTCATCTATCAGTGCAAAGGGAGTTTATGTTTATTTATATGAGGATAGGAAAGACATAGATGAACATACTTTTACAAAATTAGATATTCATGATGGATATTTTCAACAGTTACCTAATACACATACTAGAGATGCTGTGATGATAGCTGGACCCTCTGGCTCTGGAAAGAGCACATATTGTAAGCACTATATAAAAGAGTATAGAAAGATTTATAAGAAAAATGAAGCATATATGTTCTCGAGGATTGATTCTGATCCAAGTCTTCGTGAGAAAGACATTAAGCGATTCGTTATTGATGAGACTCTTATAACCGATCCTATACAGACAAAGGACTTAGATAACTCATTGGTTATATTTGATGATATAGATACTATTTCTGATAAACGTGTAACAGAAAAAGTTAGACAATTAAGAGATGATATATTAGAAACAGGAAGGCACAACAATATCTTTACTATATCAACTAGTCATCAACTTATGAACTATAAAACTACTAGGACTCTTCTAAATGAATCTACTAGTGTTACTTTCTTTCCTAAATCTGGTTCTTCATACCATATTAAAAGGTTTCTAAAAGAATATTGTGGTCTTTCCTCAAAGAAGGTTATAGAAATTCTTAGTTTGCCTTCTAGATGGGTTACTGTTAGTAAAATATATCCAATGTTTATACTTTATGAAACAGGAATAGAATTACTATCCGTATAATATAGAATGGATTATAGTCTATCGTCAAATGATATTTTAAAGTTGATAGATGGAAAAGCAAATCTAATATCATATGATTCTGTATACAAGTATAAGAGTCTTGACGACTTATTAGGCCCTCATAAAGTATGTATAATACTATATCTCACAGAGCATAACTATGGTCATTGGGTATGTCTTATTAAACATGGAAAAAAACATATCGAGTTCTTTGATTCGTATGGAACTATACCGGATGATCAACTAAAGTCTATAGATAAAGATATAAGAGAATTATACAACCAAGATCATACATATTTGATTAGATTACTACTAGATTCAGGCTACAAAGTAGAATATAATCATGATCAACTACAGAAGTATGATACAAATACAAATTCGTGCGGGAGACATGTAGCTGTCAGAATTATTTTTAAAAATATGTCTTTGAAAAAGTATACCAAAATGGTAAAATCGTATGGAGATTCAGACAAACTAGTATATAGGGCTACAAAAAAAATGATATAATATTATATATAATGAGTATAAGATCATTTGATGAACATCAGAATTTCACAGATGAAGATCATGTTTATGTCAATATAAATATAGATAACAAGACTGACAATGTCTTCAAAATAGCAAACTTCAATGTCACTAGAACTATTCCTTTTATAAAAAATCCTTCAGAATATTACATGACTGTTGTTAGATTTTCAGCTCCAGGAAATGTACCTCTATTTATATACCCAAATGATGGAAAAGTCGCTAATAATACATTTTATTCGGTAACTTTACAATCGGCTAATAAAACTTCACAGAAATTCTTAATACATACAAATTATTTTGGACCAGATACAAATGCATCTGAGGCAATATATCCGTTTGGAATACTTTATTATCAACATATGCTTAATATGGTAAATACTGCACTTGCTGCTGCATTTACCGAAGTTAACAATGCTGGAGGGGTCACAGCTACGGCACCACCATTCTTTATATATGAATCGGATACTAATTTATTCAGCCTTATAGCTCAGGAACGATACGATCCGCAAACTTCATTTGCTGGAACTGGTATTAGAATATATCTCAACATACAACTTCATAGATTCTTCAAAACAATAAGATCTGAATTTAATGGAATTAATACATCTGTAGGTAGAACTTATATATATCCAGTTCAAGATTATGGTAATAATTTAACTACAGCTATATCAGGGGTTCCTGCTTTCGAAATGAGAGGAGAATATGCTAATGCTAGTGCTTGGCGTGACTTTATAAGTATTGTATTTACCACTGGCACACTTCCTGTCCGATATGAGGAAACTCCATCAGAAATTAATGATAAACCCTTATTTAGACCTATTGTTAGTGAATTCTTTGATAACACAAGGGGTTTTGGTAGGCAACATATATTCTACGAACCTACTGCTGAATATAAACGAATTGATTTATTGGGCAACATACCGATTAATACTATTGATCTTGATGTATTTTGGTTACAGAGAGATGGGACTCCTTTTCCACTACCAATTCCTCCAAGAAGTAGTGTTAAGTTGAAGCTTCTATTTGAGAAAAAGAAATTTGTTAGTGAGAAGAAATTCGAATTAACTGTTTAACTCAAAAAAAATATAACTAGATAATATATAACATGAGTCTCGCCCCAAAACCATTAGAAACTGTCAAAATTGAGGATCCTCTTCTTGACTATCCTTCAGAAAATTATGCTGGTGTTGTTACAGGTCCTCTTTATAATACATACCGTGTCGAAACTGCCGATACAAGTTCAAGCTCTGCATCTTCTAATATTGCTACAATTCAACATGTTTTAAGAGTTCCCAACGTTACTAATATTGTTTCTCCAATGATTATGCTTCATTGTCAAATATTATATACTATTGTTGGTCCTGATCCAGCACAAACCCCTCTTATAAAATTGGGATCACATGATGGACCTTCATCTTACCCACTTGCCGGATCAATGGATACTTTACAAGTAAATATTAACGATAATACAATTTCTACTAATCTTAACGACTACTTTCATGCTCTTATTCACTACAATAAACACCGCTATAAGCATAGTACAACACCAAATATGATGGACCAATTTCAGCAACTGGATGACTGGGAATCTCCTACGGTGGGTGGAAGTGGTAGAAATCCACTAGCCACATATGGTGAGAATCAATTTTTCCAGACTAGAGGGTCCTTTAGACCTTCAACAACTAGTGAAGTTTCTTCCGGCGGAAATACCACTTTTACAGGCGTTTATGATTTTTTCGAACCATTTTTTCTGTCACCTTTGGGGCTGTTCGATGAGAAGAATGAACATGGCCTTACTGGGATCCAAAATATTACTTTTAATATTAATATGGACCTTCGCCACACTTGGAGTCATGCAACAATTGGCGGCAACACAATTACTACCTTCAATGCTAGATTTAATTCTCCTCCAGAATTTATGACGCAATATTTGAGTCCACAACAGATCAGTAAGATTCCTCTCAGAACTGAATACCAGTATGATGCAGTTGTCCGCTACACAAGAAATATTGGGTCGATTGCGGCTGGTTTCAGTCTGGGTAATCAATTTACTGAAACTGTACAATTGACTTCAGTTCCTCGCAGGTTCTTTGTATTTGCACAACAAAAGAAGGCAGATAGGACATTTACTAGCGGCCAATCATTTGCATCTCTCACTAATGTTAAAATTGATTTTGATAATACACAATCTTTATTGGCGCAGGCGAATCAGGCTCAATTGTATGAAATCGCAAGAAAAAACGGGTCAGATCAATCATGGATTCAATTTTCAGAAAGGCAAGGGTCCATCCTTAGTTTCGAGATGGGCACTGATGTGGCCTTACCTCCTGATCTTTCTGCAGGCGTAAACGGAAAGTTTACACTGAGAGTTCAAGTAGATGTACGAAATCCCAGCTCTGTAAGTCTCGATTACGATCTTATGCTCGTAATTGTGTATAATGGTCTCATGACCATCGACCAGCAACATGTTTTATTGAACACAAGTACGCTCTCAAGAGAGGATGTTTTATTGGCTAATGAAAAGCCTCATATTAACAGAGAAGACGCCGAGCTTGCCGGTGGTGCTAGAATGGGAGGTGGTATTGGCGCTATAATTAAACCTCTTAAAAGTATCTGCAAAGTTATTGATCTTCTACCCGATAATGGTGGCGTTTTAATTGATCCCAAACGTTCCGGCGCTGCTGGTGGCAGAATGATAAGCCGTCAGAAACTAGAATCTCGTCTTAAATAAAAAAAATAATAATAAACTATATAGTATGGAAGTTAGACCAAGACTCACTTCTGATGACGAATATATGAAAGGTTTTAAATCCGGGCAATTTTATGGTGCTTTTCTTTTTTTTAGTGGCATAGTTATTGGAATGGGTGCCACTTTGGCTATTATGTTGGCGAAAAATGTATAAATTTACCATTCATACCAGGTGCAAGGTAGGTAGAGAAAAAATGCTTTTTTTTTGATTAACTAAAAGTCAGATAAAAAGGTCAGTAAATTTAGTAGGGGCGACGGGGGCGATCTTGGGGCGATCTTTTGGGCTCAACATCGCCCCTACTAGTTTTGAGAGCTTTTATCACGATTAGTTGATTGTCATTATTTCAGATTATTTTAGTCAACAAAAAGACAGAGAAATGGTCAGTAAGTTTAGTAGGGGCGATGGGGGCGATCTTTTTCCAAAAGTTTTTATATAGAGAAGGAAGGTAAAGAAAATATTATTGAATAGTTTAGGAAATACATCGCCCCATCGCCCCCGCATGTTTCAATACTAGTTTTGAGATAAAACATCTCAACTTTTTAATATGGTAAATAATGATCCTATTTTGAAAGTACAACAAATCATCTCAATTTTTATCTCATTTTATAACAAAAAATAATGTTAGTTTTATTAATCAATATCCCTCTATTTTTTCTTTTAAAAAAAGGTTTAAAGAAAAATATCTCATCATAGAATATAATGAATATCCTAGAATTCCTAAATGATAACTTAATCCAATATCAACCTATTGATATGAAAATTGACGATTCTGGTAAAAAGGTATACAAAAAAACTAAGATTCTTGGATCTATTCCAAGTCCCAGTGATTTTGCCAAGAATGAGGAATTAGTTGAAGCAAGAAGAGAGGTTATGCATAAATATGATTTTTTGATGCATGATTGTAGATCTATAGCTATACTAGACATAGATACTTCAGAAAAAATAGATCTTCCAGAAAACATAAAAAATGCACCATACTATAAATCTTCAACAAAAAAGTTACCACATTACTTTGTAAAACTAGATTTTAAACCAACCAAGTTCAAATATATTACCAAATATAGTGAAAAAGTTGAACTATTAACAGGACAATCATTTGCAAATAAGAATTCGGAAATCTTTAATGTCGAAAATAAGATTCCAACCATATCTCAAGATATATTACAAGAAAAACCTACAAATAAAAGACCATATGATAGTTTTACATCTTTCAATGAGGATGACATCTTTGTATTGCTCGATATTGTTGATGTTAAATACTGGAGCAACTATAATTCGTGGTTTGCACTTGGATGTGCTATGAAAAATCAAGGTCTTTCTTTTGAGGATTTCGATACATACTCAAAGACGGCAGACAACTATGGGCAAACTGAAGAAAAATTTGACGAGTTTGATGGAGAGTCGTATAGATTTGGTACAATTATGTACTATGCAATGAAATCCAACTATGAGGAAGTTCAGAAAATAAAAAACAGATTTATAACAATACCGCAAAAGAAAATATTCTCAAATATGTATGAAGCACAGGAAACTGAGAATCTGAAACCAACGCCAGATAATATAGCCCGCATATTCTATCTTGCACATCCTAATACGTATGTATATGTAAAGAAGTCATACTATGAATATAGGAAGTATAATCTTCTACAAAAAATAAAGGATAGTACAAAAATTAGAGATACTGTAAGAAAGTATATGGTAGATATGATATTATCCTTATTAGTGAATGTAAAAGATGGAATATATAGAGGGATTTTAAAGAAAATTAAAAATCAACTTGAAACAGTTATCTTTCTAAAAGATGTTATCGAAATGATGCAAATGAGGTATTTTATGGATGAAGATATAGAATTTAATAACAATCCAGATATAATCGCATTTAAAAATGGTGTTTATGATCTTTCATCACATACTTTCAGAGATGCTAATAGAAAAGAATACGTAACAAATATATTAAATTATGAATATGATATTTCAGTTAATTATGAATGGATTGAAAAATATATATCATCTCTATTTGATACTGAAGAGAAAAAGAGATATGTTTTGAAGCATTTAGGAAGTCTAATTCAAGGGAAAAATTCAGAAGAAACTGCTCATTTTTGGATCGGTATAGGACGAAATGGGAAATGTTGTTTAGATCTTCTTGTTAGAGAAGCCCTACATGCGTATTATTTTCCAGTTGACGATTCATTTTATACAACTCCAATAAAAGATGATGGACGTCCAAATACAGTACTAGTTGGATTACAAAATAAGAGAGTATGTATGACATCTGAAACTGAAGATATAAAGTTTATCACTAAGACATTCAAAAAATTAACTGGAAATGATCCCATATCTGCCCGAGATCTATACAAAGGTTCAGATGACATCATTCAATATACTCCTTCTCATAAAACTATTATCCAAACCAACTATAATCCACAATTTACTACTATTGATGCAGGATTAATTGGACGTCTTAGACTTATTAAATTTCCATACCAATTCCTTGATGAGATGCAGATTGATAAAAATAGAAGAGGTATAACACAATTTCCTGTAGATATAACTTTGAAAGATAAGTTGAAGGGAAACCAGGCGGCAACCATGAATCTAATGATTAAATGGTATAAAGTATATATGAATGAAGGACTTAAACTTCCGCAATCAATGATTATTGAACTTGATGTATTTAAGGAGGATATAGATGATGTATGTTCATGGATATCTACTAATACAATAGTTGGCGATTATGACGACAATATAGAAATTGGAGAACTTTATGAAGTATTCAAACGAGATACAGATATTAATATGAATCGCAAAATATTTAGTTGCAATGTAGGTAGGAAATATGAAATTAGTAAGACTCATGGTAAGCGGGTAGTTAGAAATTTGAAATTCAATAATGATAGGGAATTGCCTATTTTAGTATAGATAATTATTTCTTTAAAAAAATTATTTAAAAGAATATGTGGTATTAATATATAGTGATATAATGGTTACCATTCCGAAAGAAAAGAAAAGCGAATATAATAGACGTTATAGAGAAAGTCATGGTAAAGAATTAAAGAATACAAGAGAAAGTAGTAAAATACTATGTGAATGTGGATTCCCAATTAATAAACATTACTATAGTAAACATTGCTTTACTCAGAAGCATATAATATATGTCAAATTACTTAATATACCACAAACTGTAGAAGCTTATTAGATCATTTTATTCTTTAAATAATTATTTAAAGAAAATTCTATGTTACCATTATATAGAATGAATTTTGATAGCAATAAATTAGAACTATATCTTGACGCAGATAAATTAGATAATGCTATCGAATATTTCGATATATATCATGCGTATATAGATGGTACAATATATAACGTAGAATATGCTGATGAATCGTGCACTAGAATTTTACCTCTCACACAAAAAAAAAAGAAATCATTTTATTTCTATTATAGACCAGACAGACTAGACAATAGAAAAAAACATTTTATTGATCTATGGATTAAATCGCCAAATAGAAAGTGCTATTCAGAAGTTTGTATGAATTTTAATAGGATAGGCCACTATGATGAGATATTCAATTTATTTCATGGATTTAGATACTCAGACATTCAACAAAACGCTGATTCGATTGATTTCTTCACTGATCATTTGAAATCGATACTTGATAACAAGTATGATTTTATGTTAAAATGGATGGCATTTATACTTAAATTTCCAGATAAAAAACTTCATATTGCACCAATATTATTGGGTCCGTATTCCTACTGGTCTCTTGACAATTTGAATGATGATAGAGAATACATACTTCGTATTCTTAGATTATTGTTACATACATATTATGCAGATAGTGAAATGCCCAAAAAATATCTCAAACATAAGATTCTTATAGGAAAAACTGATCTTAACCGAGCAAATATGAGAGGATATTATTCTAAAATAAATATGCAAAATTATATATTTATAGCCAAAGATAATCTAAATTATATGGACAAAACCTTCATCCCTATACGATGTAAATATATAGAAAGGTCAGAGGAATACTATATTGAATTTAATAATAAACTAAAAGATGAGCAAATACTAGCTAATATATATCATTTTCTTATAAATATTGATGTCGAAGATTTCTAAATTATTAACTATACTAATTTTTCTTTAAAAACTTATTTAAAGAATTTTCTATAATAATATGATATAGGATGAGTAAGTTCTACAATGGATTAGAAGAAATGGATGTTGACCCAAATTATGTATGCAACACATATAAATCTATACTTGTAGATGGTAACTATAAGGATTTTATTGAAGACTATGAACACATCTCTAAATGTGTATGTGGAAAGGATCTAAAAACGAATTATTATATAATCAATAATAAACATGAAAAAAAAAGTATATTAGTAGTTGGAAAAGGATGTCTTACTAAATACATATTAAGAGAAATGAAAGAAGTAAATATGGGCGATCTTGAAGATAAAGATAAATACGAAATTGATAGAGAATATAGACCAATAAAGGAACCATCTAGGTGTGCCAAATGTACAGCTGAAGTTAATACATATATTGGTTGCGATTCTGCGTCTAAAGAAGTATATAGTTATTATTGTAAAGATTGTAATAAATCTATATGTAGAAATTGTGAAGAAAGTGAGAAATATAAAAATCATCCATATTGTGTTAAATGTATTAAGCAATTATATGGAATATGTAAAAATTGTAATATCTACCATAATTCAAAGGCCTCCAATTTCTGTATTAAATGTAGTAATAAACCTAGATGTTGTATATGTGAAATTGTAATGAAAAATGATAAATATAAAAAATGCTATTCGTGTTTACTAAAGAATGAAAAGAAATGTAGAATATGTGGCAAAACTCACTATGGAAATTTTCCAAACTGCTATACATGTTGGACAGAAAGTAAATACAAATATGAACACGATACAGATGAAGATATAGAAGTAATTTAAAGATATTTCATCCTATATAGTATAATGGTAAAGATGATCCAATGTTCTATGTGTGGAATTCTAATGAAAAGTGATAAATATAAAAAATGCTTCCGATGCCTACTAAAAAGTGAGAGGAATTGTACAACATGCAATAAAATACATTATAGTCAATATTCTGATTGCTATAATTGTTGGAGGATGATTACTAATATATAACTAACTTAAAGGAATATCCCTCTATATAGTATGAAGATTGTGGGAACATATCCAAAAAAAATGCCAGCTAAGGACGAATCATCTAAAAAATATAGAGAATCAACTG
>SDBT01016740.1_pt1 | contig 11597 bp, 8 predicted proteins | sample 2277101 | NCBI WGS metagenome assembly SDBT01 (sample SAMN10404973, study PRJNA504765) | marine sediment metagenome | isolation source: marine sediment core GS10_PC15, 103 cmbsf | place: Arctic Ocean: Southern Knipovich Ridge | collected 2010
CTCGGCTATTCGTTCGCTCACGGTTTCTACTCATTGCCATTACAATATCCATTCTGGCAAACACTTTTCCGAGTCATTTGCGTTTAACTGAATAATTCACCTACTGCGTATAGCACAAAGATCGACCCAAGACAGTAATTCATTAAATGTTTTTACTTCTCATAGCTCATTCCCAAAGTATTTAAGCTTATTTCCTGTTTGCCAAAATCATTAAGGATTCTGCAGTATTTTTGAACATTTTCTCTACCCTTCTTTTCTCCATTCTTTTCCTTTATGAGCTTCCACTAAAGTCTTAATTGCCGCTTTTATGTGCTCTGGCAGTTTCGGCCAAACAGCTACAATTTCCACAAGGTCTGATGGCAGTGTAGTGATGTCAATTTCGGTATGTTTTTGAGATTTAGGTGTCAATTTTGGTGTCAACGCCGATTTTGAATTGTCGCAATCCTTCGTTGTAGCTTGAGTTACATTTTTAGGTAATCGTATTGAACATACGTTTGCCGCTGTAAAGGCCAACAGTATTATATATCTGATTACCTTCCATATGACCTGTTCAATTATGATCTTACAAACTCTAATAGCTTTTTATAATCACCTCTATCTGCGTCGACTAGTGATTCGATATATCTTTTTCTATCATCACCGGATTTTACGAGATTTGCATTGCTCCGTGTAAAAGAAGGTTTGTTCAAAATGTTCTCTAAAAGAATATCAGCTACTAATCTGGCGTGTCTTAAGTGATTTATTCGGCTTGCAAATGAATATGAGCGTTACGGGATCTGCGAAGTTCAGTCTCCCATATACGTCTTCACCCTTGAGATATTTCTTTAAACACGAATATCGAAAAACCGGAGAACGACAGAACTACCTCACTGCGAAGGTGAATTTACAGAAAAGATGTTGCTTAATCAAACCACGAAAAGCTTGGACTTTTTAGGTATATAATTAGCATTTTGAAACGCTAAAGTTCCTTCTGGAGTTGGGCCAGCAACACCCCTTGCAGTTTGTGTAATTCAAAAAGACAATCTAAGTAGTCAACCGCTTTTGTTTGGTCTTTTGTAATTTTTTTCGATTTTTTTGCCGAATTCATCCGTTTTGTCTTATTTCTTATAGATTTTGCCATTTTCTGCCTTTTTCGTGGTATACATTATAAAGGGGTTGTTTTTTAAGCCTTTTTCTCGTAGCCTTTGGCCTTAAGCTTTTTACTAATAGCAGGCCGCTTCGGATACTACCTGGATCTGTCTCTCAGCTAGTTCTACCAGCTTGCCGGTTAGCTGGTCATTCCGGGTCTTGTAGCTCCTACGGTCAACAAATGCTAACAACAACTGGTACATAAAATGGAAGGGGTTAATACCATTGCACCGAATGGTCTATATGTTTCTTCGATTCTTATTGACGGTTGTATACCGCAAGAATTCACGGCTTTCTCAGGAGAATAATCGGTACCTTAAATAGACAACAATTCCTTGTTTTGTTTGACACTATTTTGGGCTATTTTGATAATCTTCCGCCGCAGAATTTCCGGTGCAAGAATCTGCACCTTATCACCGTAGCCAAGAAGCCACCACGTTATTTCATTAAGCCCATCCACACGGAATTCAACGATTGCTGAACCATCGTCCTCAAAGGTAAGCGTTTGTGTGCTGTGCCATTGAACCTCAGCGACACTATGGGCAACTTCCGGCAGAAACCTAAGCTTGACATTATAGAGCTTACCCTCTGGCGCCATTGACCAGGCCCTGCCGAGATATTCGTGTACGTCAAATTTCTCGTCTTCGATGAAACATTTATCCAATATGTTTAATTCTTCGATATGGTTAAGCTTAAAAGTACAGATCCTCTTGTGAAGGCCTGATTTGCCAAGCACATACCATGCACGGTCATTATACATCAAATGATAAGGGCTCAAATTAGTTCCTATGCTTCTACGTTCATGAGGGAAATAATAACGAATGTTCACGACTCGCTTTCTTAAGACCGCTTCCTGCAGCTGTGCAAATATCTTATCGAGCAAGTCCGTCCTTGCCTGAGGTTCAGCTTTTATGTAGATATTTTGAAGGGCAGTATTGCAGTACCGCTTTATTTTACCGGGTAGATTGCTTTCTATTTTAAGTGCCGCCCGCAGGACCGAATCCTTGAATGGAAGATGAATATGGTTTCTTGCTTTATAAACCAGTAAAAGCAAACCCAACGCCTCTTGGGTACTTAGACTTGGCGAGGGCAGGTTAAAATTTGGATTTATAGTATAACTACCGGTTTCTTTATTATAATGACAGGGCACACCCGCTTTTTGCAAATCCTTCAAATCCCGAAAAACCGTTCGCCGACTCAGCCCCAGCATCTTCGCTAAATCGTCAACAGCATAGCGTTGCCCTGACTGCAATGCCATCAGGATTTGGATCCCTCTGCTAACTCTACTGGTTTTCACAATGCCCCTCCACTATATGGTTGAGATACTGTGACGTACTGAATTAAAATTATACACCTTATGGTAACCGCGCCAAGGGTGTTTGTTTGAAAAACAAAGAAATTTATGCTGTGCCCCTTGCATTTATTTTATTATTTTTATTAGCAGGCGTACCAAGAAAATGGCGATTTTGTCCACAAGGTAGTCCAGTTTCATCTCGGTGATTCGCCCTCTCTCAATAACTGTACTGCTCGGAGACGGCGGCGTCCCAGTTATTGTGTGCTTTGTTGTGCTCTCATATAAATGGCATCGGAATATCTTTTGCTCGTGCCTTTAGAAAAACCAAGACGGGCAGTAAGCTGTCTTCGGGGAAGTAATTGTTAATGGGATTTTCGAAAAAAAAAATAGTCCATTCAAAGAAAAAACGACTTCCTCATCGTCCGATAGACTTTACGATGCACCTTTATAAAGACTGATTTCCCACTAAGCTGCATGCTTAGTAAACAAAGAACTCAACATCAATGGGCTTGCCTGTTGAATTAAAGTACTAAATTTGGTATAATCCTTTCTTAAAGTCTTTTTTGGAAATGGGGGTATTATACTTACAGCTTTTCTGCTTTGGTGAAGCTGTCATAGTTTTATTGGATTTTTACTCTTCGTAGCTGACTGACTATTCAATGCCTCTCTCGCAATAATTGGGGGTTTTATAGAAAATTTTCATCAACATCCGCTTACTCAGTGTCGGCATATGTATTGGATGCTTGATTAAGGAGCCGTTCTGTCCGAGCTCCTTAGTGTGTTTCGCAACATTTTAATAATACGGAATATTCTTCGCAGACGGAGGAGATAGGAAATCCAATTCGTTAATCACTTAACGTACGGGACCTAACTTTATTCCTTGTGAGTAGTACGTCGATGAGGCTTGGTATGTTTTTACAGGAGGCGGTGGTGAAAAGACGGGTGGCATTGCTGTTAATTCTTGTTTTTGGCATAGTTCCAATAGCAGCAGCAGCGCAGATTACCCTGAAAGTGTGTGAGGCCGACGGCGAAACCCCATTTGATTGCAATGACGACATTATGGTTGGCACCGAGCTCACAATCATTGTTAGCTCGGACAGCAACGATTATTGGAGTGGTGGCTTATTCGTCACAGGTCAAGATAGGGCTTTAGGCACTTTGGCCGGAAGAGGCTTAGACCCAAATGCAAGGGATTACACAGACTCGCATTACGAAGATGCAGGAGACTCTGCTATAGTAACTGCGTGGAAGGACTCCTCGATATGGGGTTTCGACCTATACACTTTTTACCCCGTTGACGGCAATTCTGACAGCAATAGTACGGTCGCGGGGGATTGGTTCATTATTGATTACGAGGCTGATGAAGTAGGCGACTGTAATGTAGGATTCTATGATTACAGCATAAGCTGGGATGACCCCAACTATTTTCTCAGTTTCTCTCATAGTCCCACGCGTGACCTATACTTTGACGAGAAAGTTAATTTTATCGACTTCGCGATATTTGCCTCACGCTGGGACGCCGTAGACTGTAACGACCCCAATTGGTGTGATGGCGCCGACCTAGACCGAGATGGCGAGGTTGACTGCAATGATTTGGGCCTTTTTGTCGAGTATTGGCTCTGGCCAATTTCGGGTAACGACTCCAATAATCCCAATGAACCTGACCCTCCGCCGGATGCAAATATCACATATAGTATTGTCGATGCTAATGGTCTTAGTGAGATTACAATTGATGTTAACAATAGTATCACATTGTACGTAGATATGGAAACCAATGACGCGAATGTATATACTTTCGAGCTTGAAGTTAACATTTCTGATCCGAATCTTGGCTCCATTGACAATACAGAATACCCCGGCGGAACCGCACAAATCCTCGCATCCCCCAGAACCTCATCTTTCGACTACTGGGAACCAGGCTTGGAGCAGCAAGAGGGTATCCAGCTTTCTGGTGGAAGTATAGGTTCTCCAATATCCGATGGCCATTTGGCCAGCTTTGTATTTAGTTGTGAAGGTCAAGGCGACGTTACGCTGGGGCTGATAAACCGGAACTCATCCTACTCGCCTGAGTTAGAAAACATTCTAATCCACCCGGTCGAGGTAGGAGGAGCGGGAATGGGTGGCGAAATGTTTGTGTTTGTGATGCAAGAAGCCCAGGTGTCTGAGTCTACGCAGACGACTGACATTGATAAGTTGGTGAGTTGGCTGGAGGAGATATGGGACCAAGAGGAAGTAATCAGAGAAACATATAGTGAAGCGGAATGGAACAAATTTATCGATAGTGTTAAAAACTCGTATCAGTAGCTCCAATAAAACCTTATACCCGAGTGCATAAATTTGTACTTGATTACTCAAACTGACTGATTCTTCGCTTAAATGTGCTCAGAAACATGGTTTTTGCTGAAGTTTGAGCAAAAAATAAAGCGTTTTTGAATTTAATGCAGCCTCCTATTAAGAACAGGTTTACGCAAAAAATCAGCCTAAAATGGTCAGTTTGAGTTGGTTAGAATAATAAAGGGAAAGGTATCATTATGAAAATAAGAGATTTTGTATTAGCAGTTATTTTGTTGTTTATCGCTCGGGGTTTTGCCTTCGCGGATAGACAGTTGGACAGAGCGGAGATTCTGCAAATCTTTCAAACGCTCACAGACCAACCAAGGAAGACTTGGATACCAAGCGGAGTTATTGAGGCCAAACACCTGGCATATAAAGTGTCAAGTGGATATATGACCGATTCAACCGTTATTCTAAAGTACGATGGAGACAAATTCTACTGGGAAATCAACATAAACTCACACACCAGAGAAACGGAACCTCAGCAGCCCTCTCGCGACGATTTTGACGTGAATTGGAATCAAAAGCGGGTGTTTGCCTGGGACGGTGAACGCTACACAATGTATTTTAGACCGGGTAACCACGCAATCGTTACCGAAAACCCGAGCGACATTCCGGTCAAGGTTAATGGCCCATTAACTGCTGGAATCGTTCCCTGGGGATACGGCATATACACACTAGAGGGCCTTTCAACTGCTGAATCATCAGCTATTGAAGCAGAGATTGATGGCAAAAAACAAGTACATATAACACTAAAGAATACAAACGCGCCGGAATTGGTTTTCGCACTCGACCCCACGAAAGATTATGCTGTATTGTCTTGTTCGGCAAATGACCCGGGGCGTTCATCTATCGTAAAAACCTATGGAGATTACAAGTTAGTTTCCGGCAAGTGGGTCCCCACCACTATTATTATTGAACGATATGACGACACTAAACAACCACCCGAACTGTTCTCCTACGATTGCTGGGACTTTACTTCCATTCGTGTAAGTGTTCCTCACCCAGCATCTTTTCGTGTTCGATATGAAACCGATGCATTAGTGGAGTTCTACTCGCCAATTATCAACAAGGCTCTGTCTTACCGTTATTACGGCGAAATTGACACTGATTCGCTTCTTCAAGACAGGCTTGCGATTGTGTCGACTCCTGATACGCAGACTCAAAACTGTGCAACGGTAGCAATGAAGTATGTTTCGGCGCGGTTAGGCAAAAACGTTACAGGCGACCAACTGGCTGAACTGATAAATGAGCCAAGCGAAAATACCAGTCTTTACGAACTGCGACAATTTGCCCGGGAATTGGGTTTTCACAGCCTTGCGGCCGAAACCGATATCCAATCGCTCAGGAACCTAAGCGGCTGTCAGGCAATTCTGCATTTACCAGGACCAAATCATTACGTTGTTCTTGAGTACATTAACGATGAGTATGTATGGGTCGTAGACCTGGATAGTAATAAATTCTACTATCGCACCAGGCTTGACCTATTTGAGTTAGGCTGGAGCGAGGGTACAGTGCTGCTAATCTCCAATGAGCCCCTGAATGATTTGGAAGGAACCTTTACCCGGCTTAGCGACGACCGACTGCACGAAATAACCGGGTCAGTCATATCATATGACAACTTCGCCTGCACGGAGCTGATTCAAACGTACAATATACAATTTTGCGACGAACTTATGGGTACGCTTTGCGGCGGTGTATACCGAATATGGTACAATCGATATGGCTGTGCAGGGGGCGGGGATGGCGATTACTGCACCGGAACTAATGTGATAGGAAATGTAGAGTCTCCCTGCATACTCGACCCATTGACCCTTTCGTACTGTATCATCACCGGTACATGGTATAGCCAGGATATGCGGGCATGCCAGTGATATTATTCCAAAATAAAACAGGCGGGCAGAACTTACCGTTCTGACCGCCCTAGGTGTGAAAAGATACCTAATTGTTGCTTGTTGCTGTATTAGCGCCCCTTTTTACTGCTTACATATCCCCGGCGAGAACAACCGGCTTATAGGGCTTATAGTAATGCCGAAGCTAAGCAGGGCAATGTTGATTACAAATAGCATTTTTTTGAATTTTTTTTCAAAAACGCAGTTTTTACTTCTATTGGGCAACTGTCTTATTACCTGCAAGACCACTTTAACGTGTAGTGTCGATACAAATAATGTAATCTCGAAATACTACCCTTCTCTTTATTTCCGAATGAATTTTGGTAAGATAAGGCAGATATGAAACGCACCGGTTTTACACTTATTGAACTGCTCGTCGTTATTGCGATAATCGCGATGCTCATCGCTATCTTACTACCCGCCTTACGCGCAAGCAGGCAACAAGCCAGAGCGGCCGCCTGTAGTTCAAATCTCAGGCAGTTAGCCCTGAGCCTGACAATGTACGACCAGGAAAACGGGACCCTCCCCTATGGCTTTGACGATTCGACCCACGGTACAACTCGGCCTCCAGGTGGCTATGTGGGAAATGCTGCGTATGACAAGATAGGTTGGTGGTGGTTTCAGTCCTCAGCAGACGCTTATGGAGAAAACTCTGACAAAGGGGGCGTTGTTTGTTGTCCATCCAAACGTATGAAGGGCCTTGAGCTGAAGGGAAACGTCCTTTGTGGAAATTACGGAGTGAACCGGTCTATTTGCAAGGATGCTCCGGGAATTGCGGGTATTAAAGGCGGCGAGTTTGTTGAAACACCTTTGGCCCTGAATCAAATTCGCAGCCCAGCCAAAACGCTCCTCATAACTGACAGTGGATACAGCCTTATAAGCTGGCGCGGCGTTTCAGATGCATCCGGCCCATATTTTGATAATCCGATGAGGCAAGGAGCTTTTTATGTCCCGGGCCTGGCGTTTAATAAGGAAAGAACCCTGGAAGGAAGTATTTCACCTGGCGGTGAACGGGATGCCATAGATGGCCGTCATCCAAACAAAACTGTTAATGTACTATTTGCAGATGGCCACGTGGCCCGAATCAAGGCGGATGATTTGTTTGTGGAAGAGGCCGGCGGCAACTATAATAATCGTTCCCCACTTTGGCTGCCTAACAAATAAAGACAGAACCCGCTAAAAACCCCCATCTCTAATGACAGCCCCGATTTCAGCTATGGCTGGATAAGCAACATTCGTAACAATTCTAAGCTCATACTCTTTTTCTTTAGCGTGCTTCTCCCACCACTCAACTCTCTTCGGCAGTTTTGTCTCGGTGTCTATATAGAATCGCCATTTTTTATAAACTATGGAGCCATCGAGCGCTTTTTTCATCCACATCAAATCATATACTTGCGTGTTGGGGACGGTAGTCTCGATGTTCTCGTCCGCCACCTGTTGCCATTTAGCATCTTCAGGGATTGAGGATATATTGTTAAACGGTAACAGGCCCCACGGTGCCTTCACAGTTTCCTCGACCTTGGCGAGCATATCTTCGTTTAGTTCTGCAGTTTCAATCAAGCCTGTACTCAAATCTCTTGCTTTTTGGGATTTGCCCTTGATATCCCACAAAACCCATTGCGTCTCGGTCTTAAGTATCATGGTGTCTAACGTTTGAGATATCCATCTTTCTTGAACCGGCTTTGACTCTCTCTGGTAAAAGGTAGTGATACAGACATTCTTGATTCGCTCGAGAGCCTTGTAAATCTGACCGAGGTCGACAGCTTTTGCGACCGGTATATTGAAAAGGAACAAACCAGCGGCTATTAATATGATTGCCGCCGCTGCCGGTATTCTAAATCTCCTCAGATTCATTGCTGAAAATCTTTGTTTAAGTTTATGCGGAACGGCAATAACGTCGGGTTCAGGTTCGGATTTGTCAAATACCTGCACATTGATTGGCCAATCTGCATATAAATCGCTGGGTTCGGGTTCCGCGCCCCTGCTAATTTGCTCTTCAATGCTAAAGCAGGTAACAATTCCAGAGTCAGGCCGCTCGGTAATACTGTACACTGTGTTGTGCAGGTCTTGCATTTTGGTCAGGCATGTTGGACAGGCGGAGGCATGCGAGGCAAACGCCGGCCGGAATTTAGCATATTCGTCATTGGCGGGGTCAATTCCGTAGGTGAAACAGTAATCGAAAATGTCACTCGCCAAGACAATTTCGCATGGAAATTTCTGTTGAGCCTTTTGGTTACGCAGCAATTTCGTACGAATCGTTTCTCGATGTTGATGTAACAGTTCTCTACAATCAGAACAGGTACACAAATGTTTCAAAACTTCTGCGTTGCTTTCGCTAAGAACCATTACCACAATCGATGGAATAACATTTCGGACTTTTGCGCAAACCACAGCATCGACAGTGGCTTCTTCGGCAAAGAGCTGACCTAATCGGCACAGCTGTTTATGGGTGAGATTTAACTGCCGAATGGTTTGCTGGTCTTCGGCACATTGCTGACATTTATCAAGGTGCACCGTTATAGGTGTCGGCACACCAATCTCCAAAGCAGGGTCAGCCAGGCTGGGCAGAAAGGGCCGCACAGTTCTGCAAGTTACGGGAGACCCTATATAGGTGAAGTGAAGCTCCAGGCCTGTAATAACCGCAGAATTGGTGGGCCCGGTACTTTCACCCTTGGCTAATACAATTTTGAGCCGATTAACTTCAGCCTGGCAATGCCGACATTTATCTATGTGAGCAAGCATTCTTGCCGGGATAAATTCTTTGCCCTCTTCGCAAAGATAATCATAATAATAGGCAGTAGCTTGCTCACATATCGAGTTAGGATTAGAAGCGATCATAATTACCCCCTTGCTCTTCGCCGAAAACGTGGCGAACTTTCTTAAGTCCCACGGAAACATATCTACTGACAGACCTCGGCTTTACCCCCATCTTCTCAGCGACTTCCATGATATCACAGTGGTTCCTATACCGTAGTGTTACTGCACATGCTTCCTTTGAGGGCAAACGTCTCTCAATTAACTCAAACATCTTTTTCGTTTCTTCTACTTCTATTAGGCTCTTCTCTGGGCGATTATTTACAATGTGCCCACGATGATCAGCATACCTGTTTATCTTTGCTTGATAGCGGTCTATTCTGCGAAAAGCGTCCTTAATGCTGCCGGATACTACCCGATAGAGAAAACCCCTTATATTTTGCACTTCTTCCGGCATTGGTTTCGAAATTAGAGACAGAAATAAATCTTGGAATAGGTCCTCGGACAAAGCTTCATTCCTGACACTGAAACGAATGATTGAGTGAATAAAATCCCCATGTTCCTCAAAAATTTGCCTCACACGATCAACATTGCTGGATGCATCACCCTTTTTGTTTATACCCGACGGAGGCACTTAAGCTTTACTCCAAAACATATTCCAAGGTAGTGCAAAAAGCGAAATATAATTAACTAAGAGAAAAACACTCATTATATTTGCTTAAAGTCATTATACCAAATACCCTGATTATCATCAATATCCGTCTTTGGTGCGATTACCCTTTACGAATTGTGGTAGTGAAAGCCCCCCTTGTGCTTGTAAAATGCGGTTTTTCAAACAGTTACACCCAACTAACGCAAGGACATCTAAAAATGTTAAAAAAGATTTCGTATTATGCAAGGTTCGAGATTTACTGTCTGAATTTAGGGCACCAATAATCGCACAAGTGGACCGGCGTTGGCAAAAAATCCTCCGCAAGGCAATCAGTGCAATATTGCTTTCTGGTTCTCTGGTCACAACTGAATTTGGTCGATGAATACATGATGACTGCTCGGACAGATTTTGCATGCTCAAATGTTTGCTCAACCATCTGGTTAGTCCACATGGTGATCTGACATCGGTGGTCGGAGCTTATCTGGAGGCTGATTAGAAAGCTGGCGTGCTTAATTATAGTATCACCATCTATTGCTGGAATCCGTGAGCCGCTCGGGTGATTGCTCAAGTACCAGGCCATGAAAATATTGAGTTAACGTTCACAATGATAAAAAGAAGCAAAAATGAAGAAATTGTCGACCTTGTAACAAGTAGTTTCATGTCACTTCAAACTTGTGCTAAGTAAATGTTCTGTTTAGCGTTGTTTTCAGCCAGAACATATGACACCATTACTCATAATAAACTTGTCAAACTCAAGCAATTTGAGATGCTTGACAGTAAAAGTGGCCATAGAATTGAACATACGTTGGCTGCTATCTTAATCTGGCTTTAAATTTTTCTATTCCCGCCCTAACCGGTCCTGATAACATCCCCATTTTCTGCTCAAGGGCGTGTAGCCTTCTTACTTTCCTTGTGGGCCTGCCTCTCCACGTCCAGCGTTTGATTTCGCTGCGAAGTTTATCTATTTGCCTGCTGGTAACTCCAAATTTTGCTATCGGGCAATTATTCCGGCTGTGATATGACAGATTGTTACAGTTTCGGCACCGGAAGTAAACATCACCCGGCGCAAGATACAAAACTCCTACACGCCTACCGCAGGAAAGACAGCCAAACCAGTACCTTACACCACCAAAGTTGCAGGGAGTTGTTACAAGCGATACTTGATAGTCATAATCGGTCTTATTGCCCTCTCTGTCTGTGACGGAGTATATAAGCCTAACATACGGGTCGTCTGTTATGTCAACCGCTAAACCTATGATGGTTTTCTTGTCTGTCCTATTACTTGACCATATTCTTGTTTCTGAGCTATAACCCGATGACAACATACCATCTTTTCTCAATTCACTTATTCTCAGCCTGCAAGATTCTTCTGCCATAGCTTTCCTGCTATAGTAATATCTCATCATGTTTTTTACCTCCTGAAGCCGAAATCATTAAGGATTCTGCAGTATTTTTGAACATTTTCTCTACCCTTCTTTTCTCCATTCTTTTCCTTTATGAGCTTCCACTAAAGTTTTAATTGCCGCTTTGATATGCTCTGGCA
>SDBT01016741.1_pt1 | contig 11596 bp, 8 predicted proteins | sample 2277101 | NCBI WGS metagenome assembly SDBT01 (sample SAMN10404973, study PRJNA504765) | marine sediment metagenome | isolation source: marine sediment core GS10_PC15, 103 cmbsf | place: Arctic Ocean: Southern Knipovich Ridge | collected 2010
ATCTTCAATCCCTAAAATATTTTAAATCATTTGTAATAAGGTGTTTGATACGTATAGAATCTGGCTATACGTCACGCTTTGCAACCAATGAAATTGGTTCGTATAGCCACCTTATAGATAGCAAATTTAAAGACCGAAAAATGCCTGATTTCGCTTCGAAAGCTGCTATTATATTGTATTGATAGCGGTTGAAACATGAGGTGCCTTTTAGATGATTATCAAGCAATCTTCACTTTAGTTTTAATGATTTGGATGCTTGATTTAAGACTGTAATCAATCATCAATGAATTTGACTGAAGACCGATTGAAGCTTCAGGTAAGATACATCTTACAATCACTTTATTCAAAATAATAAATTCCACCTAATCATAATCTATAATACCTTCCTGGCCTTTCACAATCTGGAACACCAACTGAAATCGTAAGCAAAATGATTTTAAAGTATACGTATCTTTCGGCTACAAAGCTGTATCTTGGAAAAATCAGTGATGTGGCGGCAATGCGATGGATTGAGAATCTTTACGGATAATATGAAGCCAGGGTAAAGGCTTACCGTTTTCCCCCGGCCTGAAAATATCAAAATTATTTATCTGGTTTACCAATGTAACAAAAATTAAGCTTCAAATTATTTCACCATCATAGCCGTTACCTCTACCCCATACGATATGTGGGTTTCGTTACACAATCAGCAAGCCTAAACAAACACTTTTTAAATTTTGGATCACAAATGTCAGGACATCGGCTACCAAGTAACATCAGCGTTCATCAATACAGTGTTCTCAATTTGCTTGATCACCCTGCAAAATCGGTTTCTCTGTTATCACCAGATCTGAATTGGATCTTACCAGAAACGGATAATTAATGGAGGTATTATGTGCCCCGTAAAGCTATTTTATCTAAAAAAGCAGCATTTTTATTAATTATAATAAAAAATACTTGACAGAAAGTTTTATATTTTATAAAATATTTTATAAAATATATTTAAATGGATTTTTACTAAATAATTACAACAGCTTACCTTAAATTTTACTTTTTCTATTGTGTTTTTTCCGTTTTACGTCTTTAAATTTGGCCCTACTGCAAAAAATGGTATTTGGCTTATATCTACATAGATATCAATATATTGAATAAAAATTATAAAGATAAACGTCTTGAAGCTTACAGAAAAATTAAGGAGTTCATCCTGAATTATCGTGTTCAACCCGGACAGCGGCTTGAGCATGAATTTCTTTCTAATGGAATTGGCGTCAGCAACACTCCAATTCGCGAGGCCTTAAATCGGCTATCAGAGGAGGGATATGTATATCAAATAAAGAATCGTGGTTATTTCGTAAGCGATCTCAGCTACAATGAAGTAGAGGAGCTCTATGAGGTTAGGGAAGCTCTTGAAATTTTCGCTATTCAGAAAACCATGAGTCAAGGCGCAAGCGTTAATGATAATCATAAAAAGCAGATCAAAAGAATGGTAGATCTCTATGACAGGTATGTACATGAGGAAAATTTAAAAAACCGCTTGCCATTAGACAAAAAATTGCATCTATATTTGGCCAAACTTTCCGGAAATATTACCCTTTATAGCATGCTTAGTGATATTTATGAAAAGTTGAACTATAAGCGTAAGGTGGTTGAGCTCCACCCTCAACGAGGATTCGAAGCCAGTAAAGAGCATTACGAAATTTACCATTTCCTGATAGATTCAAAACAAGAAAAGCTGATAGAAGCTATGCAGAAACATATAAGAAAGGGAAAGGAAAAACTTTTAGAAATGCTTAAAGCAAGAGAAGAGTACCTGAAAAGTTGACGCAGAATAGATGATTGGGTGAATTCGATCGAAAAGCCATTCCTGTGTAGCGTAACTAAAGAGAGGATAACGCCCCCGAATTTTGTACCTGAATACATACTCTATTAATTATTCGAAAGAAACCTAGCGCAGCCAAGGTCAACCATACCATATAAAAAAACAGAAATAAGTAAACATTCTTTATAAATTTCCATGAAGACTCAAATAGTTGATAATATCGATATTCACATACAAAATTTATAATATTTTTTATAAAAATATGTTCGAATGCTAGCTTGGTCGTGGTTTGATTATTTATTTAGGAAAAGGAGGAGACTATGGATCTTACAACAGAAATCAAAAACCGAGTATTAAAAGCCAACATTCAACTTGTAGGAATAACACCCGTTAATCGACTAGCGGGCGCGCCAGTAGGCCGTCGCCCCACCGACATTCTGCCGACGGCTAAGAATGTTATTGTTGGTGCTGTCCATGTACTCGATTCTGTATATGACCTTCCCTACACCCGTTACGAATACACCAATCAGTTTTTCATCCTCAACTCCAAACTGAACAGTATGGCCACCGATGTTTGCGAATTCCTCGAATCGGAGGGATATCGCAATATTCCTATTCCTGCTGCGTATCCGCGCGTTAACAAAGACCTCTGCGGTGTTCTGTCCCATCGTCATGCAGCAGTGCAGGCCGGTATCGGTGAGTTTGCCTTGAACAATATGCTAACTACGCCTCAATATGGCTCAAGAGTCAGACTCATTACTATCGTTACCGAAGCCGAATTGCAAGCAGATGAACCTTACAAAGATAGCATTTGTAAAAAAATAAGAGATAAATGCCAGCTCGCCTGTGTGAGAAACTGTCCGCTTCAGGCAATCAGCGAAGATGGCGTGATTAACAAAGATCGATGTCTCCGGTATCAGGAACAAATTATGCCTTGGAGTGCGGCGGAATTGCGATGCGGACTTTGTGTCGGCAGTTGCCCCATTGGGGAACGCAAGTTTAAAATTCCGGCTGGAGAACGATCTCAGGAGGTAAAGGAAATTAAAGAAATCTGGACGGGTGGAAAATGGAGCGCGGCTGCACACTGAAGGCATCTTATTAACATATGTCAATATACGGGGAAATTCCCAGTAACGAAAACCGAACCAAATAGCGCGGACAACCTTTTTTTTTAAAAAAGAGAGAGAAAGGAGTTCTTGGATGGATGCTGAGGAAATCAAGCGCCTCGACAAGATTCATGTTATGCATACTTGGTCTGTTAATGCGAATCTTGACCCAAGGGTCATTGTTGATGCTGATGGCGTATACATATTTGACAGTGATGATCAGCGGTTCCTCGATTTTTCGTCACAGGTAAAGTGCGTAAACGTTGGCCATAAGAATTCTAAAATAATCAAGTCCATCCAGGAACAAGTAGAAAAAGTCTGTTATTTGTCAACCGGATTTGCTTACGAATCCCGGTCTAAACTCGGTAAATCACTAGCGGAAGTTACACCCGGCGATCTCAACAAATTTTTCTTTACCTTGGGTGGCGCTGACGCCAATGAAAATGCCATAAAGTTCGCCAAATTTTACACTCAAAAACAAAAGATTCTGTCTTTATATCGATCATATCACGGCGCTACTTATGGTGCTCTGACACTTACCGGCGACCGTCGCAGAACTTGGGCCGAGCCGGGAATTCCAGGAGTTGTTCACGCTCTGAATCCCTTTTGTTATCGCTGTCCTTTCGGGCTTACTCACTCAGAATGTAGCCTTCAATGTGCCCAGCATATTGAAGAGGTGATTGCCTATGAAGATCCCAACACGCTGGCGGCGATCATTATAGAGCCGGTGATCGGTGCCTGCGGTATTATACCCCCACCGGATGGGTATATGAGACAGCTAAGGGAAATTTGCGACCAAAATAATATTCTCTTGATCGCCGACGAGGTTATGACTGGATTCGGACGTACCGGACGCTGGTTTGCCATGCAACACTGGGATGTCGTGCCGGACTTGATGACCATGGCCAAAGGGATGACTTCTGCCTACCTTCCTTTAGGAGCCGTCGCCATATCAGAAAAAATAAGTAAGGCGCTTGACAAGGAAATGATCTATTGCGGCCTCACATACGGCGCTCACCCGGTATGTTGTGCTGCCGCATGTGCAACCCTCGAGGTCTATAAGGAGCAAAATCTGATCGAAAACGCTTTTGAAATGGGAAAGGTTTTAAAAACAGCATTAGAAAAAATAAAGAACAAACATGCTTGCGTTGGAGATGCCAGATCAATTGGGCTTTTCGGATGCCTCGAACTGGTAAAGAACCGCAACACGAAGGAACCGATCAATACCAAGCAATATAGCAAAGAAATTTCCAAGCGGTTTATGTCCAGGGGATTATATTGTCCTGTCGGATCCATGCAGCCGATTATGTTTATCGAAATTGTTCCCCCTCTAACAATAAATGAAGACCAGCTTCGGGAAGGCTTAGAGATAATTGACAAAGTTTTAGGCTATGCGGATACATTGACAGATGATTAGCGTTGAAGGAGTTTTCTCATGTCACAGTGCGGTTATACCGGTAAGATTTTACGTGTCGACCTGACCACTGGAAATATTTCCTCAGAAGAAACAAATGAAGAATTGAGGCAAAAGTTCGTCGGCGGTTCAGGACTTGGAGCAAAATTCTTATATGATGAGGTGAAGCCGGGAACCGAATGGGATAGTCCCGACAATCGTCTCATTTTCATGCCCGGACCCCTGGCGGGAACAAAGATTGCCGGAAGCGCTGGATTTTCAGTCGTCAGTAAAGGTCCCATGACCAATTTAGCCGGTACGAGTCAGGCAAATGGTAATTTCGGAGCCTTTTTGAAATTTTCAGGCTTTGACGGCATCATCGTCCAGGGGAAGTCACCCAAGTGGGTGTATCTGGCGGTAAGAAACGGCAAGGCCGAATTAAGAGAGGCCACCCAACTTAAAGGCAAAGATACTTTCGCTACGGAGGATTCAGTAAAACAGGAACTGGGAGAAGGTCGCAAGTATTCTGTTTTCTCGATCGGTCCGGCAGGCGAAAACCTTATCAGGTTCGCCGTGATATGCGGAGATAAAGGACATATCGCTTCGAAAAACGGCCTGGGCGCGGTGATGGGTTCCAAAAAGTTAAAGGCCATCGCTGCTTATCGCGGTGAAAATAGAATTAACGTTCAAGATCCCAACGAGTTGAACAATCTCAGAAAAAAACTCTTTGAACATGCCAAAAATTTTGCCGGGGGGTCTCTTTCGAAATGGGGAACGGCCAGGAGTTTGGAAACCTTACGGGTAATTGGTCAATTGCCGGTGCAGAATTATACAACCAGTGTTTATCCCGAAGATCCTCAAATAAATTCTGAATACATTCGAACGCATTATGAACTGAAACCGAAGCTGTGCTGGGCCTGTGGTATAAAGCACTGTCATTGGGTAAGAGTAACAGAAGGACCTTATGCCGGGCAGGAAGGCGAAGAACCTGAATATGAATGCATTGCAGCCTTTGGCCCCATGATTGGCAACCACAATATGGGGGCGGTCGTCATGTTGTCGGATTTGGTTGACCGACTCGGAATGGATGCAAACGAAGTCGGCTGGCTCATGGGATGGGTAATTGAGTGTTATGAAAAGGGTATCCTTTCAAAGAAGAAACTGGATGGTCTCGACATGACATGGGGCAATGTTGAGGCGGTCAAAGAGATGCTTTTGAGGATTTGCCAAAGGGAAGGCATCGGGGAAGTATTGGCTGAAGGCGTCAAGAGGGCTTCAGAGCAGATCGGCGGCGAAGCGGTTAATCTGGGTGTCTATACGATGAAAGGTGCGACTCCCAGAGGACATGATCACCGCGCTAGGTGGGTTGAAATACTGGATACGTGTGTATCCGGTACCAGTACAATAGAAGCTACCCATGCGGGGACTCCAACCGAGCGTTTTGGATGGCCACCGGTTGGTATTTCATTTTCACCTTGGGAAGTTGCAGTGGTTAATGCACGTATCAATGGGTGGTTTGTTTTCATCGATTCATTGGTCATCTGTTGTTTCTGTGCGATCGACCCTGAATTGGTAACAGCTACCGTCAATGCGGTTACAGGTTGGAATTTAACACCTGAAGATGCCCTAACGACGGGAAAAAGAATTGTTAATCTCTTGCGTATATTTAATCTGCAGCATGGCCTCGACATCGAAACCGAAAGCCCGTCGCCGCGCTATGGATCGACACCGACTGATGGACCCGCCAAAGGGCTATCCATAATGACTCACTGGAAATGGATGGTACAGTGCTATTACGAGGCGATGGGATGGGATAAACAAACTGGCAAGCCTCATAGCCACACATTAAAGCGTCTGGGTTTGGAAGATTTCATTAAAGATTTGCGGCACATCTAAGATGTTTTGAATAATTGAAAGTAAATGCATCAACCATCTTTTCTCTTTATTGTCTATTTATCGAGAAGAAGATTTGGCTGTAACACATGGGTGATTGTCATTGCTGTTAATATAGATCTCGAAGCGAATAACTAAATATGGGGGGATGGATATGTTGGACTTTTTGGATGTGTATGAGCGAGCCTTGAAGGGACCGCTGATGACCGAGAACGATTTTGACATGAAAGTTTTCGTCCCGGCGATCAATGAAGTGGTCAATGCTTATGAAATTAAATACGACCCCCAAAATCCGCTTCCCGCCGATGATGCTGCTGCCGACAATATCTATCATGCTGCCGTTGAGTTTTTGAGCCGGGTGGGAGTTTACTGCAAAGACACCAACCGAGTCATCCAGTTTACCAAGGAAGAAATTCTTGGAGCGGTAAGAGCGGCGCCGGGCAGGTGTTTTCTGGGTGAAGGCAAAGGTGCTGGTGTGTATGACATGCGAAAGCCCGATGATCGCAAATGGCCTTGGTTTACGGTGGGGCATGGGTGGATTTGTACAAGCGAAGAGATGGCCACAAATCAGGTGGAGGCATTGGCATCGCTGCCGGAGGCCAAGGCGATGAAGTTTCCGAACTTGGACCATATTCGCGGGATACCCATTGCAGCCGGATCTCCCATGGAGATTTATGCTTCCATTCGAATGATCAGGATCGCGCGGGAGGCAATGCGACGGGCGGGGCGGCCGGGAATGCCGATTATGAGTCTGCTCACCACAGCGACCAATGCGGCGACAACGTTAGCGGCCAGTGCACCACAGTTCGGCCTGCGCTCTTCCGACGAATGGATCTGTGGATTTACCGCAGAAATGAAGGTCGACTTTGGCGTCATGAACAAGGTTGCCTACCTTCTCAACTGGGGCGCCAATATAGCTGCGGAGTCGGCGCCGATTCTCGGGGGTTTCTGCGGGGGACCGGCTGGTACCGCCCTTGTGAACGTTGCTTATTTCTTAGCGGGTCTGCTTATTCAAAAATCAAATGATCATCTAACATTTCCCACTCACTTCAGATACGGCTGTACAACAACGAAAGATATTCTCTGGGTGGTATCATCGGCCTGTCAGGCGAGCAGCCGGAATATCCCAGTACCGGTACACTGGGCCTGCTACCTGGCTGCCGGCTCCAACACCAAAATGTACTATTACGAGGCTGCTGCTTATCTGCTCTGTGCGGTAACATCCGGCAGTGCCGGTACCGGGACACCTCATCCATACAGGGGTGTCAAGGTCGATGGGGCAACTCCAATGGATGCCAAGTTCGGCATAGAGATGGGCAAAGCGGCCTGCAAACTCAACCGCAACCAGGCGAGCGAGATTATTATCAGGCTATTGGTAAAATACGAACACCGAATTCCTGAGCCACCCGAAGGGGATCGCTATCAAGATTGCTATGACGCAGTATCCGGTAAACCCGGAGAAAAGTGTATACGCCTGTATAATGAAATGAAAGAGGATCTGGGGGTAATGGGTATTCCCTTTGAGTAAAAATGCCGTTCATTGGGATCTTGGAAAACCGATCATCAGGGATGGCTTGGCTTTTTCCAAATATACCATGAAGAAAGACAATGGTGATAAATTTGGCTTTGGCAGAGATTTACAGGCACGAATATTTAAAATGATATAGGGAGGGATGGATATGCTGGACTTCTTGGATGTGTACGAGCGGGCCTTGAAAGGGCCGCTGATGACCGAGAAAGATTTTGACATGAAAGTTTTGGTTCCAGCGGCCAATGAAGTGGTCAATGCTTATGGGATTAAGTACGACCCCCAAAACCCGCTTCCCGCCGATGATGATGCTGCCGACAATATCTATCATGCTGCCGTTGAGTTTTTGAGCCGGGTGGGGATTTACTGCAAAGACACCAACCGGGTCATCCAGTTCACCAAGGAGGAAATTCTTGAAGCGGTAAAGGCAGCGCCGGGCAGTTGTTTTCTGGGTGAGGGCAAAGATGCCGGTGTGTATGACATGCGAAAGCCCGATGATCCGAAATGGCCCTGGTTTACGGTGGGATTCGGGTGGATTTGCACAAGCGAAGAGATGGCCACAAATCAGGTGGAGGCACTGGCATCGCTGCCGGAGGCCAAGGCAATGAAGTTTCCGAATTTGGACCATATTCGCGGAATACCCATTACGGCCGGATCTCCCATGGAGATTTATGCTTCCATTCGAATGATCAGGATCGCGCGGGAGGCAATGCGACGGGCGGGGCGGCCGGGAATGCCGATTATGAGTCTGCTCACCACAGCGACCAGTGCGGCGACAACGTTAGCGGCCAGTGCACCACAGTTCGGCCTGCGGCCCTCCGATGGCTGGCTGGCGGTAATATTGCCTGAGTTGAAAGTCAGTTTTGAAGTCCTGAACAAGGTTGCCTACCTTCTCAATTGGGGCGCCAATATCGGAGTCACCTCTTCCTCAATTATCGGCGGTTATTGCGGGGGACCGGCCGGTGCGGCGCTTGCCACAGTAGCGAATATTCTTACAGGACTCTTAGTGCATAAGGGAGACTATCATCTCACCCTTCCAACTGATCTTAGACACTCCATAGGAACCACACCAGGCGTTCTCTGGGCACTGTCATCGGCCATGCAGGCGTCAAGCCGCAACATCCCTGTGCCGGTGAATCAGGCGTGCTATGTGGCTGCCGGAGTAAACACCAGAATGTATTTTTATGAATCGGCCGCCTATTTGCTATGTTCCGTTACCTCCGGCAGCGCCGGGATGGGAACACCCCATCCTGCCAAAGGGGTCAAAGTTGACGGCCACACTCCTCTGGAAGCCCAGTTCGGGATAGAGTTAGGCAAGGCGGCCTGCAAACTCACTCGCAACCAGGCAAGTGAGATCGTCATCAGACTTTTGGAGAAGTACGAGCCTCAAATCCCCACCGCACCCCAAGGGGATCGCTATCAAGATTGTTATGATGTCGTAACGGGCAAACCCGGTGACGCCTATATACGCCTTTATAATGAGGCCAAAGAGGAATTAAGCGGGATGGGTATTTTATTTGATTAAAATTTTGTAAGGGGAGGAGCAAAATCAATGGAAAAAACTGCGATCTTGGAATCGATGGAAAAGGCCATTCTTGATGGCAACAATGACTTAGCCCGTCAAGGCGCCAGTGAAGCCATTCAGCAACAAATGGATCCTCTGAAGGTTGTGGAATTGGGCCTATCTAAAGGGATGGAAATTGTGGGAGATCGGTTCGAAAGGGGCGAAGCGTTCCTGCCTGAACTGATCAGGGCTGCAGATACGTTTAATGCTGCCATGAAAATTTTAAAGCCCGAGATCGAAGCCCAAAAAAAGCAGATGGCTAAAGCAGGTACCGTGCTTATTTCTACAGTGAAGGGTGATCTGCACGATATTGGTAAAAATATTGTCGCCATGGTTCTTGAAATCAGGGGTTTTACAGTGGTGGACTTGGGGATAGACGTTTCAGCCTTGCAAATTATCGAGGAAGCCGGAAATTCCAAGGCCGATGTTATTGCTCTTTCTTGTTTGATGACCACGACAATGCCGAATTTAAAAGGCGTAATTGCCGCCCTTAAAGAGATGAACGTGAGGGATCAATACCATGTAATTGTCGGTGGGGGGGCGCTCACACAGAAATGGGCCGATGAAATTGGAGCCGATGGCTACGGATCAAATGCCGTTGAGGCCGTGGCTCTTGTCAGGAATCTCCTGAAAGGAAAGTCCTAAAAGGTTTTTAGATGTAAATGGGATCGAAAAGACCATATAGTTTTTGAAACATCTTAACTGAATAGTTATTAACAGATCTCAAAAAACTGCTTGGCAATCACAAAGAGTGCTGCTGACGGAAAACCGGTATCATTCCGGTCAGTAAAAATATATAATAAAATACTTATTAATCTAAGCATATAGATGGGCCATCGGATTAATTAGATATGAAAATATGCTTGATAATAATATTATATTATATTACTATATTTTGGTAATACAATTTTAGCTAAATCGTACATAGTTACGCCGTCGTTAATGTCTCTGAGGAGTATATTCAAAATGGATATTGATGAAATGAAGCTCCCCACCGCAAGCGGACGGGGTATTAAAAATCATAATAAAATATCTTTACAGGGGGTATTGAACTTTTAATCTATTGAAAAGAACTATATAGGCATAGGAGGATAGAATGGAGAATAAAGCTTAGATGCAAAAAGCAAATTACAATTAAAGGAGGTAATTGGTCAATGAAACGAAACATTCATGCCGGAAGAAGGCAAAGCGGGGGGTTGGAATTCCGGGTATTAAACGAGAATGACAAAGCTCGAATTCATGCCTCGACCTTAGAGGTTCTGCTAAAGACCGGGGTTTTTGTGGAGGATAGGGAAGCTTTGAAGATATTCGATGGGGGGGACTGTGACATAGATCCGAAGACAAAGATGGTCAAGATTTCCCCCCATGTTGTGGAAGACGCTATCCAATCGGCCCCTGAGATTATCCTCTTAGCCGGACGGGATCCAAAAGATGACGTCGTGCTCGAAATGAATCGCGTTTCGTTTTCATGTTTCGGTACGGCGATAAAGGTAACGGATCCTTACACGGGAGAAATTCGAACTTCGACCAAAGCGGATATGGGGGATTGTGCCAGACTTATCGACTACCTGGACAACGTTGAAACGAATCGTCGTTCCGTGAGTTCCTACGACGTCCCCCAGGAGGTTGCCGCTGTTCATGATGCCGAGGCCTTGCTTTTAAATACAACCAAACACATTTTGACAACACCATATAATGGTTATATGGCGAAGCAGATCATTAAGATGCTGGTCGCAATTGTTGGGAGTGAAAAGAAACTCAAAGAACGCCCTATTGTAACATTTAACAACTGTGCGGTGACCCCCCTCAAATTGCCTAGGGATTGCTGTGAGGTTATTATCGAGTCCGCACGAGTTGGGTTGGTTGTCACAGTTCTTTCCCAGGCTCTTGCCGGCGGGTCATCACCCGTAACCCTTGCTGGAACACTGGTCATTCATAATGCAGAGGTGCTTTCGGGGCTGGTGCTTAGTCAACTCATATCTAAAGGCAACCCATTTCTTTACTGTAGCTCAAGTTGCAGTTTAGATTTGAGATATGGAACGGCAGCGGTAGGAAATCCTGAAACAGCCCTGCTCAACGCGGCTATAGCTGAAATGGCACGTTACTATTTATTGCCGTGTCGTGTAGCAGGTGGGTAGACGGATCATAAAATGTCTGATGCCCAGACAGGACATGAGAAGACGCTTACGGCCATACTACCAGCGTTGGCAGGTGCCAACCTGATATACGGCCTTGGGATGTTTGAAACAGGCGTCATCATGGACTACGGGCAACTGGTAATGGATAACGAATTTGCCGGGATGATCAAGCATAT
>SDBT01016742.1_pt1 | contig 11596 bp, 7 predicted proteins | sample 2277101 | NCBI WGS metagenome assembly SDBT01 (sample SAMN10404973, study PRJNA504765) | marine sediment metagenome | isolation source: marine sediment core GS10_PC15, 103 cmbsf | place: Arctic Ocean: Southern Knipovich Ridge | collected 2010
ACATCTGCGCGGCGGGGACGAAGAGGTTAGGGAAGATAGCCTGGTAGGTCCGTATCAAAGCATCCTCGGCGTCAGCAATATAGAAGGTCACGCTACCATCGTAGGCATCAATAACTGCCTTAACGCTGTTACGAATATAGTTTAGCCCACCCGCAAGAGGCATGGAATAGGGATAGCGGTCAGTAGTGGTATAGGCATCCTGTATCCAGAATAACCTGCCATCCATTATTACCAGATAGGGGTCACTATCCAGTTCCAAAAATGGCGCCAGGTGGTTCACTCTCTCCCTGATGTTCCGATAGTAGAGTACCCGGCTCTCCGGGGTTAACCGGTCACTGATAAGGATATTAAGGTCGCCTAATTGCCAGGCATAGACCACCCGGCGGATGAAACTGCCCAGGCTAACCCCATCCTTGCCCTGGTAGCGACCGTAGACATTCTCATCACCCATCGGATAGTCAAATTCCTGGGTCTTTGTTCTCACAATTACGTAATCATTCGTCTTTTCCCCAAAGTATATCTGGGGCTGTTCTATATTAAAGTCACCAACGGGAGGTATATCCTTTACCAGCAATTCAGGCAGCCCTTCAGAGCTGACCTCATTAACCGGACTGAGGGCGATACCGTAGCCATGGGTGAACTGTAGCTTACGGTTGACCCAGGTCTGCGCCTGCCCAGCCAGTTTCTCGGCAGATAATTCTCGGGCCGATAGCATGACCTGCCGGTACTCGCCATCAATAATATAGCGGTCGATATCGACGTCATTGAAATCATAGTAGAGCCGAATGGACTGGATCTGGTTATAGGTGTCCTTTAGCGGGCGCGGGTCCCAGAGCCTGATATTGTTGATGGTGACCTCGTTTTGGGCTATGTCCTGAGGGCTTGGTGCCTCCTCGGCAGGAAAGGACTGCTCCTCAATCCGGTCCAGGGCAAAGGCTTCTCGGGTAAACTGGATATTATACTCAATGTAGGGCATCTCCCGAGCCAGCTCGCTGGGCTGCACCTGAAAGCGCTGCACCAGGCTGGGGAAGACTCCCCCAACGATGATGGAAACCACTAACCATCCCACGATGCCATAGAGAGGCCAGCGAGAGTTGCGCCGCAATACGGAAACCAGAATGATAACCATAAAGATAAGCACTACTGCCAAAAGAATCCACTGTGCTGGAAGCTTGGCATTCATATCAGCATAGCTGGCGCCGAAGACCACCCCCCGTTCGGAGAAGACCAGTTCCCAGATACCAAGCCAGTAACCCCAGGCAAAAAGACCCAGAATGGCTATGACCAGCCCACCGAGATGGGCTAATACCGGCCGGGCAAGGTCGACCCTGAGCCGCTGCACCGTATAGCTCAGAAAATAGACCCCGATACTGCCAAGAAGGGTGATTATCAGCGCACCCAGGAGCCAGCCTTGCAGTAGGTGAAAGAAAGGCAGTGAGAAGACATAGAAGCCAACCTCCCTATGGAAAACCGGGTCAGCGATGCCAAAGGGCTGCCCATTGAAGAAGCGAAGCACAACCTGCCAGCCACCCTGAGCCACCAGACCAAATATCAGGCTGAGCAGTGCTGTTCCCAGGATAACATTCAATCTCAGTATTGACTGTAGCTGGCGCACTATGGCCCAAGGCCAAAAATGTGCTTCAGTTTTGGGTGTCAGGCGCGTGGCCAGCACCAGGTTCCCCAAAAACAAGATACAAAAGATGATGGCTGCCGTGAAGAAGAGTAGCACCCTGGTCTTAAGGATAGTGAGATAGACATCACCATAACCCAAGCTGTTGAACCAGAGCCACTCGGTATAGAACCCCTTGGATATATTCAGGAGAATAAACAGGGTCAAAGCCCCAGCCATAATTAAGATTACCCTGCTGGCCATCCACCCGCGCTTGGCAGGAGACGCAGGCTTCTCGCCTTTACTTTCAGGAAACCAGCGCTGCCACTGTCTTTCAAATGGATCCAATTTATTCACCTCAACCTTTCAAACCATATTCCTAACTGTAGCTATACTCCGATATACTTAGTATACAGATTTTTTACTATTTTCTCATCATTACAACCCTTGATAAAAGCTCTTCTATCGGGGAAAACTATTAGTTCATACTCGCCTACCCTAAATTTTAATAAAGCCTAAAAAATAAGAGGCAGGTTATAGTACATTATAACCTGCCAACAGCACAAAGTGAAAAGTCAAAGGAACAGATAGGAGTTCTACTATTGATATCCTTGGTGGAGCTGGAGGGATTCGAACCCTCTACCTTTTGACTGCCAGTCAAACGTTCTCCCAATTGAACTACAGCCCCACAAACCCTTCCCACAGAATCTAATTTAGCAAAAGATAAAAGAAAACACAAGTCTAAGGTTATTTATCAACCTAACCCGGATAAATCCAGAAACCATAAGGGGGAAAAATAAAGGCTGGCTAACCCTATGGTTAAATCGGCATGCCTAACATCCTGAGTAGCCATCGCAGTCCCCAGTAGCCAGCATAAGCCACGGTGAAACCCTTAATCGTCTTACCCGCAAAGCAGATGAAAAAATATTTTCGGATGCCGAATCGTGTCGCCCCAGCAGCTAGAGCTGCCGGGTAGAAAAACGGGTTAAGTATTGCCGAGAGGAGAAATAGAGTTAGGGAACCCCTCTGCTCCATCAACCTCATCATTCGCAAGTAGGCTCCCTGAAGTTTACCCTCTGAACCAAAAAGAGCTGTGCCAGCGCCATGACCGGTTATATATATAACCAAAGCACCGATAGTTTCGCCCAGACCCGCAGCCACCCCAACCCAATAGGGCGTCAATACCCCGCCCAGGGCAAAGACAATGGCCAACATGGGCACCGGAACAATGATGGTAGCCCCACCCAAAATACTAATTAGAAAGGCGCCCAGATAGCCATAACCTTCAAGAGCCCGGACAAATTCCCAAAAATAAACGACAGCTACCGCCATGACCAGGGTAACTACCACACCCGTGATGCCTAGAATATAGGCACTCTTTGTCGAACCTCTTTTTATCTCGTGCGCCATGCCATCACTATCTACGATATTATACGATATTATACGCTTATTACCAGAATTGTAAATAGCTCTAACCCGAATCCTGAGTCGATAACGGCCTAGACACTCATGTAGTGGCTTTGGCAGTTACCTTTACCGTAAAGGTTAATGCATCGCCTTTAAGGTCGACCTTAATCGTATCGCCCTCTTTAAATCCTCCCTGCAATACCTTGGTTGATAGGGGATTCTCCACATAGCGCTCTATAGCTCGCCTCAGCGGTCGCGCCCCATATAGTGGGTCGTAGCCTGTTTTAGCCAACCATGATTTAGCCTTCTCTGTCAACTCTACTCCCAGCTTACGTTCAGCCAGACGCTCCTGAAGATCCTTTGCCATTAAGTCAACAATACTTCTGAGTTGCTCCGCAGTTAGCTCATGGAAGACTACAATATCATCCAGGCGGTTGAGGAATTCAGGGCGGAAGGTCTTCTTTACCTCAGCCATTACCTTCTCCTTCATATCCGCATAGCTCTGCTTATGAGCTCTGGCCTCATCCTTTTTGGTAGCAAAACCGAGGCTCACTTCGCGCTTGATAAGTTCGACGCCGACATTACTGGTCATAATAACCACGGTATTCTTAAAATCTACCGTCCGTCCGTGACCATCGGTCAACCGCCCATCATCAAGAATTTGAAGCAGGCTGTTAAAGACCTCAGGGTGCGCCTTTTCAATTTCATCGAGCAGGATTATCCGATAGGGGCGCCGCCTCACTGCCTCGGTAAGTTGTCCCCCTTCCTCATAGCCAATATAGCCGGGCGGGGCACCGATAAGACGTGATACCGTGTGCTTCTCCTGATACTCTGACATATCCAGGCGCACCATTGCATTCTCGTCATCAAACAGGAACCGGGCTAAGGTGCGAGCCAGTTCGGTCTTGCCAACACCGGTTGGCCCCAAGAACATAAAGCCGCCAATGGGGCGCCTCGGGTCCTTGAGACCGACCCGGCTTCTCCTGATGGCGTCACAAATAACATTAACCGCCTCCTCCTGATTCACCAGCCTCTCATGGATTCGCTCCTCCATATGAAGCAGCTTCTCCGCCTCGCCCTCCAGCATCTGGGACATAGGAATACCCGTCCACTTAGAGATTAGCTCGGCAATATCCTCCTCATCAACTGTGCTATCAATCTTTTCCTGCTTAAGCCAATTCTCCTTGGCCTGGTTATACTCTGCTTCCAGACGTAACCTCTCGCTCTTGAGCTGGGCGGTGCGCTCATAATCCTGTCGCTGGGAGACTGCCTCTTCCTCGTTGGTCAATTGCTTGAGGCGCTTCTCCAGCGATTTAACCTCAGGGGGTGCGCTCTCGGTATCAATGCGCAACTTGCTGGCGGCTTCATCGATAAGGTCGATAGCCTTATCCGGCAAATACCTGTCTGAAATATAGCGCTGGCTCAGCCGGGCCGCTGCTACCAGAGCTTCGTCACTGACCTTAATCTTATGGTGGGCTTCATAACGGGGACGAAGCCCGCGAAGCATCTCAATAGTAGCCTCAACACTAGGTTCACCGATGAACACCGGTTGAAAGCGCCGCTCCAGAGCTCTGTCCTTCTCAATAAATTTGCGGTATTCATCCAGAGTGGTTGCCCCAACACACTGCAGTTCACCGTGAGCCAGTGCTGGCTTGAGCATATTACTGGCATCAATAGACCCCTCAGCAGCTCCAGCCCCAACCACGGTATGAATCTCGTCAATAAACAATATAACCTCACCCTGGGCTTGACGAACCTCGTCCATAACCGCCTTAAGGCGCTCCTCAAACTCGCCACGGAACTTACTTCCGGCGACCAGAGCTCCCATATCCAGAGCCACTACCCGGCGTCCTTTAAGTGAATCAGGAACATCGTCAGCCACAATCTTCTGAGCCAGTCCTTCCGCAATAGCAGTCTTGCCCACCCCGGCCTCGCCAACAATCACCGGGTTGTTCTTGGTGCGACGGCTCAGTATCTGCATTACCCGTTTAATCTCATCATCTCGGCCGATAACCGGGTCAAGCTTCCCCCGGCGAGCAAGCTCAGTGAAGTCACGACCATACTTCAACAGAGAGCGGTACTTGCTTTCTGCCCTGGTATCGGTAACCCGGTGTCCACCACGGAGCTTCTGCAGAGCCGCGTACACCTTCTCCTTGTCAAGGCCAAAGCGATGAAGAATAGCTGCCGCCTCACCTTTCTCCTCCCCAGCCATAGCAATCAGCAGGTGCTCGGTGCCAATAAACTCGTCCTTAAACCTTCTTGACTCTGCGTCGGCTGCCATAAAAAGTCCATTAATGCGCGGTGTGGTATAAATCTGCACTGTCTCATAAGCAAGTTTAGGCGTTTTCTCCAGAACGGCTTCCACCTCCCGTTTCACCCCATCCACCTCAACACCAAGCTCCTGCAATATGTCACCAACCAGGCCTTTCTCCTGCTGGAGCAAGGCCAACAGGACATGTTCCACATCCCACTGGCTGTGCTGATATTGTGTAACCATTTGCTGAGAGGCAGCCACTGCCTCCTGCGCCTGCTCGGTAAATCTTTCCTGCCTCATAAGTCACCCCTCTTCCTTAGCTTCTGTAGCTCTGACTCCAGCTCCTTTATATGGCCTTGCAATTCAGCCATACGTTGAGACATACGCAAAATAACCTCTACCCCGGCCAAATTAACCCCCAGGTCATCCATCAGAGTCTTTATTCGACGAAGCAGAACTACCTCTCTCTCCGAATATAGACGAATATTGCCCTGCGACCGGGACGGTTCTATTATGCCAATCCTCTCGTAGTAACGCAGAGTGTGAACCTGCACGCCAATCATCCTGGCGGCTATACTTATCACAAAACGGGGGTCGTCACCACCCTTTATATCCCTAGCAACATCCATAATAACCTCCAATTTTAGCTACTCGGCCGAAGCTGACTGAGCCGTTCAAATAGCTTCTTTTCCTCCTCCGAGAGCTTGGTCGGTAGCACTACGCTCACCTTAGCCAGCAGGTCGCCGTGGGAGGAATCACCCAGATGGGGCATACCCCGGCCAGCAAGGCGAAAGGCGCGCCCGCTCTGGGTCTCTGGCGGAACCCTTAGTGCTAGCTTACCTTTGAGACTGGGTACAAAAACCTCACCACCCAGCACTGCCACCGTTAGCGGCACCGCCACTTCTACATATAAATCATCACCTTTTCGCTCAAACAGGCGATGCGGTTTAACTGACACCACCAGATAAAGGTCACCACTGGTTCCTCCAGCATAGCCGGGTTCTCCCTTACCCGCGATGCGCACACGAGACCCATCCCTGACTCCGGATGGAATCTTAACCTCAAGGCGCTTCACGCCGGATACCCCCCCCGAACCCCGACATACTGAACAGGGCAAGTTTTGTATCAGCCCTGTCCCCTTACAGTCCGAGCAGGGCTGCTCAGTCTGGAGGACGATAGCCCGCTTGGTTCCGTGGTATGTTTCCTCCAGGGTTACCTCAACGGGGTACTTTATATCTTTTCCCCGCCTGGGTCTAACCTGCTGACGCCTAATTCCGCCACCGAAGAGGTCACCAAAAAGGCTACCTAAATCGGCTTCCTCAAAGTGGAAGCTCTGACCGCCAGCCTGGCTAAAGTTCCTGAAAGGCGTCGGCTGCCGCCGTGCCTGAGCAAACTGGTCAGCATACTGCCACTGGTCACCAAACTGGTCATACTTCCGTCGCTTTTTCTTGTCAGACAGAACCTCGTAAGCCTCATTTATCCGCTTAAACTTAGCTTCAGTTGACTTGTCGCCAGCATTGACATCAGGGTGATACTGGCGAGCCAGCTTACGGTAAGCCTGCTTTATCTCACGCTCACTAGCATTCCGACTAACCCCTAAAACACTATAATAATCCTTGCCTGCCATCTCCGCTCCAGATGATTTCTTCTTTATATATTATAAAGTAATTTAAAATGTATGTCAATATTTTTTAAGAATTCTAATAAATTTTTATGAAGAATTCTATCAAAACGCCTAAATTATTTGGTAGCGGAAAGAGCCAATCAGCTAAATAAAAGGGAGCAACCGGGGGAGGGTTACCGAAAACTTGACAACTAAATATTTACCTGCCTATAATAATAAAAACTCACTCCTCGCTCTGCGCAAGATAAACCGATACAATAAAGAGCGGAAGGGGTTTTTCCCCAGAGCTAGCAGATTGCATCTTTAGCAAGTTTCCAGAAAAATTGGAGGGCTTCCCGGATTTTTAGGGTTTTCCTGTATGTCAAAGTATATATTTGTTACTGGGGGTGTGGTTAGTTCAGTTGGCAAGGGCATCACCGTTGCCTCTATAGGCACCCTCCTGAAGAGTCGACAAATCACCGTATCTGTTCAGAAGCTAGACCCCTATCTCAATGTTGACCCGGGCACAATGTCACCCTATCAGCATGGTGAGGTATTTGTTACCCAGGATGGTGCCGAGACTGACCTCGATTTAGGTAATTACGAGCGCTTCATTGACACCGAACTTTCTGCCGATTCTAACGTTACCTCAGGTCAAATCTATAACGCAGTTATTACCAAGGAAAGGCGGGGTGACTTTCTGGGTGGCACCATCCAGGTGGTACCCCATGTTACCACCGAGATAAAGGAGCGGTTTAAGCGTTTAGCCGAGAAATCTCAGGCTGAAGTGGTTCTTATCGAGGTAGGCGGCACCGTGGGTGATATTGAGGGGCAACCCTTCCTTGAAGCTATCAGGCAGATGAGAAATGATGTTGGACGGGATAATGTGCTCTATATTCATGTTACCTTTCTCCCTTATCTCGCCACTACCCAGGAACTGAAGACCAAACCTACCCAGCATAGTGTCAACGAACTGCGCCGAATCGGTATTCAGCCTGACATTATCATATGTCGCAGTGACTACCCTATCTCGGAAGGGATAAAGGATAAAATATCCTTATTCTGTGATGTGGAGCGGGAGGCTGTCATCCCCCTGCCCACGGTATCCACTATCTATGAGGTACCGCTTATCTTGGAGGAAGTCGGACTGGGACAGCTAGTTATCGATAGGCTCAGCCTTAAAGCAAAGTCGACCGACTTAAAGCAGTGGCAGGAACTGGCCTCGCGCCTCAACTCTTGCCTCGAGCCGGTTAATATTGCCCTGGTCGGCAAATATGTGGAATTACAGGACGCCTACTTCTCAGTTCGTGAAGCGCTCTGCCACGCTGCCGTCCATCATAATAGAAGTGTTAATATGCTCTGGATTCAGTCTGAGGACTTAGAAAAAGATGGTGGTGATGCTCTACTGCGCTCTGCCCAGGGCATAATAGTCCCGGGTGGCTTTGGCGTTAGAGGGATAGAAGGCATGGTAAAGGCCGCCACCTATGCCCGAACCAATGAAATCCCCTACTTGGGACTGTGCCTGGGGATGCAAGTCATGGTAATTGAGTTTGCCCGCTATGCCCTAGACTCGACTAAGGCAAACTCCACCGAGTTTGACCCCACCACTCCCTACCCGGTTATTGACCTTCTTCCTGAGCAGAAGAGAGTAAAAGATAAGGGAGGTACCATGCGTCTGGGTAACTATCCCTGCCAGCTGGTGCCGGGCAGCCGTGCCGCCAAAGCCTATGGACAAGACCTGGTTTACGAGCGCCATAGACACCGCTTTGAATTTAATAATGAATTTCGAGACCGGCTGCAAGAAGCCGGGATGATTTATAGCGGACTATCCCCTGATGGCAAATTGGTCGAGGTCTGCGAGCTAGCCAACCACCCCTGGATGGTGAGTTGCCAGTTCCATCCTGAGTTTGGCTCTCGTCCCAACCGCCCCCATCCCCTGTTCCGCGATCTTATTGATGCCGCCAAGGATGTACTACGCGAAGGGGCTCAACCGCCGCTACCCTTTTCGCCGTAGTTTGTGATAAAATACCGCCCACAAGCGAGGTGGACATGCGTATCTTTCTGGATACCGCCAATATTGACCAAATCAGGCAAGCTGCCAAGCTGGGTATTATTAGTGGTGTTACCACCAACCCCACCCTGCTATCCAAGGAAAAAACAGCTGACTATGAAACGGTGGTTAAAACCATTTGCTCCATAATCACCGGACCAGAGACATCTGTTTCTGTCGAAGTGGTAACCGAAGATACCGAGTCTATGATTGAAGAAGCTAAAATCAAAGCCTCCTGGGCACCTAATGTAACGGTTAAGATACCAGCCACCGCTGCCGGGATTCAGGCAATATCAACCCTTAACCGCAACCAGGAAAATGTAAAAGTAAATATGACCCTGTGTTTCTCAGTGAATCAAGCACTCCTCGGAGCACTAGCTGGTGCTACCTATGTTAGTCCCTTTGTTGGCCGACTGGATGATATCGGACACGATGGCATGCAGTTAGTCAAAGAGATTGTTGATGTATTCAAAAACTATCCTCAACTACGCACCGAGGTAATTGCCGCCAGCATCCGTCATCCCCTGCACTGTGTGGAGGCAGCCAAGGCAGGGGCTCACATTGCCACCGTTCCCTACAATGTACTGATGCAGATGATACAACACCCGCTTACTGATATAGGCGTCACCCGCTTCCTTACCGACTGGCGACGCGTTTCACAAAAGTAGCCTGGTGAGGAAAGTTAAATGGAGGGCTACCAAATAAAAACCACCGGGATGAGGTTATATTATGGAGATTAGTCAACTAGAAAACAAGAGTAAAGAGGAGCTGATTGAGCTAGCTAAGGAGATGGGTGTCTCCAACTATGCTAACCTCAAGAAGCAGGACATCATCATGCGCTTGCTTCAGACGCATGCTGAGCAACAGGGCTACATTTTCTGCAGCGGTATTCTGGATACAATGGGTGACGGCTATGGTTTCCTGAGGCAAAACACCCTGCTACCCAGTCAAAATGATGTCTATGTGTCCCAGTCCCAAATCCGCCGCTTTGGTCTGCACACCGGTGATATGGTTGCCGGTCAGGGCAGAACACCCAAAAGTGGCGAGAAGTATTACAGCTTGCTCCGGATAGAGGCAATTAACGACCTTAACCCCGAGCTGGCTAAAAACCGACCATCCTTCGGGGCACTCACCCCCGTCTTTCCCGACAAACGAATTAATCTAGAGTCCTCACCCAATGACCTGTCTACCCGCCTGCTCGACCTCATTGCCCCTATTGGACGAGGGCAACGAGGCTTAATCGTATCACCACCCAAGGCAGGTAAGACGGTGCTGCTCAAATCCATAGCCAATGCCACCTCCACTAACTATAATGATATCCACATAATGGTGTGCCTTATTGGCGAGCGTCCGGAAGAGGTCACTGACATGAAACGCTCCATCAGGGGTGAGGTGATTGGTGCTACCTTTGACGAACCGGTAGAGAATCAGACCCGTGTCGCCGAACTGGCGCTGGAGAGAGCCAAGCGAATAGTAGAAAGTGGTAAGGATGTGTTCATCCTTCTTGACGGCATTACCCGCCTTACCCGGGCGTATAATTTAGCTATGCCTTCCAGTGGTCGGACCCTATCCGGCGGTATTGACCCGGTTGCTCTTCATCCGGCCAAGCGCTTCTTCGGCGCTGCCCGCAATACTGCTGAGGGTGGTAGCCTGACCATCATTGCTACCTGCTTAATTGATACCGGCAGCCGAATGGATGACCTCATCTATGAGGAGTTTAAGGGAACCGGTAATATGGAGGTTCACCTCGACCGCCGATTATCCGAGCGCCGAATCTTTCCTGCAATGAACATCGAGCAAAGTAGCACCAGGCGGGAAGAGCTACTACTGGATGAGGATACCATTAAAAAGGTATGGCTTCTGCGGCGCATGGCATCTATGATTGCCTCTGGCTCAGTCAACTTCGCTGAAGCTACCGAACGAGTCATCGAACGCCTAGGTAAAACAAAAACCAATGCCGAGTTCCTGGCCGGCCTGAACCGAGAAACATAACCTGATTCTACTGATGAGATAACAAAATGGGTATGGGTCATTGGGCTAAAGAGAACTGGCCAAAATTGACTTCAGTCATACTAGTAGCCTTATTCTTCGGTATTGCCCTATACCTTCGAGCCTACCTCCCTTATGACAAGGTCTTCATCGGTGACTGGATAAAGTTTACCAGCGTTGATGCCTACTTCCATATGCGCCTGGTGGACAATCTTGTCCACAATTTTCCCTACCATATGGCCATTGACCCCTACCGCATCTACCCCGGCGCTACCGGGGTAATTAGCTTCCCCCTCTTTGATTGGCTCCTTGCCGGCATTATCTGGTTGATTGGGTTGGGTTCACCAACCCGGCACACGGTTGATGTGGTCGGTGTCTATTTTCCGGCAGTTCTGGGCGCCCTGACCGTTATCCCGGTTTATTTCATCGGTAAAGAGCTCTTTGGTCGCTGGGCTGGCGTCATCTCGGCTGGTTTAATTGCCCTGCTACCCGGTGAATTTCTGGGGCGGTCAATTCTCGGCTTCACTGACCACCATGTTGCCGAAACGCTGTTCACCACCATAACCATGCTGTTCCTGATTCTGGCTATCAAAACCGCCAGGCAAAGGGAGTGGTCCTTCAGTCACTTAAACCGCCGAGACTGGGCAAGGAGCACCAGACCGGTTATTTATAGTCTGTTTGCCG
>SDBT01016745.1_pt1 | contig 11595 bp, 15 predicted proteins | sample 2277101 | NCBI WGS metagenome assembly SDBT01 (sample SAMN10404973, study PRJNA504765) | marine sediment metagenome | isolation source: marine sediment core GS10_PC15, 103 cmbsf | place: Arctic Ocean: Southern Knipovich Ridge | collected 2010
TCTTTTCTCTATCTCTACGGGTAAGTCATGCATTGACTTGATCAAGTCTTTGATTTTGATCTCAAGTAATCTTATTTCTATGTCTTTTTGCTCTATCGCGCGCTGTGCTTCCACTAATTCCTGCCGGACCTCACTAAGGATGCGCCTTTGGATCCTATCACCGACATCGTCAGTCATCGTTCAAACTCTCGATAAGGCGTTCGACAGCTTCCGCCCTATCAGCAGCGTCCTTGGTGTTGAAATAGACGTTCCGTTTTAGAATCTCGTTTATGATATAATCACAGGTGAACTCACCACCGCCCGCTGCTATCATAGCGTTATCACTCACGTCATGTCGATCGGTTACTGCGGAATAATTACGCCATAGCTCTGCAACTTGCTGTCGTAGACGGCGGTTCTCCCTTACGAATAGGACAGCGATCTGATCATGCAGAGAGTCTATGTCAAGCTGAGATTCGAGCCCAGATCCCTCATCTAGAATTGCTAGGATTTTCGCAGATAGCTCTGGTGGTAGAGGATACATTATACTCTTATTATGTGTCCCGAAGCGTTTTTCGTGCGGCTTTTTAGCCAGCTTCAAAGGCGCTACGAACCTCAGGAAGGTTCAGGGTGCTAAGCAATCCTAGGTCCCTGCGTACCTGTTCAAGTTCCACCTTAGAGTTCTCGTCACCTCGCATAGTCTCGATGCGCTTCTCTAGATAGGTAAAGATTGCGCTCATATTCATTGAGCGAAACTCTTGCGAGAACTCTACCACTTCTTGTACATTAACACCTGTTCTAGCTGCAATGCGTTCTACTGATTTACGTGTTGTCATTATTGTTGCCAATCCGAGTTCTTCATAACATTATTAGTTACAAATCCTGGACCACGTTTACGCTCGCGGTCATACTTATCTTCCTTGCGTTCGAAATCGTCTGGATCTAACTCTCCGTAGGCCACTTCGAGTAATACAGTATACCCTGTTTGCTGTGCAGGGGCACCAAATCTATGCCATTCTCCAGCTAAGATTCTGTAGCTAGAAGCCCGTTCGGATCGATCTTTCGTGAACGTATAGCCATGGTGTGTGACGTTCATCGTGCCATCTAGTAGAGTAACTAACTCATGACGCTTTGAATGGCGCTGTAGTGACGTCATCTCACCTGGATTGATATAGATTAGCTTGACTGAGTAGTCCCCTTCGTGAGCTACTAGTATATAATGACCCCAGGGTCGGATAACTGAGTCACCTATTTTAACTTTTACGTCTTCAGTTGTCATCTGTGCTCTCCATCAAATCCTTGACGTTTTCCTCGCAGAACCCCTTGGTCTCTCTCTCAATAAACTCATAAATGATCCCGGTGGTGGGATTGGGCTTTGTGAATACCTGGGTTAATCCCTCACAGGTAAGCGGGTCCTCAGATAAGAACTCCACACCCTTATTTTTCATGTCATCCATGACAGCCTGGACATTCGCCACCCGGTAAGCCATGTGGTGGACGGCACCCACTCCGCCGTGATCGTTCACCCAGCGGTCCACAATGCTCCCTGGCGTCCCCTGGGAGATGAAGACCTCTGGTCCCTCGTCGGGCTCTAGGACGCTACAGTGGGCCTCTGAGCCGTCCTCAAAGGGTACCACGAAGACAGTCAATTCTTTGTAGCCCAAACGTCTGTGTTGGGCTACGGCAGCTAGACGATCGTGGACCCTGTAGGCTATGTGATCGAGGATCATAACTCTGTTAGTTCGAGCCCTGCTTCGAGGGCTAGGTCTTCGGCAAAATCTAGCTTGGCTCCCCAACGATCCTTTAACTCTTGTGACGCCGCAGGATAAACCACCCGGATGATACCGTTTGTGATGATAAGTTTCATGCACTCCGCACAAGGAGCGAATGGCCAAGTATAGATCGTACAGCCCTCTACCGACCCCTGTGCATTAGCAAAGGCGTTTGGCTCCGAATGGACCACATACTTGTATTTAGTCTCTCGGTCGTTCAGTCTCTCAGGGGTGTCCTCAATACCCTTAGGAAAACCATTGTAACCCAAAGCCACAACCTTCTTCTGATCGTTTGCAATGACACAGCCCACCTGAGTGGAAGGGTCCTTACTACATCTCGTGCCCCAGAATTCTGCTAGATCTAAAAAGATCCTATCCCACTTACTGTCCATCTTTCAATTCCTTTTCCAGTTCTGTAATCCTATCAGCCGCCTGGGTTCTCTCATTGTGATAGAGATTAGCCCAATGAATAGTAATCCTACGCATAATCTTAGCCAAGGTTTTGAGACGTGCCGCGTCATCGCCTTGCATTCTTTCTGCAATCTTTAGGATTTTATCCCTTGTTGCATCTAGGCGTTGTCCCAACACCTTGTTTGTATCGCCTCAACGCCTTTTAAATTCCATTATCCTGTCCAAAAATGGGCGGGGTTACCCCCGCCCTGTTCAATTACTCAAACTAGTTGAGGGGTTCGCCCCCGTCCTCTTCGTTCGTATAGACAATATTGATCTTTTCATTTACAGTTGAATAAGACTCAACATTACCGAGGTTGATATTCCAAAAGCGTAAGTCGTCATCTCCCACGCGTTTGCCTCTAAAGGTTAAAAACCCACCTGAAACCTCGATACTGTCACATTCGAGATATACAACTTCATGTGATTCGCTCATCTTTTTACTCCTTATATAAAATTAATTAATCATAGACATGATGCTATGCGCCGCATCAAATCTCACATACATCATTAGCGCAATATTTTTCACCCTTGGCCTTACCGCCACGCAGTGATGTTAGTCGTAATTTCTTCAAACTCTTAGAATATACCTCGTATTCTTCCTCGCTACACTTTTGATATGGTGCCTGTGTATAGGTATGATCCTCCAACGGTAGGAAACTCAAGGTCTTGACATACGGTGCAAGATATTCAATCGCACTCTTGAGATCCTTAACCTCTTCTGGCTTGAAAGTCACAGTAATACTCACTGAATTATCTGACCACTTATCTTGTAGCTCCCGGGCTAGAGAAAGCTGTTCCCATAGAGAGATATCAAACTTACTCTTGGTATAGTTCTTCTCTTTTACGGGGAAGTAAACAACTAGCGAACCCCCATACTCTGCATACTTTGCCAAGAACTCTGGATCTTGTGTTGGAACAGGGTAATTGGGGAATAGTTGCCAATCCTGCTTCAATTCCTTCATGACACGTCTGACAATATCCTGATTGTTGTCATCGAAATTCACCCGATACTCAGCCTTCATCAGTTTGTCAACTAGAGGATGAATTGCAGCGATACGGAAGGAGCGTAGGTAGTGCCTAGAGTGGGTGCAGTGGACACCTGGAGTCGCACCAGCCAAGAGCGAAACCGTGCCGCTTGGCTTCACTGTTGTTACCTTAATAGACGTAGGAATGCCGAGCCAACGAGAGTAAATGCGGTCCCAATGTCGCACAACGTTATAACCCTTATCACAGAAATCGCCAAAGAAATCAGCAACACCAAACTTTTTTAGGGCTTGCTGAATACCGGACATACTTAGGCCAATTCTACGGTTACTGAGCATAACCTGATTAGTAAGCTGGCTATGAGTGGCTACTAGGGTCACGGTCTTAGCATACATGAAGGCGAACTTGAGTGTGTCGTGATACTCCGCAGCAGATTCATGGTTTGCTGGGAATGTTTCAACTAGACAACACAATTCACCGTGCTTTAGCCCCTGTTCGGCGCATGGATTGAAGCCGTCCACGTCATCAAACTTACTGCTCTCCGCAGACCTCCAGCCATCCTTGACGCGACCATAGTGGCGCGCGTTATCGAGGAAGATTAGTCCAGGTTCACCATTAACGGCGATTGATTTGACCGCCTCGCAGAACTCGCTCTCGGCTGTAACAAAGATCGAGTTGTTTGATGCCCAGCGTCGATCGCTCAACTCTTTCTTGAAGAGTTTGGGGTCCTTCATACGGATGAAATCTAGGTCATGCTCGTCACCAATAGCAATTTCTGCTGAGCGACGCACGTTGCCCGATACAACGAACTTACCAATGAAGTTCATGATGTCGGTGATGGCAACCGAACTTAGTTCTTTACCATCGAATGAATTTAGAAGAGCCCTGATAGCTTCAAGTCCCTCTTTGAGGGGCTCTGGTCCAGACGCGATACCACCAAAACCACGGATGGGCTCACCGGCTTTGCGGATCAGATCAAAATCAAACACCACCCTAGCTTGATTAGGCTTAGCATATGATTCAAGCAGCATCTTTACTGCCTCTACCCAACCCTCCCTAGTGTCTGGAATTTGATACATTATGGTGTCTAGAGCGGGGTTAGGCTTATGCATAAATGCCTTGCCAGCGCCCCTTGTATCGAATCCAATACCGACACCTAGCATCAACATGTCAGCAGCCCAACAGAATGGCATCGAGAAGTCGCGGTGAATGTCCCGTGTGCTAATGAAGCCGCAATTGTTGAGTCCGGCGCTGCCTAGCTTATCGACAACAGGGGTACCCATCAACCATAGGCCACGCCCCGGTGGTAGGAACTTGAACTCCCACATCTTTTGGAACATCTTTTGTGCCGTGGCCTGTGCTTTGTTGCCACTCCACCACAATCCCATATTCTTACAGTGATTGAGTTGGATAGTGAACACGCCCTCAACTACACGCCGGCAGGTTTCCCAATACTCTTCTTGCTGTCCGTTTTCTTTCTCTCTAGCGTAGGTGCGCTTATAAACAAAATACGATAAGTCACCAAAACCCCAATCTGGTTGCTTACCCTGATACTGGGACATGAAGTGATCGGACAGCTTGAACATTATTCGCCTCGCGTAAGTCTCTTAGGTGTAAATATGCTGAACTCATTGGGGTTGCTCATCTTTACACGAAGCAGCTTTTCAGCAATATTTTTCGCTCCGAGAAAGGCCAAACCAAATTTGTTTCGACCATGAGCGATGTTTACATAATGTCCATTGGAGTTCGGAATTTCTCCCATCACTGGAAGACTATCGCTCATTTCCGTCTCAATGTAAGTCCACTGATGGCTGATCTCCATATGATTTGTCATCGGGAAATTGTGCATCATAGTTTTATCTAATTGTCCCAATATTCGTTCATTAAATCCGGTGTCGTTCATCACATTCAGCTCGGGATCGTTCTTTAACCCCGTCTTTCCTCCGGTCATGATAATTGCTCGACCATGAACACGGACAGAATCTAAACCGCCATGTAATTCTACCGGCATTAGGGGTAGTGGCATGTCATCTAGATCAACGCTAAGGGGGTCGGTTCGCACAACTTGTTCGCGACGACACACCACATTCTCTTTGATTCGATCCCATGGTATTGTGTTGATACTTGTGTGAACCACCTTGCCAGCAGTCAACACATGACCGTTAGCTAGGTGTAGTTGTGGTCCATAAGTAGGTGACGTATCGGCTTCTAGCACCCTAGTGCCATAAACAACCCACACTCCCTTCTTACGTAGCAGTCGTGCTAGTCTATTCACAAACGCAAAGGGGTCAAACATGCCCTCCCCGGGCACAAACAATGACCCCTTAATGTAGGGAGCGATCATGACATGCATTGATTGGTTGTGATCAAAACGGGCAGGGTGATAACCCCAATCCCGCAAAAGTTCTGCGCTATTATCTAACTCCACTGCCTGTTTGGCGGTTGAAGCCATACGAAAGCCGCCATTGAACTCGGCATCACACTCAACCCCTCTCTCGATTAGCTCTCGCAGTAGAGCATTATTCTGATTACTGTAGGCATAAAGCTTTTCGGCTGTCTTTTTACCAAGCAGTGTAGTTATATGTTCTGCTGAATGATTACTGCCCAGATAGATACTACCATTCATACGTCCAGTAGCTTTGAAGCCCGCATGAGGGGCCTCGTCTATCAGTAAGATCCGTAAACCTTTCTTTTTAGCCTCTTTGGCTATACGTAACAGCCAATAGGCGGTACTAATCCCGGCAAAACCAGCGCCCACAATAACAATATCAGCATACGACGGTAGCTGAGGTTGGAGTGTGAAATCAGGGGCAGAATTATCCCACCAAAAGCTATACTTCTTTGTAATGGCAATCATCTTAGTTTAGGGAGAAGTCCTTGTGGTCGGACTCGCCACCATCATCAGACTTATCTTCCTGCATCGCCTTGGCTAGCTTGCGCATATTTTCCATCACAAACTTTTCGTCCGCCCTACGATATCTATCTACACAAAAGGTACAAACCTCAAGGAATCGTATTTCGTCACGAACCTCTACAGTCTCTTGGCTAGCGGCATCTACACTACCATCTTTAGCGACATACTTACTCAGCCTATCTTTGTTACACGCCGGGCATGTAACTACACGTATAGTCTGAATTGTCTTATTCTTTTTGTATTGTCCTGCATTAATCATTTGTTCACTCATTATACACTAATCATTCACCAGTGGACCCAAAACCTCCGGCTCCCCGAGCAGTTTCATCAGGATCCGGATACTCATATGAAACACTATCTATTAGTTCATGAATTTTGACAATTCTTGCTTGTGCAACACGATTGCCCGCTTCGATAGTGTAATCAACACCGCTATGGTTGAACAGTAAAATCTTGAGTAGTCCACGATAATCTGAATCAATCTCGCCGGCTTCAACAGTTATGCCTTTATTCGCTAAACCTGACCTAGATCTAAAAACCAAAGCATAACCAGGAGGAATCGTAGTAGCTACCAATGTGTGGATAAGCGCACTACCAACGCCCAGCCTGGGATCATACTTTGGGATAGTCACCGCCATAGGTGACACTAGATCATAAGCCATCGCGCCGCATGTGGCACGCCGAGGGATAAGATCATCTCGTCTCTCGGGAACGTGCCAAATAATTTGCGGCTCCGGCTCAGGCTCTTTACGCCTGCCGAACCAGCCCATTGATTACTCTCCAAATCCTAACATGCGCGTGAGTGATTCACGAATGAAGTGTGCCAGGATGCCCATCTCTTCTTGACTGAAGAACATACTAACGCGCTGCGTGTTACCATCCGCTGTGCGGCTAAGCTTGACTTGGAAGTTAGGCTTGTCCTGATACACACCAGCGATCACCTCTAACACACTGGTGCGACCGGAGTCTGGCTGACTATGTAAACATGTAACTTTCTTCTCTCGTCCATTTAGAAGAGGAAGGAGCTTGCCAATGTCTGTTACACCGATCTTGAAAACGATCTTGTTGTCCCAATCGAACTGATTCTTATCGCCGATCGGTAGCTTAGCCCCCTTCTGTTGAGTTGCCTCTAGAAAGATGGCGCGCTTGAAGGCGTCGTAGGAAAACTGTAGGGCAGCGCCCGCGCCATCTTTGGATAGCGGCTTGTAAACGTTCCAGTATGGCTTCTTCTTGAACTCCCTCTTTGCAGGAGCGTCTGTCGTTGTGTCATTCATTACTTCTTACCACCCTTTTTCTTGTTCTTTTTCTTCTTTTTATCGTTTAGTAGGCGCAACGCTTTACGTGCCTCACCCATCGTTAGTTCTTCGACCGAGAAAACCTCTCGGGTTGTGATAGCCTCTAGGAGTTCCTTGAGGGTGATGTCCTGGGCCTTGAGCATCCGGTCAATAAGTTTGGTTTGCTCAGGCTTGGCTGGACTTCCCTCATCTGGTGCCAACTCCTCACCGGCATCCTTGTCAACTAGCTCTTCTGCTGCATGCTCTCGAATACCCAACACCTTACGTAGACACCGTGCCTCTGCACGCGCTGACGCTACGGCTGTCGGAAACAATCCAAGCTGTTCACAGTTAGAGTAGAAGGCGTCTGCTGAATCAGAGAACGTTCGTCCATCGCGTAACGTGATATTGAACGTCACTGACGCCATGGGAAAATGGAATGTGCCAAGCTGTTCACTTTGGGACATCACATCATTATCACCGTTCAACGTCCTAAGCACATACGGGTCACCATCGGTGTTTTGTCGAGGGACAACGATCAGCGCGTTAACCTTACTCTCTTCTGTCAAAATATAAGGCTTAGCCAAACGTCGCAGCCCATGTAACCTAGGGGCGGGGCCTTTGTCTGCATTAAAAATCTCATCTTCACGCAGTTTAGACATCCAGTTTTCGGTGTCTAAATCAGGAACCACTTCATCAAGTATTTCATTGACAAGCGTTGCTATAGCCCCATCCATTGGTGTGCCAATTTCTTCATCCCCCAGCACAGCGGGCGGTATGTCGTCAAGCGGGATGTGGGCCAAAGCGGCTAGTTCCTCAGCAGTTGTATTTCCTACGTCCGTCACTATTTCGCCTCCACCTTCTTTAATCTTGTTCAACGTACCAGACTGATGTTCCACCATCTTGTTGTATCTCCTTGATCGCTTGTTCTATTCTTGTAATTCTTAGCTGGCTTAGTGGACCGTTGTTGTTTCTGATCCGCAACACGTTATACCCGATGGCGTTGATCATGTCATCCTTACGAGTATCACGTTCTTGCTGTTTCTCTAAATGTTCCTCACCATAAATTGGAAGGAAGTGAGTCGGTCCGTCAACTTCAATGGCAATCATTTCGTTAGGTAGTGCTAAGTCAACCTCAAAATCTTTGCCTGCGGTGTAGCCGGTCGATCGTTCCTCAACGACATAACCACGACTTCTTAGTTCTTCTGCGATGAAGCGCTCCAGACGAGATCCCTGGCCTTGCACCTCTTTCGCCTTTGAAGAAAGAGTTTCCATTGTGAGTTTTTGCTCTTGATCCGACATAGCCGCCCATTTGCGCTTCCATCCGGAACCAATTTGACGCTTAAACGCTTCTCGTTCTTCGTCACTCAGTCCGTCCCAGAATTCACCTAGACTAGCAGAGATCTGCTGCTTGGTTTCTGCGGTGTGTTTGCGGCCCTTCATCTGATGGTCGTTCGCCTTAAGGTAGTTCTTTTGAGCCTCCCCTTTATCACGAGCGACGATACCATGCTTCTTCATAAAGCGAGAAAGAGTAGCCAACGGAACGGTAAGCTTCTTGCAAAGCTTACGCATGCTCAATCCCTCATCTGAGTAGAGGCGTCGCACCTCCTGTTCATTGATGTCTGCCATGACTATGATCGCAACATGTCTCTATCAAACTCAGGAGCCAACCTCTCGATTTCATTTACGATATCCTTGGGGCTGCCACCAAACTGACGTTGTAGCGTGCTTACTCCGTTAGGAATCATCCTCTTAAACTTAGCGATTTGGCTTAGAGGAATACGAAATGCTGACGTGTTCAGATTAGGATCAAGCCCCTCAGAGATAAGCTGGCGAAGCTTATCTTCTTTATTCTTGCGCTGAGCTTCGTCACGAAGTTTCGCCAAGGCTAGATCTTTTTCTAGGTCGGTCTTCTCTTCGGTCACGTCGGTGCCCTCTAACTTAGTGAGTCGCTCTTGTGCGGCTTCGTGCTTAATAGCTTGCTCTTGTACCTGGGTTTCGCGGTTCGTCGCCACAGCATCGTCGAACTCTGCCACGATACCATTACGCACTGCCGCCTTGGCGTCTTCGATTGAATCGATACCAAAAGCCGCTAGAACCCTACGCGCCTCGTCGGGGCTGATGTCGAAACGTGTCGATAGATAGTGAATGTCACCTAGTTGGGCATACATTCTAACTAGAGCAATCGCACGATTCACCGATAGTTTCTGACTGGCTTGTAGCAACTTATCTCTAGCTGCATCACCCTTGCCTCGGTGCCAGGTATCGATGTCGCCTTGGGTAATCTGTGGTACTTCCTCGGCATTTAATCGCTTCTTATCCATTGTTTCCTCCTACTCTATTATGTGGCTAGATGACGAATTCGTCCTGCTTTTTCATCTTATCAACAACACCTTTTCTCAGACAGTCCTGATAAATCATACTGTAGACAAGATCTTCAAAGGAGTGTTCTGGGCTCCACCCTAATTCTTTTATTGCCTTGTCTGCGTTGCCTATCAAAATATCAATTTCAGACGGACGCACAAACTTGGGGTTAATCTTGACATATTGATTCCAGTCGGTAATACCAACATAACCAAACGCTAAATTAAGAAAATCCCGAATGCGATATGTCTGACCCATTGCAATTACATAGTCTGTTGGCTTATCCTGTTGAAGCATCATCCAGGCTGCGCGCATGTAGTCTTCTGCATGTCCCCAATCTCGATAGGCATCTAGATTACCAAGCTCAATCACGTCCTTCTCACCCGCCAGAATCGATGCAATACCGTGGGTGATCTTACGGGTCACGAACTCCACACCACGGTAAGGTGACTCATGATTGAATAGGATACCTCCGACTGCGAACATGCCATATGCTTCGCGATAGTTTCTTACCAAAGCATAGGCGGTTAGTTTCGCAACGCCGTAGGGTGAACGTGGGATCATGGGAGAGTTTTCATCTAGAACATGATACTTTGGGAAGACATCTGGATCAACGTCACCGAAAAGTGCGCTATTACCAAACTGCTCAGAACTACCCGCCTGATAGAAGCGACACTGTGGTGCCCATTGACGCACCGCCTCAAGACAAATTGCGGCACCATTGCCAGTAATCTCTAGAGTGGATAGCGGAGACTTGAACGAATGCCATACCTGCGACTGCGCAGCTAGGTTATAAAACTCATCAGGCTTATATTCTTCGACAACGCGAGCAACAGAAGCCAAATCTGTAATATCGCCTGCCTCATTGACAAGCCGTCCTTCTGCACGCGCCTCTTCGTAGCCCGGAATGTCGGTAAGACGCCAGCCGGTGTTTGCACTAGCTCGTCGCTGGATACCTACAACACGATAACCCTTCTCCAAGAGGAGCTTGGCTAGATAAAAACCATCTTGGCCGTGAATTCCAGTGATTACTGCTGTTCTCATAAGACTCCATTCTCCTGTGCCCACTTGTAACTGCGTTCTAGAATAAGATCAAAATTTGTTTGAGCCATGAACCCAAAACCAACGCGAGCACGGGTAACATCAAGGCGGCGACGAGGCTGACCATTGGGTTTACTACTATCCCAGGTGATTTCTCCTTCATAACCTACTAGAGCCTTCACTTTTTGTGCTAATTCTTTGATTGTGATCTCTAATCCTGTGCCAATATTGACTGGTTCAGAATCATTGTAAAGTAGTGTTGCGCGCAAGATGGCCTCGGCGCAATCTCCTGCATAAAGAAACTCTCGTGATGCAGAACCATCACCCCATAAGGTAACGCTGTCGTGACCGTTCATCTTAGCTTTGTGAAACCTCTTAAGCATAGCCGGAATTACATGGCTGCTCTCATCGCTGAAGTTATCCCACTCGCCCGCCATGTTGACAGGGATCAAAAAGATGCCATTGAACCCATATTGAGTACGATACGCCTTCAACATTTCTAGTTGCACACGCTTAGCTATACCATATGGCGCGTTGGTCTCTTCTGGGTAACCATTGTAGAGATTCTCTTCTCTAAATGGGACCGGGGTATTCTTAGGATAGCTGCACACGGTGCCAATCCCAACAAACTTCTGCACCGTTTGGTGTTGACGACATGCTTCAATCAGATTTGTTGTCATCATCATGTTGTTATACAGAAATTCTCCTGGCTTCTCACGATTGATACCAATACCACCACATTGGGCAGCTAGATGAATGACAATATCTGGGTCACAAGCCGCAAGGTAATACTTTAGTTGGTCTGGATTGAGTA
>SDBT01016746.1_pt1 | contig 11594 bp, 13 predicted proteins | sample 2277101 | NCBI WGS metagenome assembly SDBT01 (sample SAMN10404973, study PRJNA504765) | marine sediment metagenome | isolation source: marine sediment core GS10_PC15, 103 cmbsf | place: Arctic Ocean: Southern Knipovich Ridge | collected 2010
ATAAAGGAAAGCAAGCCAGGAGAGGATGGGATACACAGATGGTCAACATTGAAGGAGGTAGCATGATCTATCAAGAAATCATATTCGAATTCCCTCCTGTATACCCAAGGTTGGTTGACAAATTCCACATAGGAGGTAATCGAGGTGTCATCTTTTCATGGGGAGATAAAATCTTCAACCCTTACAGGGTTGAGATACCAGATCATTTAATATACCATGAAGCTGTACATGGAACTAGGCAGACTAGCCTTGGTATAGAGAAGTGGTGGGAAAAGTATATTAAGGATGAAGACTTTAGACTCATTGAAGAAGCACTAGCTCATGCAGCTGAGTACAAAGCACTTGTCGGTCCTAATAGTAGCAGACCAGTACGAAGAAGGACTCTCGTGCAAGTTGCAAAGAGATTGTCTGGTCCCCTGTATGGGCATATGACAACACCCAAAGAAGCTAAGAAACTTATCTTACTGGGAGTAGGGAGTACTAAGTGAACTACAAGAAGCTAGTACCACCTGACTCCTTCATAGGACAGTATATGGAGTACATGTCCTATTTAGAGACAGCACATTCATATGATTTCTGGTGTGCCTTATGGGCACTAGGTGTAGGAGTTGGCCGTGACGTATATGTGGATCGCCCTAATAGCCCAGTTTATCTTAATTGGTATATTATCCTGGCTGCTGAGGCGGGTGTCACTCGCAAGTCTACTGCTATTAGCAGCATATCAGATGTTCTTGGAGGGGCTTATCCATTACTTACCGGGAAAACAAGCCCTGAAAGCCTCGAACTTTATCTCCATGACGCCAGCCGAGAAAGAGGAACTGCTACAGCGCATTTTGCAATTGAAGAACTCGTCACAATACTGGGACGAGAAGGATACATGAGTACAATGCCTGGACTGTTAACTGATCTTTACGCTTGTAAGGAACATAGGATATCACCAGGGACCATAAAGACAGGAGAGTTAATTCATGACAGAGTATACGTTAGCTTTATTTCCGCATCTACACCTGCTTGGCTTGTCACCGCAATCAATCCCTCAGTCATTGAGGGAGGATTCACCAGCCGAGTTATATTTGTTGTTGACGACAATCGAAAGCGCGCTATCGCGTGGCCTAAGTTTAGAAGTGAAGGGAGTAAGGAGAGAGTATTTGATAGACTCCAGCAAACAGTCGAAGTTGCCCGTGGACATGGACCTATCAGAATATCAAAGGGAGGACTTAAAAAGTTTACTGCATGGTACACTAACAGAGCAACTCATGCAGACCCTTTCCAATCCAGCTTTGAAGCTAGAGAAGACGACCACTGCTTACGACTCTGTGGCTGTCTTGCCGTTAACGATGGTACACACGAAATACAAGCTAGGCACATTAGCATTGGAATCAAGATTATCTCTCAAGTTAAGAGTGGTGCCAATGCCCTCTTCGGAGGAGACTTCTCCGAGCGTGCTAGAATCGCAGCGGGCCTTTCACGTGTCCGAGACATCCTCATCGAATGCGGGTCTGACGGAATCAAACACTCCGACTTGCAGCGGCGAGTTATCAGACGACTCGACGCCAAAGAGCTAAAGCTCCTTATCAATGTCATGCATGAATGTGGGATGATTCAGATCTTCAAGATGAAACGCGGGCACATGTATAGGGCTACCCGTGCTATCGAGAAGTTTGGAGTTACTTCGGAAGTCCTGGCGAAGCTAAACCTGAGGGAGTAGGTCTTGGATCAAAGGTATCAAACTGGAAGTCAGAGATATCCTTGCCTACTTGCGTCTCTACTTGCTTTATGAACTCAAGCCTACGCTTTTCTAGCTCTGCTAACTGCTGTGCCTGATAGGCTCCTATACGCAGGTTCATAGCATCTATAATATCTTCTCGCCGTTGAACTGTTAGTACTTCTCCTGTCTGTATGTCTCTTGTAGCAGTTCCGAGCTTGTTAATCTCGTTACGTAGTTCAGAGATATATCCATTGTATGCAGAGATAGTCTTAAGGTATGTATCAGCGTTTGCAGACAATAGGATTGCTACAGGATCAGCAGACGCAGAGAGAGTATTCCCCCTAGCATCTACCCCTCCTTTACTAGTACCTCCTGAGGTTTGTACCTCAAGTTGACTTGCCCACCTCTGTAAAGCATCTCGCTTGGATACTAAGTCCCTAGCAACATCTCTATCTGGTGATGGACGAAGTACTTTACCAAAGATGGAAGGGAATAATCTTTGTTGTCTCTTGATATTCCTACCTACCTCGTCGAAAGCAAATCCAAGGCGAGTACTTAATGGAGTGGTTTCATTCCCCGCTCCCAAACCTTCGATGAATCCTATAGATGTTGTTCCAGCAGCACCAAAGATATCCTGTAAGACATTTGTTAGAGTAACACTTAACTCACTACCCTCAAACTTTCCTGCCTCACCAATCCCTCCAATCCTTCTGAATGTATTAACGGGTCTTCCCTTAAAGAATGAAAACCCAAGTCCCTCCGTATTGTCTGGGATGACACCAGCACGAAGGTCTAGCTGCATACCTGAGCCTACAGCAGCCAGGAAAGGATTGAGTGGTATATCGAAAACCCTTACGAGTCCTGCCAGTGTTTGATTACCATTGTCAATACCACTCTGAGAGAAGCCAAAGATAGCATCCATGGAATCTATAACTATACCACGGAATAGACTAAGCTCAGGGGTTACAGGGATAAGGACAGCTTCCCATGGAGGAAACCCTGGCTTCATTATAATGTGGTTGTTATTCCTCTGATCGGTAGTAAAGCCATTCCAGAAGTAGTCCCTGTAGTTCCATACCTTGCCTGCATCATCTGTGTAAGTTTCTTCTCCATCCAATGAGCTATTGTAAACGATTTCCAGTACAGTTGGCATACCAATAGCAGCAGTCAACGTTCCTATGGACTTTCTTAACCCTGCCTTCCTCATTGCCCTAGTAGTTGTAGACCATGCCGCGAACATTGCACCTGAGAATGGAGTTACAGCATGGAAGGCTTTAGACAAGTCACTGGAACCTCGTAGTCGGACATCGCCAACAAGGTCATTCGCATCTCTTCGGGCTTGTCTAGCTAGGTTAGAAGTACTAGCCTTGGGGTTTTTGGCTGCCGCTTCGTAGGACTTACGCATAGAAATCCCCAGTGCTGTGCCCTCATGCATAGCTGTGTTAAGATGTTGCCATACACGCCAGAATTGTGGCAAGACATTGGCCCCATATGTCTTACTGATATGAGGTACAGCCTCTTCCATGATGTTAGTCAAATCCCCTACAAACTCCTTTGCTCCAAGGCCAGAGGCAGTCTTACCTGTCTCTCTTTGTTGTGGAGCCATCAAGGTATTACGAACTTTCTTTTTCAATGCTACTTGTATCTGTCTAAGCAATCGTGGGTTACTCTTGTAAATCTCTCGTTGACTTAATGCTTGTCCTAACAAGTCGGAGAAGTCACTTGCCATATTTGTGGAGAATATTTCATAGGCACCCTTGTAGCTATCCTTCCATACATTAAGTGCTTCTCTAGTAGCAGAGCCAATGGTAGCACCCTCCACTGCACTAGCTCTCAACGCAGCATTGAACGTAGCAATCTGTTGGTTGTAGATAAATGATGTTACCCCAAATGTAGACATCTCTCCTGTAGTGAACTTAGTAAAGGTGTTCTTCCAGAAGTTACCAAACTTTAATACCTGATTGTGTAAGCCAGCATCGAACTCTAGAGCCTTCTTCAACTGTCTATCAGCTACAAGGAACCCATGATAGGTACTACCACGTTGTACCCAGATAACATCGTCCATCTGTGCTAACTGCTGTGGAGTGAATGTAGCTCCAGCCTTAGTACCGAAGCGTTCAGCAATTACCTTATCTGCACTGTTGAATTCCACATGGATCTGTCCAGCTTGATTAAGAGGATCATCCATACTGGAACTACCTACATACTTAGTAGGTTGTGTCTGGTCAGCGATCTTCGGTGGGTTAATTGTAACGCCTCCTGCATTATCGAAGTCTATACCAGAAAGGCGAGAGAGAATATTCCATTGTTTCACAGACCTGTTTACATGCTCCATGACTTGCAGTGTATAGTTAGCAGTGGCCTGGAATGGATCTAACGGAGACTGTATGCCTTCTCCCTCAACTAGCCCCTTCATATGCCAGTTAGCTACACCATTCAATTGCTTTCCTGTCGTAGAGTGGAAGCCCATACTAACAGCGAGACGCTTATACCAAGCAGCTTGAGCTACATCTTCCCTACCGGGAAGGTATAGTACATTACCGTCTTTAGTGAATTGCTTGCGTACAGCATCAGCCCATGCCTTGTCAGCAGCGCCACGACGAACAGCCTCACTAAGTACAGCGTCATTCATCCTTGCAAGTCCCTTCTGTAGCTGAACGAACTGTGCATTGCTGTTAAATTCCTTGAGTCCTTCTCGTAGTGTAGCATCCTCAATGAAGACCTTTTCTTGGATAACCTTTGGCTGGCCTTCTACTTTAATAGTGCGCTCTCTGATATTATATAACCCAGGACGTGTACGCTCTCTTGTCCCACGGATGTTAGCAATCAAATCAGCTTGCTCACGTAGTACTAGTGCTACATCGTCTACACTACCAGTCTCAAATGCTGTACGAAGTCCACCGAGTACCCCTTGTTTGTCCTTCTTTAAAGCATCAAAGGCAGTGCCTCTGATACGAGCAATATCCTCTTGGTGGAAAGCTACACCATCAATGAACTTTTGCTGATCTTCTGGAGTGAGGGCGTCGTATTCCCTACGGATAGATTTGAGTGAGCGAACAGCAGCACCAGATCCTTGCCCAAACTTACCGTCACGCAAGAACTGTATGACAACTCCATGAGTGTCAACTAACTCTTGCCCTGTGATCTCTTTAATCTGATCCTCTGCAACACCAACTGCGCGAAGATGCTCTTCATTGTGCTTGGTCTTGTCTACTATATCACCAAACAGTCTACGACCCTTTCCACGAACAATCTTGATTGCCTCTTCACCTGTTGCTTTAAGTCCCTGTACACCTCTTTCTATCTTGCTTCTTCTTATACTATCAGCCGCAGCCTTTAATCCTTCCGCTCTCTCCACAGGGCTAAGACTAGTAACCCCTCTAACCTTATTAGCGCCTATCCTAGCAGAAGCTTTCGCTCCGAGGAACAATGCGAGGACGCTCGCAGTACCAATTGCTATGTTGCGAACGAGCTTGCTATCTTCTTCTTTCTTTACTTGTCTATCAAGTTCTTCAAGGGCAGCTATTCGTCCTGGCTTTTCCTCAGTAATGTCAGCTGTCGGGATTGATTCCCCTGTTCCTTCTTCTTGTATTGTAGAAGTGGATACAGTCTTCGCCTCCGCTGCACCTATAATACTAAGGGATGGAAGTCCTGGCTCATGTCCAAGAGCTTCCTCAGAGAGTATTGTTGGGAAGTCTGGATCTTCGGACTCAGACCTAATGAATTGATCTATAGCAGTACCAGCACCGAACTGAGTACCTGCACGAGCAGCGAATCCCTTGTCAAGTCCTGCTCCCTTCGGGCCTAGCCTAACAGTGGGAGCTAAGAAGGTAGCAGCCTTACCTACAACACCAGAGCCAAGGAACTTATTTGGGACAGGTAGAACTAATGCACCAAGCAGTTCGCCTACTTGGTCCTCTGCCGACTTCGCTTCGCCAGGGAGGCCAAAGGTCTTTTGTACATCCTTCCTTCCTGCAACACCAGCATTAAGGAGGTCTCTATCTAGCCCCTCAGATATATTCTCTTTGAACTCATCTACAAAGCCTCTATCACCCTTTGGACCAGTCAATAATGTTTCCAGCCCCGCACCAGCGAGGCCAGCTAATCCTACAATGTCTGGGCCAGTGGAAACTAATCCAGACGGAATTCGTTTGAAGGGATCACTAGGACGTAAGCGTAAGTCTGGCTTAATAGGCGTAGGTATAGTAGCACCAGTTGGCTTCTCTTCCTCTATCGAAGAGGTAGGAACTAACCGGCCAGTTACTTTCTCAAGTACTTCACTAGATGATACGTGTGCCATTACTTACGAGTGAATAAGATTTTGGACTCACCATTAGGCAACTCACGGTATATAATAATTGATCCATCTGGGAGAGTTCCGCGCTTCATGTCCATAGCAGCTAGAACTTCCAGTGATACAGTGAAGACATCAAGTCCCTTTTGTTCCCGTTCGGATTTCTGTGTTGTAGTCGTCTCTCTAACCTCAGGAGTAGGAACTCTTATCTTTGGGCCATCAGGATCAAGAGGATTAGGAATGAAGAGGTCTTTGCTCGTTACCGACTCTCCTGTAGTCTCCTTCGCCTTTGCACTAAGCTTTGCTGCTGCAACAGTGTTAGACTCAAAACGTTTTCCTGTTAAGGGGTCTATCCCCGAAACGGGCTGAGAGAATGTTTGACCAAGGTTGAATGAGCTTTCAGGGAACTTTAGTCCTTCCCTTGAATTAGCTAAATCCCGTAGAGTTGAAGCACCGCGTCCAGCTTCTAACCCCATACGTAGTGTACCTAAGTTCTGGCCAAATTGTGGTCCTCTGGTATCTAAGCCTAATGGTAGTCCAGTTCTAAACTCACCACTTTCATTGACAGACTGCTGCCTCTCTAAGCTTCCCTTATCAGCTAGTGTTTGAAGGACTGAACCTTTAGTCAAAGCAGCTAATGCCTCATTACTCTGTGGAGCAACAGCACTACGACCTATAAGATCTAAAGGATTAACCTGTCCTAATCTTGCGTCTGCCATTACACACCTTGATTTCCTTGCGTCCTGTTAAAGAGATCAAGCAAGAACTTCCTTTCCTGATCTGAACTTTCCTGAGCCTGGATCTGTTGGAGGATATTACCACCAGAGGCAAATGGTAAGGCACCGCTTAAGTCTGTAGACTGTGCAGGAGGTGGTGACTGGATAATGGAGGCCGCTGCCTGTCCACCCGGAGGACCACCAGTGAACGCTGGCGCTCCTGCTCGTGGTGTATTAGCATTGAGGATGGCCTGTAGTAGACCTACATCAGCTTGTCCTGATTGATTGAACAGGTTTAGTGCATCTACTTCCCCACCAACTCTATTCTGTTGAGAGAACCTACCAAGGGCATCTACAGTACCAGCTGCAAACGGTTCATTATTCAGTCCACCACCTGTCCGCTGTCTCTGAGATATAATGCTATTGATACCTCTATCGAACTGGCCTTGCTGTAGTGCTTGATCGCCTTGTATAACTCCACGAGCATCATCGAGAGTAGGAAGACTAAACTGGAAGTTACCAGTAGCATCGTTAGTAATACCAGCACGGTCTATATCACCAGAGGACAATGTAGCTCTAGCTTGTGCAGCATCAGCACCACCAAGCTGTGAAGTATCAAAGCCTCCTTCCGCATTACGAGATACAGTGCTGAAAGCATCTGAGCCAGTCAGAGAACTAAGAGCCTTGTCTTGGTTAAGTGCCTGAGCATCTATCAGAGCATTAGTATTCTCTCTATTAGCTTTGTTTGTCTCATTCGCGGCGAGAAAGTCAAACAGACCTCCACCTACTGTGCTTAATATACCCATTACCTTCTCCGACTAGAAGACAAAACGAATAATAAGATAACCAATTCCCAAAACCACTGAGACACTAATGGCAATCAATGCAAACCATGCAAGTATTTGTTTGTCACCGGGAGTCATCATTAGAATGTCCCACTACCACGTGAACCAAGGCCACGGCGTCTTTGAGTACCACCACCTGTCTCTCTAGCTGCAATAGCATCTAGGAGTGACGCATTGGGGGCACCAGACACAACGCCTTGTGCTCTACCAGCTTCGTTCAACGCGCCTGATACATTGAATAGAGGTTCTGAACCAAGGCTAGAGAACAAGTCATCACGTAGCGATCCTTGTCTCTCAGTTATAAGGTTCGATCTCTCTACATTGAACGGCTCTTGATTGAATAGATCATCACCAAGATTGAATGCACCAATCCCTTGCTGTGCTCTATCTCGAATGTCATTAACACCAGCTTGATTAGTCTGTTGAACTCCAGACCCAATCTCTCTAAGCCTATCACTAGCAGTAGGTATCTGTCCCTGGATAAACTCATTAGCTGTCTTCCCACCTAGAGGATTGAGATTACCTCTAGCCTCAAAGTTAGAAATCTGCTGCTGTGCTGGACCTTGACGTTCGCTGATGATACTATTGATAATGTCATCGTCAATGTCACCAAAAGCATCACCTGTAAACGTCTGTCCAAGTGTATCAGTAAAGCCCTGTTGTACTATCCCTCTCTCTTCACCTAAGATATTAGAGCGAAGGTTCGGGTTTTGGAATACCTCATCAAACTGTGACTGTGTAACATCTAACCCAAGAGATTCATCTTGCCTTCTAAGTCCTCTAGCAATAACACCTGCAAAGTCGTTTAGTCCCGTTTGTGCTTCATTAGGTGTTTGACCTTCACTGAGGAATGGATTAACGTCTCTGCTATCTTGTCCAATGAGTCCTTGGAATACTTCTTCTAATTGAGCATCACGAGCCTGTTGCTGTAGGGATGCAGTTGCATCGGAGCCAAATGTCTGATCGAGTTCTTCTGTAAGTCCAGGTATATTCGAGTTCAGAGCTTGATTAAGAGTTAATGTAGCCAGACCTCCTAGAGTTCTACCTATCAACTCCGCGTTAGCAGCCAAGAATGCTGGACTGACAACATCACTAAGTAGACTAGCACCAGAAATAGCAGCGCCACTTACAGAATTAGCAATTGAGCTACCAATCCCACCTGAGATACCACTAGAGAAAGCATCATCAAGTGGTGAAAAGAATCCAGCACTACTTTCCAGAGAACCAAGTCCACCACTGATTCCTTGAGTGATTGATGATCCAATGAAACTAGTCGCACCAGCTAACAATGCTTCCGTGAAACTTCCACCTGTTGCAACAGTTGTGAGGGCAGAAGATGCTGCAATAAGAAGTGGGCCAGCACCGGGAATGAAAGAGACGGCGATAGGAACTACAATCCTAAGAATGGATTTAAAGATACCTCCACAGCCACCGCTTTCATCTTCCCAAAGTTCCGTTGCAAAGTCTTTAAACGGGTGGGACATTCTGTGCTCCTTGCCCTGCACCACGTTGTTGTGCAAATCTAACAGCAGCATCTAATTGATTTGCTACATTAGGTGGAACAGACTCTCGTATCTGTTGCTCCATCTGAGATCGTTCTGGCTCAGGGATAGCTAAGAACAACTCGACTAACTCTATAATCTGTTGCTCATTTAGCAGTTCGAGAGGATTTGGGTTAGGGTCTTGCTCGTCTGCTTCATCTTCTATGGATGGTTCTCGAAAGGCATCGTCTAATGTGCCAGTCTCTTGCCCTACACTCATAAGTGCAGCAAGAAACTTCTCCGAAGGAGTTTGTGCAAGGGGAGTTAAAGCCTCACGAAGACCAGTAGGTTGTCCACCTTGCGGTTGCCCTTGCGGTACCGCTCCACCAGCGGGAGGAAGTTCAGGAGGTATATCTGTCATTCTGGTTTAATCTCCGGTGCCGTCTTCGCAGGACAAGCTGCAAAGATTATGTCACGTCGGCGTTGGTCTATCCTTCCCAACGCTCCAACATTTAGTGTACAAGCTGTGTCAAACCATGCAACTATCTTAGAGTCGTAGTAGGTTGTAGCTGTTCCTGAAAGTTGCTCATAATAGGCACAACCGGACACGATTAACAACAATGCTATTGCTATCACCTTCATTTGTCATTGTCCCATGCTGATTGTCCAAAGATCCTAATAGGTTTCATAAACCAAAAGGTTCCCCATCCAGGTGTTCCCGCTCTAACCAAACTAACTTCAAGTAAATCATCAGCGAACTCTCTAGTGGTATTCTTTATAGTATATAACCAATCATGTATTACAGAAGGTCGCTGCCATGAACCATTTTTCTGGTAAAGGGACCGCGCTTTAGCAGGAATAGAAGCACCGTCATAAATGAAACCAGCTGGCGCTGTAATACTTCCTTGGTTCCACATACAACGGAACTCTTTAAGGAGCATCCGTTCATCCCAATCATAGTATGATCCATCAGGACGTTGGGCGTGGCTTGGACTACGCGCCAAGAACCTAACTTCCAGTTCATCGGGGTAGACCAAGCCACTAAACGTATTACCCATCAGTAGGTGTTTTGATCTTAGCTAGACCACGAGAAACAACATATGCCATCGCAGGTCCAAACGTCATTGCTACCTCGGTGACATCTAACTTCATGCCTGTTAGTTCGACAACGACACCGACTACAGCACTGATAACCATAACCCAAAACTCACTAGTTCTAATTCCAGGTTTGTTCATGGTAATCTCCTAGTTAACGTCATTAAAGAAAATGTGCCCGTTACTTTCGTAAGATGGAGTATGTCCTACCGCCCAATCAGGAGGAACGTGCATAGACTTAGAGTAGTAGTGTCTAGCTCCATCTGTGAAATCTCCCTTACCATCTTCGTTGATGACTTCTAATAATATTTGTAAACACATACGCAAGTCTACATCGTTATAGTCAACTTGAAACATCTTCTTGAAATTCGGATCACCTGAGTTCCATACAGAGAACTGCACGTGACGTAAGCAAGCTGTCGCTAAGGTATCGTCTTTCCTAAACTGTCCATTAGTTGTCTTCCATCTATTAAAGAATACACATGCTACAGCTTTACGTCCTATATAATCTTCACCACGAGCCTCTCCCCATAGAGTACGTGCTGCTATGTCAAGCTCTGATAATAGGATCATTTACGTGCCCTTGCTCGTTTTAATTCTTCTTTAGCGTCTGATAACAAGTCGGTGAGTTCAGCTTCATCACGTAGAAACTGATCGTAGAGTCGAGGATTTCTTTTTCTGTTTACCTTCGACAATCCAATCCTAGCGTCTATAAGTTGACGTTGTAGCCCCTTCACATCGCCTCTATATAACTTAATTCTATTATCTCGTACCTCCCCCGCAAGAGCTTTATGCTCAGAGAACCAAGCAGGACGTGGTACATCTATACCAATTGCAGCTAGGCCCACGTAAGTAGCGGTAATAGTAGTCATAACAATTAGCCATGTCTTTATCTTCGTAACGAACTTAGGAAGCTGCGGTTTATTCATCGTGTAGCCTTAATGTCATCAATCTTCGCTCGTGTCATTGTACCATCTGTAATCATCTGCGTTGCTAACTCATCCGCTGTAAGAGGTAACTCAGACTTTGGGCGATCCGGCACCGGAGCAAGTGGAGCAGCAAAATCTCTTCCATCGTAAGACCACTCCATATCTGGTGTAGGGGTTACAGTAGAAATGTCTACCCATTCAAAAGAACTATGCACAGGGAATTGAGCTACCTCAATTTGTACGACCTTACTATTAAAGACTAAGGCAAAACTCATTTACTGTACTCCCACACAATAATGACCCCAGCGGCTCCTGCACCTCCCGCACGATCTGTTACACTATTAGTTGCCGCGCCTGAACCTCCCCCGCCTGTGTTAGTTGCACCAGCATTACCAGTACCGTCATTAGCAACTGCGCCTCCACCACCACCTATATGACTGTCGCCACCTTTCCCACTAAAGCCAGTTGCAGCAGCGAAGTGAATACCGTAGCCTCCATCGCCACCAGTACCATCAACACTACCTCC
>SDBT01016747.1_pt1 | contig 11594 bp, 8 predicted proteins | sample 2277101 | NCBI WGS metagenome assembly SDBT01 (sample SAMN10404973, study PRJNA504765) | marine sediment metagenome | isolation source: marine sediment core GS10_PC15, 103 cmbsf | place: Arctic Ocean: Southern Knipovich Ridge | collected 2010
CTATTCCTGCTCGATGTACTTGCGGCTCATCAGGAACGTGACGCGTTTGAGGATGTCTTTCGGCAGGGTCGCACGGAGCATCTTGCGGGCCTGGCCCATGTGGGTTCGCCGCGTGACGTGGATAATGACGATCCGCTCATTGTCCATCCCCTCCAGCACTTCGGGCAGGTCCTTGACGTGCAGATGCTTGCCCAGGCGGGCGCGTTTGGCGTGGTCATCGTCGAAGAACGTACACTCCAGCAGCAGCACCTTGGCCTTGGCGACGTGCGGCAGATGCGAATAATTGCACTTGCCCGTATCGCCGAGGAAGGCGACGAGGGGCACTTCCACCCGGTTGGTGATTTCCACGCCCTTTTTCTTGAGCTCGACTATTTCGGGGCCGGACAGGCCGAGATATTCTTCTTTCAGTTTCTTGCGGACGTCGACCACGCTATAGCCAAGCGAATTGCGCAAGTGCCGCACGGCGAACGCACGGGCCACCAGGCCGCGACGAATCTCGAAATCTTCCCCGTCTCGCATGGGGACTATCCGGTGCGGCGGGATGTGGCCTTCCACCTCGCCCCAGGCTCGCATAAGATTCTCCAGCGGCTCGACCAGCGATTCCTCCACCAGCGCCGTCCCGTTGGCGATGCCCTGGAAATCGCGTTGGGAGAAGTAATACGGCAGCCCGGCTACGTGGTCCATGTGCCCGTGCGACAGCAGCACGTGGTTGACGGTGAGGGCTTCGCGGGGGCATTTGCCGATGTCGAAAGTGCAGTCCAGTTCCGGCGCGATGATGACGGACTCTTCGCCGGCTACGCTGTAGCCAGCCAGATCGAAATCGTCGGTTGTAAGCTGAGATAGTTGATAAGGTCGGATCTTCATAGGTTCGGTGAAGAATCGTATGGGCACGGGCCGGTCGGGTCAAGCGGCTGGCGTTTTCGACGCGGGCTTTCGCCGCCGGACGAGGCGGGGTATGATCCCCGTTTCGCCCCGACAAGACAATTAATGGTTGATGGCTCACTAAGAATGAAACCGAAAAGCGAACTCATCGAAGTGTTCCGCATGAGCTGGCCGGTAAGCGTCAGTATGCTTGGCGCCACCATCCTCCAGTTCATCGACGGGCTGATGGTCTCGCGAACCGGCCCGACGGCCCTGGCCGCTCAGTTCATGGGCGGGATGGTTTCGTTCATCCCAGCCGCCTTCGCGATGGGCCTGCTGACGGTGGTCAACACATACGTCAGCCAGAATCTCGGCGCAGGCAAGCCCAAACGCTGCGGACAATACGCGTGGGCGGGCATGGGGATGATGTGGGTATACTCGGCCGCCATGCTTCTGCTGATCCCGCTGGCCGAGCCGCTGTTTCGGCTATTGCCCCTCAAGCCTGACGTAGCGTTGCTGGCGGTGATGTACTTTCGCTACATCATCGTAGCACTGGCGATATTTCTCTCGTCGCGCGTGCTGGAGCAGTTTTTCTTCGGCATTCATCGCCCGCGAATCGTGCTTGCAAGCGGGCTGGTAGCCATCCTGTTCAACATCGGCGCCAACTATGTGCTGATCTTCGGCAAGTTCGGCTTTCCGGCGATGGGGCTCGAGGGCGCTGCGATCGGTACGGTCGCCAGCACGGCGCTTCGGCTGGTGCTGCTGCTGGTGATGTTCCTGCGAACGTCCATCCACTCACGATTCGCAACGCGATCCATTTTCGCCACGAAGTTTTCGGAATGCGTCGAACTGGCCCGAGTCGGCTGGCCGTCCGGTGTGCAGTTCTGCAACGGGATGCTGGCGTGGAGCGTTTTTGTGGGCGTATTGGTCAGCCGCTTCGGCACGGCACACCTCGCCGCGAACACGGCCGTGCATCGGTACATGTCCCTTGCATTCATGCCCGCCGTCGGGCTCGGCATCGCCACAACCGCCATGGTCGGGCGATGCATCGGGGCGGGGCAATTCGACCAGGCACGCCGGCGAGTTGGCGCAGCCGTCCTGATAGGCATAGCGTATACCGGCCTGTGCGGGCTGATGTTCTTCCTGTTCCGCAGGCCCATGATCGGATTTTTCGTGAGCATACCCGGTGCGGCCGCACAGGTGCAGGGGCAGGCCGAAACCATCATCGCCATCGGCGAGAAGCTGATGATTTGCAGCGCGTTTTTCCTGCTGTTCGACGGAATGAGCATCGTAATGATCGGGGCGCTGCGAGGGGCGGGCGATACGACCTGGCCGATGGTTGCCCAGATCCTGATGAGCTGGACGCTGCTGATCGGCGGCGGAGCCATAGTGATCCACTTTTTCCCGCATCTCGAATCGCTGGGGCCGTGGATCGTAGCCAGTGTCTACATCTGTATTTTCGCGCTGGTGATGAGCTGGCGATTTGCGTCGGGCGCCTGGCGAAAGATAGACCTGCTAGGCCGCCGGCAAGCCGTCGAAACCATCCCAGCCGAACCCATGCCCGGCGTGCCAGAAGCGGTGCCCGGCGAAAACGATAATTCCTACAGTCCGAACCGCAAAGACAAACTACATTGACCGCTGCATTTGGGCCGATATAATGCACCGGCGAATATCGCAGGCCCTGGGGCAAAAAACACCTTTGGGCCTTTTTGAATTTCGTAAGGAAACGTTGATATGACGGATAAAAAGAAAAGCTATAAAGATACGTTGAACCTGCCAAAGACCTCTTTTGACATGCGGGCCGGACTGCTGAAAAAAGAGCCCATAATCCAGGCTGCGTGGAAGAAAGAGAACCTCTACGAGCAGATCCGCAAGAGTCGCGCCGGCGCGCCAAAGTTCGTTCTGCACGACGGCCCCCCCTACGCCAACGGCAACATTCACATGGGCCACGCGCTGAACAAGGTGCTCAAGGACATGGTCCTGCGTATCAAGACAATGCAGGGGATGGACACCACGCCCTACGTGCCCGGCTGGGACTGTCACGGCCAGCCCATCGAGCAGAAGATCATCGAAAAGCTCGGCAAGAAAATCGAGACCCTGCCCGCCACCGTGGTTCGCAGGCTCTGCGGCGAGCACGCACAAAAATTCGTGAACCTGCAACGCGACCAGTTCAAGCGGCTGGGTATGGTGGGCTTGTACGACGATCCGTACCTTACCATGGACCCGCAATACGAAGCCGACGTGCTGGAGGTGTTCGCCCGGCTGGTCGAGCAAGGTCTGGTCCACAAGCAACTCAAGCCCGTGCACTGGTCGATCGCCAATCGCACTGCCCTGGCCGACGCGGAACTGGAATACCAGGACCGCGAGGATACGAGCATCTTCGTCGCCTTCGAATTGGAAGACAGCGCCGACGCCCTGCCGCATCGCGAGGGCGACAAGCTGTCGCTGATGATCTGGACGACCACGCCCTGGACGCTGCCGGCCAACCTCGCAGTAGCGGTGCATCCAGACTTCGATTATTGCTGCGTGCATGCCGACACGGCCGACGGCCCGGCTACGCTGGTCATCGCCGAGTCGCGCCTGGAAGCGGTCTTCGGAGCGATCAAGGCCCGCCGAGAAGACTGGCTGAGCGGCCATGAAATCGTCGGAACCGTAAAGGGCAAGGATCTCATCGACGCGGGCCTGACCTATCGACATCCGCTGATTGCTGGCAAGACGTGCCCGGTCGTCGCGGCCAACTACGTCACGCTGGAAGACGGCACGGGGCTGGTGCATACCGCGCCCGGCCACGGCGTGGAAGATTATGGCACGGGACTCAAGAACGGCCTGGAAATCTACTGCCCCGTCCTGGCCGACGGGACGTTCGACGAAACCGCACCCGACTGGCTGACCGGCGTTAGCGTATGGGACGGCAACGGAAAGGTGATCGAGTATCTCGGCGAACAAAAGACGCTCCTGCTGTCCAAGACGATCACCCACAGCTATCCGCACGACTGGCGGTCGAAGACGCCCACGATTTTCCGCGCGACCGAGCAATGGTTCATCGCGGTGGATAAGCCGGCCGCGTCGAGCGAGCAGTCGCTGCGCGATCTGGCGATGGAAGCCTGCCGGCGCGACGCTGCCGACGGCGGGATCGACTTCGTGCCCAGCTGGGGACGCAAACGCATGGCTGGCATGCTCGAGTCGCGACCGGACTGGTGCATCTCACGCCAGCGATCGTGGGGCTTGCCGATTCCAGCCTTCAACAACGAAGCGGGCGAGCCGCTGCTGACGCCGGCGTCGGTGCGGGCCGTGGCGAAAACCTTCGCCGAAAAAGGCTCGGACTGCTGGTTCGAACTTTCGCCTGCGGAATTGCTGGGCGACTACGATCTGGGCACCGACGAACAACTCGAAAACCCCGAGCGATTCGCGATCGACAAACTCACGACCGGCGGAGACACGTTCGATGTGTGGTTCGAATCCGGATCGAGCTGGTTCGCCGTTGCGATGCGGCGCGGGCTTGTCGAGGATATCCCCGTCGATCTGTATCTCGAAGGCTCGGACCAGCACCGCGGCTGGTTCCAGCTATCGCTGCTGCCCGCGCTCGGCGTGTGCGGCCGCCCGCCGTTCAAGACCGTCCTCACCCACGGATTCGTGGTCACCGAGGATGGCTATAAAATGAGCAAGTCGCTCGGCAACGCCATCGACGTGCTGGAGCAACTCAACAAGCGCGGAGCCGACATCCTGCGGCTGTGGATCGCCACCCAGAACTACCAGGACGATATCCACTGCTCGGAAAGCCTCATCAGCCAGGCCGAGGACGCCTATCGAAAAATCCGCAACACGCTGCGGTTCATGATGGGCTCGTGCAACGATTTCGACCCGAAACGCCATGCCACCGACCCCGCCACCCATTCGATCGACCGCTGGATGCGGCTGGAACTGCACCGCCTGGTCCGCGACGTGATCGGAGCGTTCGACCGCTACGAATTCCACCGCGCTACGCGGATGATCTACGAGTTCTGCACCGTCCAGGCGTCGAGCATTTATCTTTCGGCCGTCAAGGACCGCCTGTACTGCGAGTCGCCCGACGCGCTGCGCCGGCGAGCGTCGCAGACCGTCATCCACGAGGTGCTGGTGGCGCTGGTGAAGCTGCTGGCGCCCATCCTGCCGCACACGGCCGAGGAGGCCTGGGAGCATATCCCCTTCCGCGACGAAGCCGAGCCGCACAGCGTCCACCTGGCGATGATGCCCACGTTCGACGCCGAAATGCTCAACTTCGCCGAAGACCTACGCCCAGTGAGCCCGGACATGGCGATGTTCAGCGCCGACGAAATCCAGGTCGGCCCGGCGTGGATATGGGATCGACTGCTGGAACTGCGCTCGGCCGGGCTGGTCAAGCTCGAGGCGCTCCGCAATGCGGGCGTTAAAAATTCAATGGACGCCGAAGCTGTCTTCCGCGTGGCGGCCAACAATGCCCCGGCCATCGAATTGCTGGAAACCTACCTGCGGGAGATGGAAGACCTGCTCGGCGTCGGCCATGCACGAATCGAGAAGGTTGAATCCATGCCAGACGATGTCGTGATCGACGTGGAAGTATGCGACACTCGCGAGCAATACGGCCGATGCGCCCGCAGTTGGAAACGCCGCCCAGACGTCGGCAGCAACTCGGACTATCCAGATCTCTCGGCCCGCGACGCAGTCGTCATGAAAGAACTCGCCGATGGCTAGGCCATTTCGAGTACAATTAGGACAAAATTCGGAGAAAATTAGGACAAACTTATGAATGATAAGCAGGAAATCCGCCGCATCGCCGGGGTGTCGATGACCTCGGTGCCGTTGGACATCGAAGCCAATGCTAAGAAGGTCAAGGCGCACATGGCGCGGGCGGCCGACGCGGGCGCGCAGCTCGTGCTGTTTCCCGAGATGTGCCTGCCCAGCTACATGCCCGACGCGCACGAAACGGCAATGGCGTGCGATTCGCCCGTCCTCAAAGACATCGCCGCCGAAGCCGGCCGGCTCGGACTGGCCGCCAGCGTGGGTTTCTTCGAAGCCCGCAACGGCAAAAAGCACGTCGCCCAGGCGTTCGTCCAGAACGGCGAGATCCGCAGCATCTATCGCAAAATATACTCGTGCGAGTCCGGTGCGACTCACGGCGAAGACTTCGAAATCGTGGACTGGGACGGCGTGGCGGTCGCGACGAACATTTGCAGGGATCTGCATTTCCCGCAAGTGGCGCGCGAGCACGCCAAGCGAGGCGCGCTGCTGATCCTGAGCCCGGCCGCCTATCGCGACGACCTCGAGGAGACGTACGATTCGGACAATCATAATATTTATCTGCCGCGAGCACGCGCGAAGGAAAACGGCGTGTTCTTCTTCATGGTCAATGCCAGCGGACTGCCGCGAGTGGGGAAGATTCATTTCGGCAACGCCATCCTCATCGGCCCCAACGGACGGGTAATCTCGCGAGTGGATCGATCCCCCCACGCCGAGAGCATGCTGGTGGCCGACATCGATCTGAGTGAAGCGAGAAATGCCCAGGCCCGCCAGAACATCCAGGAAGACTGCGACCGTTGTGGCCTGATCGAAAAAATCCCACTTGATCATGCATGAATTCGGCGCGGTGGGGCTCGGTGTCCCGCCACGTTTAATCCTACTATAAAAAAGGCCCGGCCACTTATGTGACCGGGTCTTTTCATTTCAGTGATTCCAGCAAGGTATGCGTCATGCGCCAGACCGACCGCATCAGTCATCGACTCAGTCGTGTCCGCCGCCGCCTTTGAAGCCCTTCCGGCCGCGCCCGGCGCCATGGCCGCCCCGGCCTTTCTTACCTTCTCTGCCTTCTTTGCCTTCCTTACGATCTTCGCGGCGTTCCTGACGCTTTTCGCGCATCTTTTCCAGCTTTTCGCGCTGCTCAGCCGTCAGCACTTCTTCTACGATCTTCTTATGAGCGGCTTGCCTGATCTCGCTGATCCTGGCTTTTTGTGCATCAGTCAGGTCCAGCTTCTCGAAGGCCGCTGCCATGCGTGCATGCCGTCTACCCATTCGCTTGCCGCGTTTGCCACCGCCTTTGCCTGCCTTGGCGAAATGTTCGCGAACCTTCTCCATCTGTTCGTCGCTGAGCGTTCCTTCAAGATCGCTCAAGAGTTCAACCGCCAACTCCTTGCGTCCGTCCCTGTGGGCTACGAGCTTTTCCCGAGCGGCCTTGATGGCTTCCTCGTCCTTGGCGTCGTAAGCGGCCTTCAACTGCTTGTACAACTCCTTGGATTCCGCCCGCCGGGTCTTTACCGCCTCGCCATGCGATTTGAAGGCTGCGCGAACGGGTTCTTTCTGATCTTCTTCGAGGTCTAGCGATTTGATCAGACGACCCATTCCGCCCCGGCCGCCGCCACCGCCACCTCTTCCCACCCGCATCCCCTTCTGCTCGCCTTCGCCGGGGCCCTCGGCCAGCATGGGCATGGCGATCAGAGCCAGTCCAATAAGGACGATCGATACTGTCAACATTCGGTTTCTCATGATTACTTCCTTTCGTAGCTGCCGTGAAGCATCTCCAATGGCCAGCTCGCATGTTTCTGGCTTTAAGGCGAGACCGAACGTCGGTTCGCTGGCGAGCTCTTCACTCCGATAAACGCATTTTATGCGCGTTTCTTGCAATTCATTGCCTTCAAGTGCGAATTTTTTTCCAGGCTCTGTCTGAGCAATTGCAGGCTGGACTTACCACGCCTACAAGCTATCCTATCGGTAAGACCTAACACGCGCCGCCAGACTGAAATTGAACCTATGCCAAGTAAATATGAACAATTCGATCGCAGCCGACTCGACATCCACTCGCTGTCCGAGCGGCGGAACCTGGTAAACCTCGACGACGTGATGCAACTGGACACCGCCCCGCCGGCGTTCGAGCATCCGTCCCTGCCGGCCGTCGCCGACGCCATCGCCGGCGCGGTTCGCAACAACTCGGCCGTGATCCTGATGATGGGCGCGCACGTGATCAAGCAAGGCCTCAGCCGATATGTATGCGACATGATCCGCCGCGGGTGGGTGTCGCTGGTGGCGACGAACGGAGCTGGACCGATCCACGATTTCGAACTGGCCAGCCAGGGCGCGACGAGCGAGTCAGTCCCGGAGAACATCCTGGCCGGGCGGTTCGGTATGTGGCGAGAGACGGCCGAGATCAACGACATCGTCGCAGCAGGCGCAGCAGAGGGCATGGGCTTCGGCGAAGCAGTCGGCCGACACATCGCGGGCAGCGACCTGCCGCACAAGGAGCTGTCGATTTTCGCGGCGGCGTGGCAGGCATCCGTACCGGCGACGGTGCACGTTGGGATCGGCTACGACATTCTGCACGAGCACCCCAACTGCGACGGCGCGGCAATCGGAGCGGCCAGCTATCACGATTTCCTGGTCTACGCCCGGCAGATAGAGCGGCTGGAGGGCGGGGTCGTGCTCTGCTGCGGCACGGCCGTGATGGGGCCGGAAGTCTACCTTAAAGCACTGTCGATGGCCCGCAACGTGGCGGTGCAGGACGGCCGGGAGATTCGACATTTCACGTCGGCCGTGTTCGACCTGGTGAAGCTTTCGGGCGATTTATCCGCCGAGGCGCCCAAGGACACGCCGGAGTATTACTATCGCCCGTTCAAGACCGTTCTGGTGCGGACCGTCCGCGACGGCGGAGCCAGCCATTACATCTGCGGCGACCATCGAGTCACGATCCCCGCACTGCATAAGCTCCTGTCAGACCGGCTGGAATAAGACCTTGCCCGCCGGCGATAATGAACTATAATAGCCCGTCGTAAGTTACAAAAAGACCTCGGGGCGTGGCGCAGCTTGGCTAGCGTGCTTGACTGGGGGTCAAGAGGTCGCAGGTTCGAATCCTGTCGCCCCGATGTAGACAAAGAAAGGCCCGTTCGAAAGAGCGGGTCTTTTCTAATAGCGACTTTTCTAATAGCGACTTTCGATGGCTCGCCCGTTTTGTTGCGCGATACCTATCCGGCCAACTCAACACATCTTTTTTGGCCTGCCACATATCTCTGTGCAAACCTAAAAAGCCGACTACCCGCTCTGCCTTCACCTGGTACGCATACAGATGATCCGCATGCCGCACATACAGCCGCCCATCGCAAGATCACACCAGATGCGCAAAAAAAATCTTGCAGCCCCTCAGCACCTGGAACTCACTGATTACCATTAGCTTTTGGGGGTCGGGCTCGATCAGCTACGTTACGACCCTGAGCGGACCAAAGAGAATCATTCCCCTGAATATCCATCCATCCGATATGATGGCTTTTTTGGCCCACTTAGGTATGTTATACTCATTGGCCTTGGTAGCATCCGCGGTATTGCTCCTGACGAGGTGTCATCTTGGAAGACAACAAGCCCTCCACTGAATTCGATACTGAACTCGATCCCCTGGCCGAATCCGGAACGTATCCCGCCATAAGTTCAAACTCATCTCGCCAATGGGTGCGGCTGGCGGTGCAGGCTGGGTTTATCGTCTCTGTGTTGCTTGTCGGCTGGCAGTTCCACCTTTTTGTGGTTTCGCTAGGCGACACGTCCGGAGCGCCTCTAGCCGACCGCCCGGAAAGCGTGGAGGCCTGGCTGCCCATCAGTTCACTTATGAGCCTGACGCTGCTGGTCAAGAGCGGCTTGGCCAATACAGTTCGCCCCGCAGGGCTGGTCATTTTTTCGCTGACACTGATGCTTGCCGTAGTCATGCGGCGCGGTTTTTGCAGTTGGGTCTGCCCTATCGGTACGCTCTCGGAATATACCTACAAGGCCTTCAGAAAAATCTTCGGCCGTAATCTCACCATAAACCGTTGGATCGATTATCCACTGAGATCGCTCAAATACCTGACCCTTGCGCTTTTCCTGTGGACGATTCTCCAGATGCCGGCGATGGATCTACATCAGTTCATTCACGCCCCGTACAACCGGGTCGCGGACGTCAAGATGTACCTGATGTTCGCAACCCTCTCCAAGGTAGGCATCTGCGTATTAGTCGTGCTGATGGTGCTCTCGGCGATCGTTAAGAACTTCTGGTGTCGCTACCTCTGCCCCTTCGGTGCGCTGCTTGGTTTGCTTTCGCTGCTGAGTCCGGTCACCATCCGTCGCAACCCGGCCCGCTGCTGCAATTGTGGCCATTGCTCCAAAGTCTGTCCGAATCGGATTACCGTGTCAAAGGCCAAGCGCGTGCGGTCGGCGGAATGTACAGCCTGTTTCAGTTGCGTTTCGGCCTGTCCAAAACCCAGCGCACTGGGCATGTCCATCGGCAGGAGCAAACCAACTCTCAGCCTGCTGGTCTACGGAATAATTACCGTTGCGGCTTTCATGCTCGTAACCCAGGCTGCTCGGGCCGTGGGCTACTGGCAGAGTGACACACCTGACGCGCTGTATCGAATTCTGTATCAGAGGATAAACAAGATCGAGCACGTACGCACGCCGGGTGCGATGCGGCCCACCGCCCAGCGGAGACGAACGGACACGGACGCTTTTAGACGAATTCACCCGAACAGTAACGCTACGACACAATTGCCCCAAGGTAGCATTCGTCAACAACGGGCGAGCGTGAGGTCAACGGAGTAATGCTGAAGAACTATCTCGGGAAAATGCGAGGCAAGGCCAGGAGCCCAGCCAGGGTGAGCCTATCCGAGATCCTCTGGTCGTGGATAGGTTCGTTTGTCGGCATCACCGTTGTGGCGTATATCAATTACAACAGTATGGAGAGCGCGGACCTGCTGATGATCATAGGCAGTTTCGGCGCCTCTGCTGTGCTCATCTTCGGAGCCATCGGCAGTCCGCTGGCCCAGCCGCGAAATTTCGTCGGAGGACACGTTATCTCCGCAGCCATCGGTGTTGCGTGCTACCAGATGTTCCAAGCCAACCCGTGGCTGGCTGCCGGACTGGCCGTGGCGACGGCCATCGCCGCCATGCATGCCACCAAAACCTTACACCCACCTGGCGGAGCTACTGCGCTGATCGCGGTGATCGGCAGCAGTAAGATTCACGCGTTGGGCTATCTCTATGTGCTCATGCCCGTAGGGCTAGGAGCTATGATCATGTTGGTGATCGCACTAGTGCTGAACAACATCCCCACAAACCGCCGCTACCCGTTGTACTGGTATTGATCTGCAGGATCTGCGTCCGTCGCTGGAAAGTCAGCCACACCATAACGCCCAGGCCGATAGCTCACTGGCTGACTTCCTCAATCCGATCACCGACACGGATGCGATTCGCTACTGGGAGGAGTCCGGCTCGGGCCGGGCCAACATCACCGGCGCGGCGGGCTGGCGATGATGCGGCGCCAGCGGAGGTAGTCTGTCATAGAACCACATGGATCGAATCACGAGCTGGCTTTTCTACATAACAGCGAAGGGCTCGCACGTTTTGTGAGGTTTTCTGCATTGTTTGGGGGAATGCCAGCAGCAAGCCTCACGAACCATCCGCAAGACATCTCCGAAATCCAAACTTGTGATGCTTTGCGAGCGGAATGCTGTTGGATGCTAACTGCCTGAAACGATCCTCTTGAACGAGAACTCGACTTTAACCTCTGCGGGCTTGCCGGCGATTTCCAGAACGGGGTAGGCAAGAAAATTGATCGGCCCCGAAGCCGGGCCGGGCTCGACCACGAGGTTGCGCCCGCGGCTGAATTCGAAACGGTTCGCCGGATGGTGGCCGAAGTAGTAGGTGGACAGGCTCGTGTACTTATCGGCTTCGCTGATGTCAACGGGCCACCACTTGCCCTCGGCGTGGAATTC
>SDBT01016748.1_pt1 | contig 11593 bp, 9 predicted proteins | sample 2277101 | NCBI WGS metagenome assembly SDBT01 (sample SAMN10404973, study PRJNA504765) | marine sediment metagenome | isolation source: marine sediment core GS10_PC15, 103 cmbsf | place: Arctic Ocean: Southern Knipovich Ridge | collected 2010
ACATCGTAAGTATTTATACGAACTATTACAAGGAACTTCCCCTCACTATCAGGGGGCCGGGAGCAGGTGCTGATTTAACCGCTGCCGGTGTATTGGCTGATGTATTGAGAATATCTCGTAATTCATAATATTTATGTCATCATGACCCACCCCGTCTCTCCCGCAGGTGCGGGATCGACGCCCCTCCCTGCAAGCTTGCAGGTGTATAGACCGGAGACATGGGTTACAGGTGTTCGGTCTATACAGCAGGGAGGGGCTGGGGGAGGGTCAGAATTTTAAAACAAACTGGAAACAAAATGAATAAGTATACAAAAATTCCCATTGGCATATTAGGAGCAACAGGCAGTGTGGGGCAAAAGTTCATTCAACTCATTGATAACCATCCCTTTTTTGAAACTGTGGAAATCATGGCATCAGACAGATCTGCCGGAAAAACTTATAAGGATGTAGTCAACTGGTTTTTAACCACTCCAATACCCGATAGTGTCGCGGATCTAATAATTGACAGGTGTGTACCAAATAATAAAGTCCGGTTCGTTTTTTCCGGACTTGATTCCAGTGTTGCCGGGGAAATCGAAACTGAATACGCAAAAGCGGGATATACCGTTGTTTCCAATGCAAAAAATCACAGGTTCGATGAGAATGTTCCTTTACTTATACCTGAAGTGAATTCAGATCATCTGGACCTGGTAACCTCCCAGCAATATAATGGTGGAATGATAATAACTAATCCAAATTGTTCAACGATTGGTCTTACACTGGCATTAAAACCTCTGGATGATGCTTTTGGGATCGATGAGGTTAATGTCGTAACCATGCAAGCGGTATCAGGTGCAGGATTTCCGGGGGTCTCCAGTCTTTCAATAATTGATAATATCGTTCCGTATATCAGCGGTGAGGAAGAAAAAATTGAAAGTGAACCTTTAAAAATACTTGGTACACTGGAAAATAACATGGTCAAATTAAAAAATTTCAAGATGAGCGCACAATGTAATCGTGTTTCTGTTATCGACGGACATTTAGAATCAGTTCAGGTAAAACTAAAAGGAAAAACCTCAAAAGAGAAGATAATTGAAACCTGGCGTAATTTTAAAGGTGAACCACAATCTTTAAATTTACCAACGGCACCAGAGAGACCTATATATTACTTTGATGAACCTGGTTATCCTCAACCAAGGTTGCATCGGGATATTGAAAATGGTATGGCCGTATCTGTCGGCCGGCTGAAGGAATGTCCCATATTTGACTATAAATTTGTTGTTTTATCCCATAATACAATGCGTGGTGCTGCTGGTGGTGCACTCTTATGCGCCGAGCTCCTGATAAAAAAAGGACTCTTCTCTCAAAATGGATAAACGGTCAACGGAAAGTATTCATGTTTTTTCTCCAGCAACGGTTGCAAATGTTGGATGTGGATTTGATGTCTTTGCCTTTGCCCTGAATGAACCGGGTGATGAGATCAAATTAGCAATGAAATCCAGTCCCGGTGTGGAAATTACAGAAATCACCGGTAATTCCTCATTGCCATTGGATATCAATAAGAATACTGTTGGTGTCTCAATATCTTCTATGTTGGATTATCTCAATGCCGATTTTGGTATAAATATCTCTTTACATAAAGGGATGCCTATAAAAAGCGGTCTGGGTTCAAGTGCGGCCAGCGCAGTTGGAGGCATATTTGCCCTGAATCAGCTGTTGAAAACAAATCTACCAAATGAAATTCTGTTAAAATTCGCTGTTGAAGGGGAGAAAATAGCAAGTGGTGATAATATTCATCTGGACAATTCTGCTGCGTGTTTATACGGAGGATTTGTACTTGTAAGGAGCGAAGATCCAGCTGATATCATATCAATACCGGTACCGGAAAGTTTATACTGTGTAATAATACACCCGCAAATTGAAATAAACACATCAGAATCGAGGAAAATGCTTCCGGAAAAAGTGTCATTGATACAAGCAACCAGCCAGTGGAGCAATACTGCTGCGGTTATCGCTGCGCTATACGAATCAGACTTCGAATTGTTAAAAAGATCGATTTCTGATCCAATCATTGAGCCAACCAGAGCCAAACAGATACCTGATTTTTATGGCTTAAGAGATGCTGCACTTACTGCGGGGGCGGTTGGCTGTGGGATTTCAGGCTCAGGACCGGCAGTTTTTGCTCTCGCGGACTCAAAAGAGAAAGCATATATCATACGCGATGAAATAACCAATTATTATAATCCTAATAATATTCCGTTTGAAACATTTGTTTCTAAAATAAATAATTCCGGACCGAAAGTTCTCAAAGATTAAAATTAATGCAATTCTACAGTACTAAAGATCATCAGCACCTGGTTAATTTTCGTGAAGCTGTCCTTAACGGCATCGCGCCGGATGGCGGGCTATATTTACCGGTTGAACTTCCTCCCTTAAATAAATCTTATGTTGATTCACTCAAAAATCTGTCATTTCAGGAAATTTCATTTGATATCGCCAAAATATTTGTAGATAATATTTCTGATAACGATCTTCAATCGATTATTGAGCAAACATTTACATTTGACGCCCCTCTGATACAGCTTTCTGAGTATTTATCTGTTCTGGAATTATTTCACGGACCGACACTGGCATTTAAAGATTTTGGAGCGCGATTTCTGGCCAATACAATGTCTTTTTTTACACGTGGAGAAGACAAAAATATTGTTATATTGGTAGCAACTTCCGGAGATACGGGTAGTGCTGTTGCACATGGATTTTATGGAAATGAAAGAATAAGGGTTGCCTTATTATATCCCAGTGGGAAGGTTAGCAAGATCCAGGAGCAACAATTGACAACACTGGAAAAAAATGTACAGGCTTTTGAGATTGAGGGTACCTTTGATGAATGCCAAAGACTGGTAAAAACAGCATTTCTGGATGCTCAATTAAAAAAAGATTATATAATATCATCGGCTAATTCGATAAATATAGCCCGGTTATTACCACAGTCATTTTACTATTTTTATGCCTATGCCAAATCACCAAATCCTAAAGAATCAATTTTATTTTCGGTTCCTTGTGGCAATTTTGGCAATTTGACCGCAGGTATCATCGCCTATAAAATCGGGCTTCCGGTACAAAAGTTTATCGCAGCTGTAAATGAAAATGATGTCTTCGTGCATTATCTCACTACAGGCGAATATAAACCCAAAACGGCGGTTAAAACCCTGTCAAATGCGATGGATGTGGGAAATCCGAGTAATTTTGACAGAATCGTCGATTTATTTAATCAGGACAGGGTAGAAATACAGAAGATTATGGAGAGCTACAGTGTATCCGATGATATGATCAAAGAGGGAATAAAGGAAGTCTATAAGAAATTCGGCTACTTAATTGATCCTCATGGGGCAGTAGGATACCAGGCCTTAAAAAATGTGAGAGGGCAATCTGAAAAACAAAGCCATCGGATTATCCTGGAAACCGCCCATCCGGCAAAATTTCTGGATATTGTCTCCCCAGTGATCAATAAAAAGATCGATATGCCGGAACGATTGCAGGATTGCCTTGAAAAACAGAAGAATTCAATCCGGGTTTCGGATGATTACTCTGAATTCAAGTCCGAATTATTAAATTGGTTACAATAAGATTTTGATGACCTGCTGACCATCCCCCTTTAATCCCCCTCCCTAATCTGATTAGGGAGGGGGAATTAGGGGGTGGGTTATTAATCAAATTTTTCCAATTCCGGGTAAAAAAAAATGTTTGATATCAGAAACCAGTACTCTTCAAAACTTATTATCTTTATTATATTTCTCTTCATTCTTGGCTGTAACACCTCTGATAACATATCAACGGGACGCTCTCTGGTTTGAAGCCTGGGGACGATATGCCTGGAATCCATATTTAGATAGAAGTTCCGAACACAAATACTGGTTAGACCGCCTGACAGTTAAATTTGAAAATAAAAATGCTGCCAAACACTTTTTATCTTCCTTTGAATTGGGAGCTGATGTTCTTCCTGCACTCCAACGCCTTTTATGGCTGGGACATGATAATCATACCGTACTCAGTGCCGGAGCCAAACTGTGGCATCTTGAGAATGCAGAAGGGATACCTTTCCTTCCTTTGAAGAATTCTATCCGTATTCCTGGAATGGTCTGGTAAAAAAGAAAGAAAAAGTGTCCAAATCCCTCTTCAAAAAAACAAACCTTATCCAATTGAGATAATCTATGACCATAAAGGGGGAGAAGGGGGATATTTACAGATTGAGTGGCAAAGACAGAGGCATAAATATTCGGAACATCCACCGGTGCGCCTTCTTCATAGCCCGGCACAAAAACAACAGATGGATCGAGTTTCTATTCTGAATGAATTAAATTAGAATTTGAGATAGTGAAAAAATTTCTATGAAAAATATGATTGAAGTAAAATTTGGAATATTTAATAAACGCCGAGTTCGCTAAGAACGCAAAGAAAATGGGTCCACGAATTATCACGCCAGTGGGCAGCCTGCCCGCCAACTGGCGGGGATCAGCCTACCGGCTGACACGAATTTGATCACGAATTTCACGAAATTTTACTATTTAATATTTTTGATCATGCGTTTTTACTCATAAGTTGAATAAAATTATTTTTAACCAGATACTAATGATTTTGATGATTAAAAATAAGAACTAATTCGTGTAATTTGAATGAATTCGTGAAAATTCGTGGATAAATTTGTATTACTTATCTTGTATTAAAACTTTTTGCGTTAGAAAAGAATTGTATTGTAGAAAATCCATATTGTGTTTGTTGATATTTTAATTGTCCCGATTTATCGGGATGACACAACCGAATTTGATGAAAGGAAGTGGGATGAAAAATCTAATTAGAGGGATAAAAATATATCCTCAAAAAAAGGATTTTATGCTATTATTTTTTTTATTTGCCTGCTTATCACTCATTACTGATGTATCGGCACAAAAAGAGGAGAATAATAAAAATCAATTGTCACAGGGATTGGTTGGTATTTTATACGATGACACAAATTTGAGCCGTCCTGTATCTATATGGTATCTGGATAAACCCGACTCAAAACAAATCGACTGGCAAACCCGCAATGATTTTTCTGCAAAATGGCAAGGTTTGATTCGGGCACCAAAATCCGGCGAAGTTAAATTTTATGCCGAGGCTGACAATGGTATCCTTCTGCAAATTGATGGCAAGAGTGTTCTGAGTGGCTGGGAAAACGGCCGATCCGTTCAGGGTAGTTTTACCATGACTGAAGGACAGCTCTACCCGATAAATCTATCTTATCGACAGGTAAACGGTCCTTCATTTCTGCGACTTTATTGGCAATGGGAAAATCAACCTAAATCGATCATTCCGGATGAAGCGCTTTGGTGCACAACTGATGACAAGGCCAGAATTAAGGATGAGTATGATAAAGTTATGGCCATACCGATTGCCGAATTGGAGTTTGATATCACATCAATTATGGAGATGCATACGGCAAATGATGTAATCCAGAAAAGAGACGCTCTTATAAAATTGATATTTGGAAAAGGTGGAATACCCTTTGAAAGATCACCTCAAACCATACAAAAATCCATCTCTGATCCTGATTTCGATACACTTGCCAATCTTAAAAGAATCGACAGACTGGAAGCAGAGATGGAATGGAATCTAAATAGCATTGCCTACCATTTCATACCGGATAAATCCATTAATAAAGCAATAATATATCACCAGGGTCACCGGGGGAAATTTGCGGATGGAATTAATACGATTCGAGGTTTTATAGATAAAGGTTATGATGTGATTGCTCTTTCAATGCCTTTAAAAGGTTTTAACCGAAAGCCGATCATCAATTTTAAACGGTTTGGTAAAATGATGATCGTTTCACATGGACAAATGTGTTTTTTAACACCAAAATCAGGTCATCCCGTTCGTTATTTTTTGGAGCCGGTTACAATTATGGTGAATTATTTTGAAAAACTGGGATTTAATCAGATTATGATGATCGGAATATCAGGAGGTGGTTGGACCACAACTGTTTATGCTGCTATGGATCCCAGAATCTTAAGAAGTTTTCCGGTTGCCGGCAGTTTTCCCTTCTATCTCCGTGCGCGTGATATACATAATCAAAGCACATTTGGGGATTATGAACAATATGTCCCTGAGGTTTATCGTGTTGCCAATTACCTGGATCTTTATATTATGGGCTCATTTGGACAGAACAGAAAACAGCTGCAAATATTAAACAAATTCGATTCATGCTGTTTTGACGGGACGGGCTACACCACCTATCTGGATTTAGTGAAAACGCGGGTTAGCAAAATAGGAGAAGGAATTTTTGACGTTTTTTTAGACACTTCTCATCGTGAACATAAAATTTCTGATCAGGCTCTGCGTGTGATATTCGAAGATCTTGGGAATCAATAATCGATATTGTCTTAAAAAAATGTGAGGTATAATCATGTTCTTTGGATATGAAGGCAACCAAAAATATCTGTTTTTGTTCTGTATTTTTATTAGTGGGATAATCACAGCGACACCGCTATATTCAAATTCAATTTATTATAATGTTATGGATTCTGAGGCAAAGGGAGATGGAAAAACCAATGATACAGCAGCGATACAAAGAACAATTGATCAGGCGGCAAGAAACGGGGGAGGGGATTATCGATGGCCAGGGTTATGCCAAGTATTTTCCACGGGATAATGGTGTCACAAGACCTTCGATTATTCGTTTTATAAGGTGTAAAAATGTAAAAATTGAGAACATTACACTTAAAAATTCAGCCGCCTGGGTACAACATTACGTTGAATGCGAGGATCTTCTCATCCGCGGGATTACGGTAAATAGTTATTCAAATAAAAATAATGATGGTATAAATATTGATGGTTGTCAAAGGGTCATCATCACACAGTGTAATATTAATTCTGAAGATGATTCGATTGTATTAAAATCTCTTACAACTACTATCTGTAAAGATATCGTGATAAGCGATTGCATCATTTCCGGTCTCAAATCTGCTATAAAAACCGGAACAGAATCACTGGGAGGTTTTGAGAATATTTCCATATCAAATTGTACCATCTTTGGTACAAGGGGTATTAGTCTTTTAACGGTAGATGGTGGTATTCTGAATAATATTACCATATCTAATATATCCATGAGAGATTCGTATGGTGTGATTGTGATGCGCCTGGGGGATAGGATGAAGGGATATTCGGTTCCTGAAAAAGAGAGGCCATCTACACCCGGTTCACTTAAAAATATTATGATTTCGAATATACAGGCGATAAGGGTTACGGAAAGCAATGAGTTTATCTGCGGCATCCCCGACTATCCTATTGAAGGTGTGACAATGGATAACATACGAATAAGTTATCTGGGAGGAGGAAAGAAGAAGGATTCGGGCAGAGAGATCCCGGAAATATCTGATGCTTACCCAAAAGCTAAGATGCAATAACAGGACAATAACAAAAACCCATTGATTTTACTTTGTAAAGGAATTAAATTTGCTAACTGTTTTTTATGAAGTTATGGGACGGTAGCTCAGTTTTGGTTAGAGCGCTACGTTGACATCGTAGAGGTCGTGAGTTCAAGTCTCGCTCGTCCCACCATAAACCACGGGTCAACGTTTGCTCGTGGTTTATAATATATTAACCATTATATTGGGTTTTAAAATATGATGAGTAGTGAGAATAATAAAATAAAATTAACCTTTCCTGATGGTGTATCGAAGTCATTTCCCTATGGCATCAATGCGGAAAAAATAGCTGAAGGGATAAGTGCCGGATTGGCGAAGAAAGCCGTCGCTGCACAGGTTAATGATCATCTTATTGGTCTTCAAGAACCGATTAACGAGAGTGGACCTATACGCATTCTCACTTTTGATGATGAAGAGGGGCGTGATGTCTTTTGGCATTCATCGGCACATTTAATGGCGCAGGCGGTAAAACGCCTTTATCCCAAAGCGCAGTTGGGAATTGGTCCGCCCATCGATGATGGCTTTTACTATGATATTGAACTGGATAAGACGCTTTCTCCTGAGGATTTCGAGGTCATCGAAGAGGAAATGAAAAAAATAGTTGATGAAGATCTGACCGTGACCCGAAAAGAATTAACCCGTGACGAAGCAATTAAATTTTTCAAATCAATGAATGAATATTTGAAAATTGATTTGATAGAAGATATTGAAGGTGATTTGAGTGCTTACCGCCAGGGTGAATTTACGGATTTATGCCGTGGTCCTCATGTATCGTCTACAGGAAAATTAGGGAAAAATTTTAAATTGCTGTCGGTAGCCGGTGCATATTGGCGTGGTGATGAGCACAATAAAATGCTGCAGCGTCTTTACGCTACCGCATATCCGGATAAAAAACGTCTTAAACAACATTTGTTTCGGATTGAAGAAGCCAAAAAGAGAGACCATAGAAAACTAGGTAGAAAGCTTGAGCTGTTCTCAATTCAGGAAGAAGTCGGCGGGGGATTGATCCTTTGGCATCCAAAAGGAGCACTGATCAGAAATGTCATTGAAGATTTCTGGAAAGAAGAGCATTTTAAAAATGGGTATGAGCTGGTATATTCGCCTCATGTGGCTAAATTAAATCTTTGGGATAAGAGTGGTCACACAAGTTTTTATAAGGAAAACATGTATGCACCAATTCCGGTTGAAAATGTAGAATACCAACTAAAACCGATGAACTGTCCGTTTCACATGATGATTTACAACTCAAGAATCCGTAGTTACCGGGATTTACCTGTTCGATTTGCCGAGCTGGGAACGGTATACCGTTATGAACGATCTGGTGTGTTACATGGATTGATGAGAGTACGAGGATTTACACAGGATGATGCACATATTTTTTGTACACCAGCACAACTAACCGAAGAAATTCAGCGCGTACTAAAGTTCACGATCTTTATGCTGCAAACGTTTGGTTTTAAAGAGTATGATGTTTACCTTTCTACCCGGCCTGAAAAATATGTCGGGAGTGTTGAAAAATGGGATGAGGCTACTGAGGATCTCCGTCAGGCCCTGGAAAATAACGAGATTGCTTACAAAATTGACCCCGGTGAAGGAGTCTTTTACGGTCCAAAGATCGATATAAAGATACGTGATGTCCTGGGAAGATCCTGGCAGTGTTCAACAATCCAGGTGGACTTCAATCTGCCTGAGAAATTTAATATTGAATATGTTGATTCTGATGGTGTCTATAAGCAACCAATAACTATTCACAGGGCATTACTGGGATCTTTGGAGCGCTTTTTTGGAATATTAATTGAGCATTATGCTGGTAATTTTCCGCTTTGGCTGGCCCCAACGCAGGTCATTATACTGCCCATCGCCGATCGCCACAATAAAATGACGGACGAATTAAATGAATTTTTCAGACAAAATGGCATTCGTACGGAAAAAGATCTTCGTAATGAAATGATTGGATTTAAAATACGAGAAGCTGAGATTCAAAAAATACCCTATATGCTTGTTATTGGTGATGCAGAGGTTGAGTCCGGAAATCCTTCTGTCCGTAGAAAAGGGCAGGGCGACCTTGGTACGATAAGCAAAGAAAATTTATTGATAAATCTTAATGAGGAAATAAAAAATAAAGAGATCTTAAACTAGCAGAAGGAGCGTGCTATTAAAAAAAGCAAGACAAAAACCAATAATCAAATAACTGCACCGGAAATCCGGCTAATCGGACCAGATGGACAGCAAATAGGCCTTGTATCCATCGATCAGGGACAACAATTGGCTGATGAGAAAGGCCTTGATCTGGTTGAAATTTCGCCAGACGCAAAACCACCGGTTTGTAAAGTTTTGGATTACGGAAAATACCGGTATGAAATAAGTAAAAAAGAAAAGGATAGTAAAAAAAAGCAACATGTCATTATTTTAAAGGAAATTCGTCTCCGGCCGCGGACCGAAGACCACGACCTTGAGTTTAAAATTAAACATGCCAGAAAATTTCTCGAACAGAAGAATAAAGTAAAATTTACCGTAATGTTCAAGGGAAGGGAGATGGCCTATAAAGAGTTTGGCGAAAAACTTCTCGATCGCGTAGTTGAAAAATTGGAGGACATCGCCAAAGTTGAAATGGATAAAAAATTTGAAGGTCGTAGTTTGACAATGACATTTGTCAATAAGTAATAATCAGAAGGGAAAGATAGAATGCCAAAGATGAAATCTAACAGAGGAGCCGCGAAGCGATTCCGGGTTACAAAAAGTGGAAAGGTGAAAAGACACAGTTCTCATCACAGTCATATATTAACTAAAAAGACACCAAAACGAAAAAGAAATCTAAGAAAAGAAAAACTTGTCGCGACATCTGATGAAAAACGTGTACACAAGATGATTTTGCAATAGATTTACTACGAAAGGAGTTGGATTACTATGCCAAGGGCAACAAACAATGTCGCTGCCAGACATAGAAGAAAAAAAGTTTTATCGGCAGCAAAAGGATATCGGTTAGGTAAGAGCCGTTTATATAAAACTGCAAAAGATCAGGTTGAAAAATCACTTTTATATGCCTATAGAGACAGAAGAACAAAAAAACGTAACTTTAGAAGACTCTGGATTGCCCGTATAAATGCAGCATGCAGACAGTACGGAACCACTTATTCTATTTTTATAAAAAAATTGAACGAAAAAAAGATCGAACTTAATAGAAAAGTTCTGGCCGACCTTGCCGTTCGTGATCCACAAACTTTTGAAAAATTGGTTAAAGAAGTCAACGCATAACTTCGCAAAATACGGTGTGATAAATTGGGGAAGTGTCATTTTTACACACTTCCTTTTTTAATTTTAAAGGTAAAGAATGTTAGATCTGATTGAAAAATTGAAAGAAAAATTTAAAAGTGATCTTTCACAGATCAAATCGCTCCCTGAATTGGATAAACTCAAGATACAATATATGGGGCGTAAGGGAGAAATAGCGGATTTATTTGACCGTATGAAAGATTTAGCACCGGATGAAAGACCACAGATCGGTAAAAATCTAAATGAATTAAAATCCTATTTAAATTCTGAAACAGAAAATTTACTCTCCAGGATGCAAAAGAAATCAACAAATTCAAAATTGGATTTATCCTTACCGGGCAGAAAACCATTTGTTGGTAGAAAACATCCCCTGACGAAAACTCTGGATGAAATGAAATCCATTTTTTATGGTATGGGTTTTTCTGTAGAAGATGGACCGGAGATCGAGACTGATTATTATTGTTTTGAAGCACTTAATATTCCAAAAAATCACCCGGCCCGGGATATGCAAGATACTTTATACATAACGGATGATATCGTTCTGCGTACACATACCTCACCGGTCCAGGTGCGGGTAATGGAAAAAACTCAGCCACCTATCAGAATAATTGCCCCAGGCCGTGTTTACAGACGTGATACACCGGATGCCAGCCACTCACCATTCTTTCATCAGGTCGAGGGTCTCGTCGTGGACGAAGGGATCAGTTTTGGGGATTTAAAAGGTGTTATTACCGCTTTTGCTCATAAAATGTTTGGTTCCGATATTAAAGTCCGTTTCCGTCCCAGTTTTTTTCCGTTTACAGAGCCAAGCGCAGAATATGATTTTATTTGCGTATTTTGCCGGGGAAAAGGGTGCCGGGTGTGTAAAAATACCGGTT
>SDBT01016749.1_pt1 | contig 11593 bp, 12 predicted proteins | sample 2277101 | NCBI WGS metagenome assembly SDBT01 (sample SAMN10404973, study PRJNA504765) | marine sediment metagenome | isolation source: marine sediment core GS10_PC15, 103 cmbsf | place: Arctic Ocean: Southern Knipovich Ridge | collected 2010
CCTGCCGGACAATTATGTGCACGTGATCAGGAACGGCATTGACCCGGCCCTATTTGAGAAAGAGCCGAATTACGGCCGCAAGGTGCGCGGCAAAAAACTGATCTATGTATCCCGGCCCGAACGCGGACTGATCAATCTGGTGAAAGAAGACGGGATCATGGAGCGGCTTCACAAGATTGATCCAGAAATCACCCTGCTTGTGGCGCATTACGACAACACCACAGCGGAAATGGCTCCGCTCTACAATGATTTGTGGACCAAGTGCGCAGCCCTGCCCAATGTGGAATTACTCGGATCGCTGTCCAAGCCAGCCTTGGCAGAGGCCTATTACGACGCGGCTCTGCTGGTGTATCCGACCGTGCCAATTGATCAGCATGAAGAAACAAGCTGCATGGCGGTGATGGAATGCCAGGCGGCCGGAACGCCATTTGTTGCGGCGCAGAATGGGGCTGTGCCAGAAACCGCGGGCTATCAGCCCATGACGCCGGATTCCACCGCCAGAGGTACGCTGATCAAATACAAGGATGATGGCGGCTGTGATTACAATGCCTTTGTGGAAGAAATACTCGCCGCCGATGTTGAAACATGGGGGCGGTCCGCCCGCACCTACGCTCTTGAAACCTACAAATATGAAAAATCAGCCGAGGCTCTGGAGGCGTTGGTGGATCGCACGCTGGCCTCTGCGAACGCTGACAAGTCTCGGCTGATCTCTCATTTGCTGTACACCTCTGATGCTGTGGAAGCTGAACGGGTCTCGGAAGGCCATGTGCTGACCAAAAAGCAGCATGAGGAATTGAAGTTGTACGATTATCTCAAGCACGGGAAATCCTACCAGGATCATTACGCCCGAAGCTCAGAACTGTATCTGAAATACACAGATGGCGGCGGGTTGGAGAAAGTGGCCGGCGTTCCGACGGGAGGCCATTATGGCGATGTAGCGCCCGAAGTTGAAGCCTTGGCACTCAGGGGGGGCGGCAGGGTTTTGGACTACGGGGGCGGCGTGGGCGCGTTCTCAGTGGCCATCGCTGCAGAGTACCCACAGCTTGAAGTCGTGGGCGCCGATATTGACCCGGAAAACGTGAGAGCGGGAACAAAAGAGGGGGCGAGGCGAAATCTGGAGAACCTGGAATTCAAGTTGGCCGCATGGCCCGCCGCTTTGTCCGGCCTGCCCAAGTTTGATTTGGTCATAGCGACGGAAGTGGTGGAACATTTACGGGAAGAGCCGGGGGAGTTCGCGGATTCCCTGGAAATCTTGTGCGCTCCCGGTGGCAAGGTGATTATCTCATATGCAGCTTCACCGCCAGCAGTGCATGACCGGCACCCGGGGGAAGAAGAGCGCATGGAGCATGTGAGGTTCATTGAGTATGCCGATGCGCAGGAGCTTTGGGGGCGGAAGTCTAAATTTAATGTGCGAAATTTCGGCATAGACAGCCGTTCCTCACGCGGGGAGCCAGTGAATGGTGCTGTGGCATCATGGAGACCGGGGGAATTCCCGAGTGGCACGGTGAACGTGACCCGTAAGCTAAAGGAGCAAATGCCCTGGGAGACCTTGAGCGTGTGCATTATCTGTAAATGGGACGAACCCGCCCTGGAAAAAACGTTGCGGACCGTGAACGGCATAGCCCATGAAATCATTGTGGGGATTGATGATAGCGGACGGACTGGTGAGGGCAGAATCGCGGAAGCGGCCGCACGGCATTTCACGGAGGACGTTTTCACTCTAACCAGGCATCCGCTTACGGACGGATTCGCCGCGGCCCGCAATGAAACAGTGGAGCGCGCAACCGGTGACTGGATACTTTGGATAGATGCTGATGAGGGAATGATTTACCCGGAACGCCTGCTGAAGTATCTCCAGCTGAATCATTGGGAGGGATACGCCATCCCGCACCTGCATTATTCGGCTGAGCCCAAGGGATTGCTGAAGGAAGACCTGCCGTGCCGGGTGTTCCGCCGCAATGCGGGGTTGAAATTCCACGGACTTGTCCATGAGCATCCGGGAAAAACGGCGGAAGCCCCGCCGGAGCATGTGATGATGCTGGGTGATTCCATAGCTATAGCCCACGGCGGGTATTCATCGGAAGAGGTGAGGCGGAAACGCTTTGAACGCAATTTCAGCCTAATGAAAAGGGAATACAAGGCTCACCCCGATCGGGCGCTGACAAAATTCCTGTGGATCCGGGACTTGGTGCAAAACAACCGCTTTCAGTTTGAGAAAATACGGGTGGTTACGCAGGAAATGAGAGACGGGGCAGATACCGCAGTCAAAATATGGCGAGACCTTGTGGAGACCGGAGAGGTGCGAATGTCCTTGGACTCTCTGATATACTATTCGGAAGCTGTTGATTTGATCACCGGCGGGCAGGGAATCATCTATGAATTTGGATGCTCCATGAACTCTCAGGGATTGGGGGATAACATAAATGGTAGCGGGCCGCCGCGCCACCAGGGAAGATTCATGAACGATGAGGATATAGAGGCTTTCACTCTGTCTCTGATCAGAAGCAAGGCAGCACCCTATAAGGAGCAATATTTCTAATGGCCTCTTACGCCACGCTTGCTGAATTTGAAGGCCGATTTCCCAACACGCGGGTCAGTTGCGTTGATCTGGTGAATACGTGGCTGGTGCTCGGGACCACCAGAGTAAATGAGGCGCTCGGGAAATGCTTTACCGTGCCGTTCTCTTCCAACAATCAGACGGCAAAAGAACTTTCGATCGAATATGCGTATCTGGGGATACTCCAACGTACCAGGGCTGCGGATTCTGATGAAATGCTCCAACTCGTAAACGAGCGTGTTACAAACATCTGCTCCGGGAATGCGCCCATGGTGACCACCGGTGGTGATGCGATATTCGCCACCGGTGCGAATGAATCTGTATGGTCAAACACCAAGGACTTCAAGCCAACCTTCGATATGCGGCGGCCGGAACGGCAACGGGTAGACCCGGATTTACTTGACGCCTTAGAAAGTGAGGATCGCTGATGCCAGCCATAACAATACGCGCCTTCGGGATTACGGAAGTCAAATCCAAGATGCGGCGGCGGCAAGCCAACTTGAAGGAAATGCCGCACAAAAAAGCGGCGGTGGTGCTGTTCCGTTGGATTCAAAAGAACTTTCGGGCGGAGGGCGGCCTGCATGATTCAACCTTTGGCCCATGGAAGCCATTGGCTCAATCCACAATCAATAGGCGTCGCAAAGCCGGGGGCATAGGCAGGCCCAAGATATTACAGGATACCGGCAATCTGCGCCAGCGATGGGACGTGCGAGGAGATAAGCGCAGCGGATCGGTAAAATCCAGGCAGGATTATTCCGGTGATCATGAAAGAGGCATTCCTTCCCGGAGACTGCCGCAACGGAAGATTCTCCCGAGAGAGAGCCAGGCGCAAAAGCTGGTTTTCCCTATTTTTAAGGACCATGTGCGGATCAGCATCCGATGATATTTATTGAATCCATATCCAATGCGCTCTTTGTCGCTATTGCCAGTGATTCCACGATAGTGAACTCTGGTTTCACAGTGGTGCATGAAGATGCTTTCCGGGCGGACGGCGGGATATATCCGTGGGTTGGGATATATACTGGGGAATTTCAAATATTGCCGCATGTCGTATCAGGAAACAAGCCATGGGAAGCAAACATTGATTTGGATATAATCGTGGCGGAGCAGAGCATGGAGAGCGGCCAAAACGCAGGATTGCGATTATCGGCGGCCCAAAGCCTTGTGCTGGCGGTGGTGAACTCCAACAAGAATCTTGATGGTCAGGTCCAGATAATTAACAGCATTGTCGGATCGCCAATCGAAAGGCCGCATGACACGGAAGATACAGTCTATGCCAACTTGATAACCTGTACTTATGAGGTGAGAGCGTGATTTTTAAAGCGATCTGGATTGGTCCGGAAGGATTCACCCCAGCCATTAAACGCACCACAAAGCAAGGTGCTGAATATCGGGTTCCTGAAGATATACCCGAAGAACTGGCCGAAGCCCTACAGAAAGAGGGCAAATTAAAATTGGTCAAGGTCAAGACCATTGGCAACACGGAGGAATAAAATCTCATGCCATACGGAATGCTGTCTCATGTGCTGGCGAATTTTCAGAATTCTTACGGCACCCCGCTGGCCACGTCATACCAGGCCATCCCGGTGCTAAGCGAGAACCTGGAATTGACCATCGGCACATTGCGGGAAGATGGAATGTACGGACGTCTTGGAGAACCACCCTTTAGGGAAGGCCCCCATGCTGTGACTGGCACCCTTGCCATGGAATCCAACGGAACCGCCATAGGCATTCCGTTCAAGTCCGTATTCGGGCAGGTGGACACCACTTCAGGCGCGGGAATTCAGACCCATGTGTTCGATCCGGTATCATCGGATTACGATACGGTGCGCTCTGCAGTACAGCCCATGACTTTCCAGGTTTTCAGGGATATAGGCTCCGCCGCTCAGTATTCGGATATGCTGGGTAGTCAACTCACTCTGGAAATCGCCCATTCTCAATTGCTCAAGGTGAGTTTGGATTTGATGGGCGGCGCCATGACGCGCGTGGCCGCGGCAACCCCGACATTCCCCACGGCTGATCCGTTTGTCTGGGATCAATGCTCCGGTTCATACAACGGCGCTCCGATTGAAGATATTCGGGACATGACCATCACGTTCAACAACAACCTGGAGGCTCAATACACGGTCTGTACGTCGAAGACCCCGTTTTCGATCAAGCGCACCGAGCACCAGATGATCAAGGCGACGGGAACGCTGGTGTTCAACTCCCATTCCTATTGGCAGGCATTTGAAAGCCAGGTGGAAAATCCGCTTGTCTTGCACTGGGTGGGAACAACCCCGTTCGCGTTGACTGTGGATATTCCGGCTTTCCGGTTCACGAAGTTTGCGCCGGTCGTGGCCGGCCCGGGACTGATCGAGGCGGCGTTTGAAGGGGTTGGCACGTATGATACCGGCTCTGCAAATAACATCCGCATAACCCTGGTGAATACCCAGGAATATTATTAAGAAAGGCAAATCAAATGATTGAACTGGCAAGCGACTGGAAAAAGGTGGAACTGGAAGACGATGTAACGGTTGAGATTAAACCTCTCGACCTAAGATCGTACCATAAACTGCTCGCATTCCTGATGCCTTATCAAACAGGAGGGAATCTAAAAGATGAGGATTCCCAGAAAATCATGCTTGACGAGCGCCTCCCTGACATTCTCAAGGATATTGTTCCGGGGCATGTTCGGAATATTGAGGGCATTAACTTGGACGGGAAATCAATCACGCCCGCTCAATTTGTGTCGCAATCAAAATTGCTGTCATTCAATGTCCTGGTTCTTGGAAATTTGATGACATATTCAACGTTGACGGGAGAGGAAGAAAAAAACTAAAAACCGGGCTGTCCCGAATAGTGTCGGGGGTCAGTCCGGGTAATCAGCAAAAAGTGGCAGGACTATACCCGGCACAATGGCTTGCGATTATGCAGCCATGTTATTTAATAACAAGCTTTGGGGTGGCGCAATTGAGTTGGCCGAACGGGGGGCCGCTCCTCGGGCAATCCACTAAGCTAGTTATCATTTTTGGCATTGTGCGATCTGAAATCATAGCGGGAATGAAGCGGGGTAAAACCTGATGGCGTCCGACCGGGTTAAAATAATAATCAGTGTTACTGATCAATTTTCAGAAGGTCTGAAATCCGTACAGTCTCGCCTTGGGAGCGCGACCGCCGCGGTTATGTCAATGCGTGGTGCGTTGATTGGTTTGGGCGCTGCCGCAGTTTTCACATCGATGATTAGATCGATGGCCGATTTTGAGAAATCAATGAATCGGGTTAAAGCTGTTTCTCAGGCAACCGCACTGGAATTTGACGTACTAAAAGAACAGGCACGAGAACTCGGCGCAACAACGGTTTTCTCCGCAAAAGAAGTTGCCGAAGGCATGGGCTTTCTCGCTCAGGCCGGATTCAGGACCAACCAGATTATTGGGGCGATGCCAGCGACATTGGACCTGGCGGCGGCGGCTCAACTCGATTTAGCGACATCAGCGGATATTGTCTCGAATGTAATGCAGGGTTACGGCCTGTATGTTTCGGAGGCGGGCCGCGCCACTGATGTTATGGCAAAAGCATTCACTTCTTCCAACACAGACCTCAGACAGCTTGGCCAAGCGATGAAACTTGCTGGCCCGGTGGCAAGCGGGTTTGGAATTAAGTTTGAGGAAGCAGCCGCTGCTCTCGGTTTAATGGGGAACGCTGGTTTTCAAGCAACATTGTCTGGAACAGGATTGCGTGGTGCGCTTGTTCGATTAGCAGTTCCCACAAAAGCCATCAGCAATGTACTGGGTGAACTTGGAATCGAACTTGTCAATTCTGCTGGCGAGATGGATTCAATCACCGAAATCATACGCAAGTTAGAAAAATCTGGAGCATCTACCGCACAGGTCATGGAGTTATTTGGTCAACGGGCTGGGCCGTCGATGCAAGCACTTCTCAAGCAAGGCTCTGTCGCACTCGCAGATTTCACAAAAAAACTAGAAGCCGCAGGAGGTACAGCAAAGGAGATCGCGGATATTCAATTAAAAGGCTTGGCGGCGGAAATAAAATTACTGGCAAGCGCGTGGGTTGAAATGACCTTGGTCATTGGTGACGAAGGCGGCACGTCGGCTGCGGGAGCCGCCCTAAGATTTCTCACGGGAGTCGTAAAAGGCGTAACCAGAGATGTAAAAGAGCTTGGTGTACTTTGGCAGAATCTGACTGTAGCGACATTACTGGCGGTTGCTGCAACCAACCTATTTATGAATGAGCTTGCAAATAAAAATTTAGCTGACGCTCGAATTGAATTAGACAAAATGAAAAGGGTATTAAACGATAACGTAAAGGTTTTTGACGATCTGAATGTCGCATCAGCAGATTACACAGAGACCGCGGCGAAAGTAAAGAAGATCACAAAGGAAACAACAAAAGAATTCGATGCTCAAGCGGAAGCCCTCCATATCATGGTAAGGGCCATGAGCGAAGCGCAGGACGTTGTAGGCGATTTTGTAATCCCACGCATTTCCCTTCAGGAATTACTTGATACCGAGGCAGTTCTTGCCCAAGCGGAAGAAGTGTTTCTTGAAATGGATAGGCTGGGGGAGGATATAGTATCCATTCAGGAAGTGCTTGACGAACAGGCCGTTTTAGCACAGGCGAACCGCGTATTTCAGCAAATGTCGGATGATATTGAAGGGATGTTTGATGATGTGGATGTGGACGGCACATTAGGGGATACGTTTGCCGGCATTGGTAATCAATTCGCAAGTCAAATATCCGGGGCGTCTGGCGCTATTGCTGGATTCCAATTGGCTGGCGGCAGGGAGGCTGGGCTCACTGGCGCAACCTTGGCGGGAGGCGCCGCCGGGTTTTTTGCGCAGCTCCTATTGGAAAATGAATCCTTTCGAGAGGCGTTTAAGAGGATCAGCGAGGTGTTAATTGAGTTAGTGGCGCCTATTGCGGAAGCGATAGCTCCGATGCTATTGGCTTTTGTTCCAATTCTCCAAGAGCTTCAACCCGTATTCAATTTTATTGGACAGGCGCTGGCGGTTATAATTGGGCCTATCGCCCGCGTCATGGGAAAGATAGCCACCTTCATGGCGAGAGCAGAAGTTTTCTGGCAGCAATTGTCGGACGTTGGGCAGAATTTGATAAATTTCATAGAGGATTTGATTGAATCCATAATTGACCTGCCTAGTGAGATATTTGAAGCTATCAAGGGGCTTTTTGAAACAGGCGGACCGTCTAGTAGTATCGGCCAGGGCATTATTGATACGTTTAGAAGCCCCTTTCACGAGGGCGGAACGCTAAGTGCCGATAGAATGTTGCGGGTTCCCGGTCTGGATAATGATGAGGGCCTGTTTCTTGGGAGGGTCGGAGAAACCGTAGTTCCGGCAGGCGGATCGACGCCGGGAACATCCATTACAATTCACACCACAAATGGGGTGGATGCTGCCGCCGTTAATCAACTGGAAGAAATGGCGGCCCTTGGGCGGCTGTCTTTCGCATAGGATCGAGAATGAGAGATTTCCCAGCAGCGGCGATTGAAGGCGAAGCGGTGGCGCTCGGGGCGGTGGTGAACATCACTCCGATCTCCGGGCCTGCCCGCGTTCATTCGGCGGATGAAATTGCTGCATTGGGCTCTATCAGTTGGCAGATTCCTTTTGCCGGGGGAATGGGCAAGCCCGGCAATTATCAGGTAGGACTATCTATCAATTGCCTAGATACCATCAAAGAACGATTGACGGAATACGCTCAAGCTGACGTGACGTTGACCATGTTTGCCGGGGATTCTGGTGATAACGTCCAGCTTCATGCGGGGAAAGTGAGGGGCATCAAAAGGGACGGAAACAATCCTTTGCGGCTGAATCTTCAAGTGGTGGATAAGCTGTTTGATGATAATTCCATGTTCCCCAAGGAAACCCTGCTGGACTCCTTTTCCAATGTGCACCTCGAGGATCTAACCTTGGGGTATCCCGTCTATTATGGGGATCATCACAGGCCTTTCTATCACGCAGCGACGGATTGTGACTGGGATCGTTGCTCGGTCCGCGCAATGTATCAAGCGCGAATCACGTCAATTCTGTTTGGTTCAATAGTGATATGAATGCCGGAAATAACATTGAAGAAAAGCATTTGATTCTGATGGGTAAGAATTGGGCGCAGCAAAGCGGAAGCACCAACGCCATAACAGGAGGCGCTCCGTTTAACATCAGAGATGTAAGCCCCGCCGATCTCAGAATTATCAATTTTACAGGGACTGCGCGAAGAGAGGAAAGTATGCCGCTTAACCCGGCAGACCCTCTGTTCGATGAGGGGGCCATACAAGTTGATTCGCCCGGAAGGCTCGGCATAACCTTCAACCTTTCTCCGGGTCCGTTTTTATCCCGGATGGACAGGGTTGTAGGATTTGCTCAGTGGCAAACAAATTCTGTTGGGGGGGGGCAGAATGTTGCGGCGGAGATCAGGGCGTCCTCTGGAAACAGCACGGGAGCAACGATTGTAGGCACGGGCAGTCCGGCAGGGCCGGTATTTCGGAATCTGGATATTGACTATACAGCACAACCCGCTGACACGTGGATGACCGAGATCGGATCGCGCTCCAAAAACACAGGCTTGCGGCTGGCTACAAACGAATTTTTGATCACAAGCAACCTCCAGTGCAGTTTTCATTTTTACGGACGGGCAACGCAGGCCGCTTATAAACGGCATTCAATATTTTCGCCGGTAGTCAACTCGGGAGATATTGCCATCAGCACAAACCCTGCGGGGATATTTGATGATATTGCCAGTAACCATCTGTCCTTACCCTACCACCAGGATCAATCATCTGCGGCCCAAGCGGATATAAACAGCATCCACCTGCAATGCTTTTTCGCGGAACGGACTCTGGCAACGGATATATTTGATGAATTCGGACGCCTCGCTTCAACGTATTTCTGGGTAGCGGACTCCGGGATGATCAAGATTAAGACCTACCAGGAATCAGGGACGGCAACCAATTCTGTAAATCTCACGGTGACCACCTGCAATATCTTCCCGGGAACGATTCAATTCAATGAAAGCCCGCTAGGGACCACGCTGACGGAACAGGACTTTGCGTCACAAATCAATGTGGATTATGCCTTTGATTTTCAACTCGGCAAATTTGCACAGGGAAAGCGGGCCAATCCGCAAAACAATGCGTTGTGTGGATCAATGAACGCCGGGGGGGTGACAAAATCCCGGATTTTCAACACCAAATATATTACCGATCCTGATGTGGCCAGCTATTACCTTGGAAGCCTGGTGCGGAAATACTGCCAGGGAAACGAGTTCATTACCTTTCAGGGCGGCCCGTCCCTGCTGAATCTGGAATTGGCCGATGTAATAAAACTCCAGCACCCCATGATCACGGGGAGCGAGGGGCTTTATCAGGTTATACAGTCGGAACTGAATGTTATGGATGGAACCAATAAGCTGACAGTGGCGCGGCTGCTGGCGGGGGGTTGAATGGCTCAATTTCTCTTAGATAGCTTGACGGATTCTGGGTACAACCCGATTGAACTGCATCCAGGGCAGGGCTTTGTTGATCGAGAGCTTGGGCGGCGATCCCAGCACACAGCATTGGAGGGAAATCAGCAGGTTTCCTATTGGCCCACACGCCCCGCATGGACGGTGCCAATCGCCTGGGTGAGTTCGGAGAATGCGCTTAGAATAAACGACTGGTGGAAAACGGGCGATGAATTGTCGTGGACGCTGAACACTTCCGCCACCCCAAGCACGGCATTGGTCATTATAGCAAATGCGGGGCTCCCCCTGGGCAGATACCACACCACAAACAGGGATTTTCTACAGGGTGTGTTGATGCTGGAGGCCAAGAACAATGCGGCAAAACAAGAGGAAGTATTTGTGCTGGATGATGACATATACGGGCTATTAGATCAGGATTACAACGCGCTGGGATAGCGTGCTCATTATCAACAGGGAGATTGGGGCATGAGCGGACCGTTACTAAACGCGGTGATCAACTCGGGGAATCCCCCTGTGGAGCTCCACACAAGCTGGGATTTTGATCAACTCGATCCGCAACAAGCCGGGAATGAATCAACCTTGGGGAATGCATACCGGCGGTGGATATGGAGCACCACCAAGGCTTTCAACGCGCCTATAACGATTGCTTCAAGCGGTGAGGCATCGCAAATACAAAGCTGGTGGAGGACGGTGGAAGTCTGTGATTTCACTTTGAATGATTCAGAGGCAAATACCACTGTGAGAGTGCAAATCATGAACCAAACAATACCGCTCGGGCAATTCAAATATCCCTATACAGATTTATTTATAGGGACGCTGGCCCTTCGAGCCATTGATAATTCTGATTTTGGAGCTAACCCGTAATGGCCATATTTATCCCAGGGCAAAAATTACTAGCCGCTCAGCTTAATGACATGAATATTGAGCGGATCATGGCCAACAGCGGCTTTGATACGATTGGAGTCGGTTCCTTCGGCTCAATTTCCGTGAACAGCGGGATCGCCCTTGCGCCCGCCCCGGCTACGATGGTGGCGGACGAGGCATATCAAGAAAGCATTTTAAGCGCCTGGATAAATTTTCAAGGGACGAATGTGACAAGCTCCGACCCTGTTGATTTGACCGGGGTGGCCGCAAGCTACAATGTGACCGGAGTTCAAGACAACGCTACAGGTGATTACACAATCCATTGGGATACTGATTTTGCGGGCGCAAGTTTTATCGCCTCAGTCACACAAGGAACAGCCGGGCCGGACGATGTTAGTAAAGTTGCGGCGCACGCGGCGGGAACATTACAAGTAGCCACAAAAGATACAGCCGGAAACGTGAGAGATGCAAATCTTGTAATGATCATGGCCGCGGGGGATCATTAAGATGCTTCACAAGAACGGTATTCTAGTCCATAAAACCACCGGGCGCGTTTCAGTGATGCGCGCCGCACCCAACGCCAGAGGTGCGGCGGAGTCACAAGATAATTTTATGCTGCGCGCAAATGGCAAGGCGCTCCGCGATCAAAACATGCAGCACGTGGAGGATTATGCCATTAAGCCGGGCGCGGTTCCCATG
>SDBT01016750.1_pt1 | contig 11593 bp, 21 predicted proteins | sample 2277101 | NCBI WGS metagenome assembly SDBT01 (sample SAMN10404973, study PRJNA504765) | marine sediment metagenome | isolation source: marine sediment core GS10_PC15, 103 cmbsf | place: Arctic Ocean: Southern Knipovich Ridge | collected 2010
CCGTGCTGCGCATGTTATAGTACGACGCTCTTCAATAGGAATTTCATCCCTGAGTGATTTGATTCTTTGTCCACATCTTTGCAATCGTTCTTCTTCATGTGTTAATTCTTCCTCCAATCTCTCGATTGGATATTTTTTACTATTCATTTCTTCGCCTCCCTCTTAGCGGTTATTGATTTCTTTCATTGCGTCTATCATGTTTTCTATATTACTCAAAGTTTCTGAGTTCTCTTTTTCTAGATTGGCTTTAACCTTTTCGTTCTTTTTTATGCATTCGGTAACTTCCTCAACTTCATCCTCCATCTTGAATATCAGTATTTCCATTAATTTGATTGTACGATTATATTTACTCATTTTTTCGCCTCCCTCTTAGCAATCTTCAGGATCTCGAGGGCCAGCCTCGGCTCCCCTTTCAAGAGCATCTTCCAGGCCTCGATGAGTCCTGCTCCCTTCTCTATGACTTCCTCGCCCGCCGGCGTAAAGCCGGGTCCCACATAATACTGGTTCCCCTCATCATACGGCTCCTTGCCCTGATGCTTCAGGATCTGGTTTGATGTTCTGGCTCCGAGCCCAAAGTAGATCGCATCCCGCGCTGCGATAGCGTCCAGGTCCTCGAGGTTTAGCTCATTCAACTGGAATGCGTAGCTGTCCGCTTTCAGGCCCTCCTGGAATAGTTTCTTTGTGACCAGGCGCTCCACCACCTCCTCGAGCGGGGTGATGACCGACTGTGCGTAAATCTTTGTGCTCTCGCCGGCTACATTTACGCCCAGCGCTCCGATCTCCGCAACGCCGATCCTATATGGCGGCATTTTGTAGACCACCAGGATCTCCTCCTGGAGCCCTTTTCTATAGAGCTTGAAACTCCCTTCCTTTATCTCGATGCCAAGTTTTACGTATTCGAAAGTTGAGTCCTTATTCGGGTGTATACAAAACGTCTTGTGCGACTGCTCAGATCCCTTGAGCTCCACGTCTATAAAGTCTGAGATCTGCTTTGCCGTATCCTTCGACCATTTGCCTTTGAGGATGATGAGCGCTGCCGGGACCCCATAGTTTTCGAAAAATGCCAGGTTATAATCTCTGACCCCGATGAGTCCGATCACCGCTCCTATTGATGGGAGGATATTCGGGGCTCCGTAGTATTCGCTTTGCGGGTAGTAATTTTTATAATATATCAGCTCGTTGGCCGTCTCGTCTTCTGGCTTCTTTGAATCAGGATCCTCTTTCAGTTCCTTGAGCCGCTCTTCGGTTATGTCTTTGCCATCGGCCAGAGAGATATCATCCTCCAGCCCGAAGCGTTTGAACCAGGCTTCCTTCTGGCCGCGCTTCTGGCAGTATTTATCTTTGTCTTTATCGATATAAAATGTCTGCGCCGGCACATGCCACAGGCCGTTGACCAGGCCCTTGTTATCCCGGCTCACCTCCCAGCCCCACCAGCCGATGAGGCCCCAGTCTATGATCCCGCGCTCCAGGGTCTCCTCAAATGTCTCGTCGCGATCGCCTCCGGAGTTCTCGATGAAATCCAGGATCAGCTTTTTCTCTGCCAGTGATTCTTTCTTTCCTTCCTTCAGCTCCAGGCGCCAGCCCTGGCCCACCACATCCTTTGCGATCTGTTTAACACATGAGTCGAAATACGAGCAATTATCTTTCAGCTCGAGGAGTGTTGCGATTTCAAAAGGATGTGGTATGAGATTCTTGTCTGACAGCCAGATCTCCTCCTCTTTCAGCTGCTTGGAATGTGCCTTTGCCTTGGCTTTTTCAGCGGCCTTCAGCACTGAGATGGGAAACAATCCTTTATCGGTCAGGACGTGCATGCTCCCCTGCCCCCAGCTCTGATCCTCCTCCTTGATTTTTTGGTCTGTCATTTTGTCCTCCTTTATTGCTCCTCTATAATAACTCTTCTTATTTTACAAAATGTTGGCTTTTTCTTTTTTTTCGTGGGAGAAAAATAATCAAGATCTTCACTATAAAAATTACAGTACGAAGAATCATAGGCAGGCGTCTGCCTCACAGGACAATCACTGTTACAATTTATTATCTCGAATACTTTCTTTTTCATTTGAATCAGGATGCGGATTTGGTTGCCCCATTGCGTACACCGCTTTTCTTCCTCTGTTCCCCTACAGGTATCATAATAAAGCTTACAGCATATTTGTATTTTTTCATGGCTTCTATTTAATAACTCCTCTCGGCTCAGATCAGTCATTTTATACGGTCCAGTCCTCATCCTCCCGTGCTTTCTTTTTTGGCTCTGGCTTTTTATTTCCTCTCGGTGTTTCGCCTATGGGAGTGGCGCCCCCGTCCGATTCATCCTGCTCCACGTCCTCCTTCCGATCATCCCTGGCACCCCTGGTGGCAGCGAGTGCTACCGGGTCAGGTGTTTGCTGTTCATCGCTTACAGGGACGCTTACGGCTTCCTCACCCTCGGGCTTTTCCTCCTCCTGGCCAGAGTGGAGGGTCCAGGCTGGATCCAGCGCCAGCAGCCGGTCCCTGAGATGCGTGTAGACTGCATAGCGCAGCGCGTTCGGCCCATGATCCCGGAATTTAACAGGCTCCTCCTGGACGATTCCCTTGCGATCGACCTTCCGCTTGTAGCCTTTCATCTCTGTGTTGAAATTGACGTTCTCCTCCCGGCTCACAATCTTAAACCTGTTGACAGCATCGATACCATTCAGCACGCTTTTCTTTTCCTTATCAGCTCCATGGATATTGAATCCCTCGTGGTACAGCTCCTCGATGCGCGCTGGCTCCGCACTATCTGCATAGATCTCCTGGCCGCGGTCCTCTTCCAGGATCACCTTTTTCATTTCTTTTGCGAGATCTGCATTCGTCATCCCGGAGGCCCAGATGAGCTCCGTCACATACAAGGTCATGTGCTCCATATCCACGCCTATTTTCAGCAACTCATTCGGATTCACAAACCCAAAGTCCAGGCCGTTGATATACTCTTCGCATTCTGGATATGGTCCGCTGCCCCACATCACGAGTTCGTGGATCTGGCCCTTCAATTTCGCAAATTTCCCTTTTGCATAGATGAGCCAGTATGCCTCATCCTGTTCTCTCAGCCCCTCGAGCACTGCGATATCTGTCTCGCTCGCAAATTTGTTATCAAGATATGTGGAATGGATCTCCTCGGAGTCTGGTTCCTTGAGCACCCGGACGACCATGCCTTCGACATCGGAAGGGTTGCAGGTCAGATACATCCGGTTCGGCTCGCCCTCCACAGTCTTGGCCCGGTTCCGCAGCTTCAGGATAATGAAGTCCTCCCAGGTGAAATCATTGGCCTCTTCCATCCAGATATAATTGAATTCAGCACTCTTATATTTCTCCGGATCATCGATCGATGCAAAGACCAGGAAATTATTAAGCCCCTTAACAGTCAGTGTCAGGTCGCTTTTGTTGTGGGTCATATGTGCAAAGTAGCCATATTGTTTCAATAGATCTATAACCAGGCGATAGGCTGTGAGCTTCAGTGCCGGCCTTGTTTTCCTGCAGATGAGGAAAGTCTTGTTCTTCTCCGATACCAGCTTCCCTATAAACAGCTGCGCCAGGCTGTGGGATTTTGAGCTGTCAGCACCCCCCACATTGACGACCACCGGTTTGGTGGCTTTGACATTGCGGGTATAGACCGGCGTTACCTTCTGGTCCTGATACGTCCGATCCTCAGTGGTTGAGCTTGCTTGCATCTTTCTCCTTTTCCATAGGATCCTTTTTCACGACGACAGAATCCCGGGGCCCCACCTCCACAAACTTCAAAGGCAGCGGCTCCCCCAGCTCATCAAAAAAGCCGAGGTCTCGCATATCCCGCCACAAGTCAGGCCGTCTGTTTTTCAGAAAGAATATCCCGGCTGTGATATCCGGCGGCATTATCTTCACCACTTCTTTGTCCGCATACCGGATCCGCTGGCCGGCCTTCTTTCCTTCAATAATGACCGTCTCCTTAAAATGGTATTCTGTATAGCTGTAACCCATCGCACGTTTATAGAGCGACATTTCGACTGCGACGTCTGCTCTGATTCGACCATCTTTAATGGCACGACAAAATTCAGGATACTTATTTGCCCATCGTTCAAGGCTCCTCACACTCACTCCCCAGAACGATGCGATCTCTTTCATAATGTGTCCGAGGCCCGCTAATTTCTCAGCTTCTTTTATCATAATGGCGCGGAAGAGAGTTTTCCTCCCGCGTTTTTGGCGGTAGGATTCCGCGTCGTGGCCGAGCTTTCGGATCGCCATTTCGTGGCGTTCTTCCGGTGTTTTTTTCCTCTTTTTTTCGGTCATTTATTTTCGCCTTTAGCCATCTTTCTGTTTTCAGGCAAGCCGTTTACAAGGTGTTGTAACGTGTTAACATCCTTAAGCGGCGTATAAGCGATCTTCTCTTTCATGGGTCTATTTGCAAACTGTTTGTTTACTCTCTGTTACTACATAAAGGCATTTTCCGCATGCATAACATCCCTGTTTTCCTGTTTTACCGCTTTTGTGGCGATTTTTCATATTTCACATCCTCTGCTCGGGCGTCTTTCTATTCAGCCGAAATGGGCGCTTGCATGCAGGACAAATTGAGCAGAGCATTGCCGGGCTCATGTATTCTATGTAGTACGGCCATTCAATATTTTCTTTAGCACGGAATCGTTTTGCTATGAAAGGGACCTTCTGAATTTCGCCACAGCACTCGCACGGCAGCTCTACTTTTATTTTTGTCGGCCAGTTTTTTATCTCTTTTTGGTCGCTCATTATTCGCTCATCTACTTCTTTTATAAATTCTCCCAAGTGCTTTTTCAAATAATCTTTCAGCCATTTGCGATAATTGTCGTCGCTCACTTTGGGATCCTACCCATCGCACAGCTTTTCCTTATCTCCTCGATCAGCCGATTTCCTATCCAGCCTATCGTCTGCAGGATCCTGGATTCATTCATATATTTCTGTGGCCAGAAATGTGCCTTGCCTATTAAGGTGGAGCTGCATATGTCGCATAAGAGCGCCTCTCTATTAGCCGGCGGTCCAGTTTCCGACACCTTCACTTCTGTGAAATAGCCACAAGAATCGCAGTTGCCTGTTATCATCTGATCATCACTTTCGCGCTTTTTTTCTCCCCATCCTGGTCTCGCTTGTGGCAGCGCCTGTGCGCCATGACCATTTTGCTGTTCTTTATTACATAGCTGCGCTCGTCGCCCATCGGGCCCGGGCAGTGATGCGGCTCTTCTCCTGTATAATAATAGCACATGATCTCCGATTCGCTCTGCGGCTCCGCTTTCTCCTCACTACTTTCCTTTAGTGGATATCCTAGGTCCGTTGCCAAATCCTGCCTCCTGGCTCCTGCGCAGTATTCCTTCGCCAGTGGCTCTGTTATAAACCTAATTTTCTGCTCTTTATCTTTGGGCATTCATCCCTCCTTTTGGTTTGAGTCTTTTATTCAATCTCGGTGATTTCTAAATTTTCAATCACCGTCGCCTCCCTCCATTCTTGGCCAGGGCGATAAGCTCCTTATTCTGGTCGGCTATTGTCTTGTCAAAGCGCTTGACGGTAGCAGCACACTGTGTCTTCTGTGCGCTCACGACCGTTTTCACCTGGGCGACCTGGATGTTTGTTTCACCCGTCTTTCCGTCTATAGATGTGAGCTTGGTATCGAAATTACTGATGCTTTTTTTGATCGCTTTCAGGTCTTTGCCATTGCCGTTTCCTTTCCGGATTTCGCGGATCCACTGGATTCCGCCGTTGATGATTAATACTGCGAGTGCAAAAAGCGTGGTAGTACCTACTTCCATTTCAAGTCCTCCTTGTCTTTAGAAGCGATATCCCTCAGTCCATGTTTCTGATGCGCGGGGCTGAATTTCGTATGCTTGGTCCAGATGGACAAAGCTCATGCCGTCTTCTATGTAGCCACGAAAGCCGATGCGAAGCTCCGGATAGAGCTCATCGGCCAGTGCTGCATACTCTTCGGTCTCTCTTTTTGAATCCAGGTCTGAGTCCAGTGCCCAGAAAGAGTGCGGGGAGACCGCTGCCTTTGCTCGCTTTCCCATGATCATCATGTAAACTTGACGCGGACACCGCCATCCGCCGTTCTTTGAAATGGGGACAGCTCGCCCCCATGCCTCGCGGATCCGCTGCCATTTTTGGAAAAACGTGTAGTAGTAAATGTTTGAATAAATATGGGGTGGGAGTTTCCCGCAGCATGTGCAGGCGAATTCCGATATCAGGATCTTAACATCAGGAAAAACATATGCAGCGCCTGGCATTGGTCTGCAACTAAAATAAGGTGAGGCTTAACTCAATGTCAAGTTTTTTTTAAATCTTTTTTAAACCATGCCGTGCGAATTCACGCGTACCCTTGGTAGGCAATATGGAAAAAATCATCTCCAGGGCTTTAATGGAAAGAGGATGAACACGATGAAATAGCATACTATCCTTCTTTGAGGCAAATCCGTAATTAGGTATCAATGACATGGGTCGCGGTTTTATGCCCTTTTTCAAAAGTTTTTTAAACTGTTTGGCTACCTCCTCGCCATAATTGATATTAAAAAATTTACACTCAAGCCGCATGTCACACGATTTCTCCTCCACTTCAAATATCAATTCCGTCCGATCTGGCATAAAATCAAACACCATCTGTTTATTTGTGTAGTGCCAAATCAATTTGCATGGACCTAATTTCATTCCCATTTTTTACCTACCACACACCAAACAGTTTCAGGCCGCCGGCGATGACAGCAATCCATAAGGCGCCCTGTTTCCGGCCTCGCCATACGCCTGCCCTGGCCACTTTTTTGTCCGCCTCTCTGCCTTTGATAGCCGTGGCCAGGGTCTCTCTGCAATCCTCCCATCCAAACAGATTATCAATGACTGCCTCCTCGCATTCTGTGATGCTGATGTTGAATGAGTCGATCTCTGTTTCGTGATCTGCAAGGATCCCCTCGAATTTGTAGTATTCTGTGGAATAAAACTCTCCGTCTTTGAATCGTTCCAGGGTGCGATTTGTACCCACCCGGGTGAAAAGGAATAGACCAGCACCTGTGAGACTGGATTCGTCGCCTATATGCTGGTTAATCGCCTGTACGAGCTCTGTGGGAGGGATGGCTGCAGTCTTTTTCTTCTCCTGAGCCAGTGCCCGCTTTCCTGCCACTGTGTCTTTTTGAAATTTCTGGATCCGGGCCTCGAGATCTTTTCTCACCTGCTTCTCTTCAGCCTCTTTTATTCCGCGCTCCGCTCGCGCTTTTACTGCCTCACCATACATCAGGTCCTGATCCGCTTTCTGCTCCTGGAGTTTTCCATCCAGTCTCAGGGCTTCCTTCTCCCACTTGCTGGCCCGATGGCCTTGGATCCCGGCGCCGAGGGCCAGAATAATCATGGCCACGATCCCGATCGCTGTCGCATGGTCCTTGATCCATACAAATAATTTTGGAAAAAACATTTTAACCTCCTTTTTCCTTTGTTAGCATTGTTTCAAAAATCGTGGCCAGGCTGACCTTTGCTCCCTTCCTCACTATGTATGGTTGCAATTTGTTCGATATCACCAGCACTCCCCGATCAGCTTTCAGGCTCATAAACTCTTTGGCAATGTCGGATATTTTGTTCATATCTTCTCTGCCTCCCTCCACCAGGATGATCAGTTTATCTTCTGGTCGCACGACTTTGATATCTTTAATTATTTTTGACATTTATTCTCTCCTTTTTATAATTTGCCCCCGCACCAACAACAATAAAAGATCTCAGATTCTTTTCCCTCTACTACACATAGAGAATATTCTATTGTTTCTGGTTTTTTGATTATCAAGGAACCACATTTCGAACAATTTTCCATAATTGTCCTTGCTCTAATTTCACCATCTTTAACCGCCTCTTTGAATCTCTGACATTTACATTTTTTCATTTTCTCTCCTTTTTAAACTGTTTAAAATCACGTTCCGAGGTGCCGGTCGTGATCCCCATCCGGCTTGCTATCGTCGAGTGAGAGAGTCCTTTTGCTTTGAGGGCTGCCACATGCTCGCGACGCTCAACCATCTTCTCCCTACTTATCCATCTGCCCATCGGTATCCTCCTTGGTAATTCTTTGGCCAAAAAATTCTATAAATTCATCTGCATCATCCTGATCAAATAATTCAAAAAAATGCCAATACATCGCACAGCTAATTGTTACTTGGGTCGTTCGCCATCCCTTCAAAACTATTGATTTCTGGAAATAAAATTTTCTTTCATCACGCCATAGGTCAAGATTAAAGCCAATACCAAATAAGCGAAATTCGAAACTCAAATCATGGAAATCAATGCAAAATACAAAATACTCAAATGACTGAATTTCTATTTTTAGCCAAATCAAAGTCGGCCACCAAAATTCTGAGCCATCTTGTCCCCAGTCAAAAAAATTATTTTTAAAAGAATATTTTTTATATTTCACTTTCCCACCTCCTTTGGCTTCACGGCCTCTTTATTCCATATCACCATTTCCTGCCAATCGTAATCAAAGGCTTCTGTCATCTCCCGTAGCTTCATTTGTATCCTTATGGTAGCCAGCTCACGCCGCAGCGCGGCCTGCTCGCTTATAAGCATTTGCCTATCCACCGACACACTGGCCCAGCCTACTAAGTAGCCCAGCAAGAATACGAGCGGTAGCAGCCAGGGTCGGAGTTTTTCTATAGCCATTTCCCCGTTACCTGTGCGCTTCTGCCCAGGTCCGCAGCCACCTCACGCTTAATAACGCCCACTACGGCGTTTATCCAGTTATCCGTGGCCTCCGCCACCGGCACCTCAAAGCGCAGCACTATCTCTGCGCGCCTTGTTGGTAAATCATGTGCCCTTCTGTCCTTTTTTTCGTGTGGATTTCTTATTTCATTATCCTGATGCATTCTTTCTCACCTCCTTGAATGGCTTTATGCTGACCAGGATCTGGTCCGCTTCGTCGCCGATATGCTTACGGGATCCGTCATGGCTTTCTATGAGCGAATCATCCTCCAGGATCTGGGCTTTCACAAGTGCGTCCTCGATGCCTTGATACAGGTTGCTCAAATCATATTTCCCTTTTTTGGCAATGTAAAAGATGAATGTCACTTGCACGGGTTCCACTATCGGCTTCCAGGGGCCAGGGAAAACTTTCATGTATTGCACCCGCTGCACCCAGAGCTGATCTACGACCCCTTTCTCCCATTCCTTGTATCGCTTTGACAGCACTATCCTGGGACGTCCCCTACCACACATCGGTGCCCAGTTCCGTTTCTTGCTCATTGGTCGTCCGTCGATTATGAATGAGAGCTCCATCACATTTCCTCCCCATCGGCCCAAAAAGCCTTGCTGCCGACAACTTTATCTTCGCCGTGGAAGTAAACATAAACCGAACCCCTCGATGAATAATCGATGCTGACTGTTTTATAATCCTTCCTTTTCAATCCCAGGGCTATCCTGGCTTTGCGTGTGAAATACTCTGCGAAATGCTTTACGATAGATAGGTTTTTGATTGGTTTTTGTTTCATTTTGCCTCCTTCGCCGGCAGGATCTCCGCCGGTACTTTGCCCACAAGGTCGACGCCTGATTTTAAAAAGACCTCGATGAGCTCCGCCTTCTTGCATTTTTCAAATTCCTTTTTCTTTATTTTGTCTACGAGATAGACCATCATTTTAGGCTCTGCAAAGAGTTTGAATTTTTTCCCGAATTCGAGCATCTCCCGGATCGTCTTTTTCTCCAGGTATTCCTTTGTGACAGCAAATTCCTTTTTCAAGTTTACGCCCAGATGCGTGGCTGCTGCCAGCCTCCCCTCGCAGCTCACCGACCAATGTTTCATTATGACCTTGAGGGCGCATTTCTGCAATAGCTCCTGGACCTCATCGCGGTCCATTTTTCCGATGCACTCAAATAGTTTTTTATCCAGGTAGTGTTCTTTGAGTTTGATTTCTTTGGCCATGAAGGATAGGAGCTCATTGTCTAGCTTGACAAAGGCGAAGAGCGACATGTGTGCCATCTTTATGTCGGCATGTCCAAATAATTCATACCTCTTTGGGAGGGTGCTACTCAAAAACTCTTCCCGGAAGTGCTCCCCATGCCAGGTCACACGCGGCCCACTGCCATCGACCTTTTTCTTCTCCGGATCCCGGCGCCGGGACCAGGCGCTTTCCTTCCTGGCGAAACAGACTTTATCAATACAGGCCTTTGCCTCGTCGACCTTTCCCAGCACTGTCAGCAAGGTCACAAAATTCTCACATTTCTTACAGTCATTATCCGGCTTGAAGGATCCTGCGTATCCGTGGAAACATCTAAAATTGTCCCAGTCCATTTCCTCTTTAAATCGGAATCCTGTCGTCCTGTAGTTTTTGAAAAACTCTGTATTTTCCCAGTTCGCGTTCAGATTCCGCTCCTGCTTTTTTTTGAAGCATTTCGGGTCATGGCAGAGCAGGGCCTTTTCATCGCCCAGATCCCAGAGTGCGATTTGCACGGCTGAATTCCGAGGACAGGTTTTGCATTCGTTGAGGACGAACGTCGCGTATTTTAGCGCCGGGCTATCGCGATCGATGCGTGCTTTCAGATTTATCACAGTCTCTGCCTCATCGCGATCGCCTACGGTCCACTGGAAAAAGAAGCGCAGTTTTTTCCCGGGCTTGGTCTCTTCCATGACTCGCAAAAATTGTTCGAGGTGACCATAAACTACCCGGTCTTCCTGCCACTTTTTGAGGATATATTTGGGCAGGCTGAGGACCTGGATCCGGCTGCGGATGTAGCGTGGATTAATGCCCGTTTTTTGTCCGAGTTCATCGACCGCCGAGCCGTTCGTTCCTTTCTTCTTTCTGTTTTCAATGAATCCTTTGAAGCTCTGCGCTTCTTCCAGGTCGGTCAGATCCTCGCGCTGCAGATTCTCGATCATCATAAACTCGAATGCCTCATCATCGGAAAGATTCCTTATCACGGCCGGGATCGTAGGCGTACCCAATCCTCTTTCATCCATGACTCGGAGTGATGCCATAAATCTCCTGTTGCCGGCAACGACTTCAAAAATTGTGCCTTTCCTGTTTTCTGCGACCGGCCTGATCACGATTGGCTGGATGACTCCTTTCACCTTGATGGATTCGACCAGCTCGTCAAAGTTCCGGCCCTCATAAACCTTTCTCGGATTGCGAGGATTGACCCGGATGACTCTTAATGAAACGTCTTGATAATTCATGTGTACCTCCTTTCAGGACGGGCGGTGACGTTGCCTTGCGGCTGCCGCTGGCCAGGCGACCGGCATTTTTTCACCCTGCTGTGCAGGAGCGCCGCCCATAAGTTATTTTTTGGCCTTAAATTTCATTCCCGCTCCAGCAGTCGATCCAGATTCCCTTTTAATTTGATTTCTGTTATGGGACTGAGCGCGGCGATAAGCTCTTTCAGCTCATAGGCCGTCGGCTCCATTAAATTATGCCCTTTTCTATCCGCTCCGATGCTCACAAATTCCGACTTTATTTGCTTTATTGCCCCTAAGAATTCATCAAAATCAAAGGCCATAATTGGCTCGATACTCACCATCTTTTCAAACCGGTCGAGGCGCTTATTAGTAAGCCCTGCGATCCGCGCCCAGATACCGGGGACATCGCCGCTCCGGTCATAATCGCGGTTCGATTCCAATGTAGTGCCCAGTATT
>SDBT01016751.1_pt1 | contig 11592 bp, 10 predicted proteins | sample 2277101 | NCBI WGS metagenome assembly SDBT01 (sample SAMN10404973, study PRJNA504765) | marine sediment metagenome | isolation source: marine sediment core GS10_PC15, 103 cmbsf | place: Arctic Ocean: Southern Knipovich Ridge | collected 2010
TTAGAACCTCTTTTCTCTTTAAGATTTAGTTCTAGATTACATCTTTTTTATCATTTCAGGTTAGTCCACTTTTATCTTTTAAATCGTTAAAAAAGAGTCCGGTTTTATCTTTTAAATGACAGTGGGTTGTTTACTATTGACATAAACTAATAAATATGATATATGTATAATTAATATATTTAGTAAAAAGCTATATTAATTAGTAAATAATAAAGTAAACTTTAGAATTAAAATAATTTAAAAATCTGCTTTTTACTGAGTATAACTTAGATAAATTAAGGATTGGGAGGTGATGGATGGTATTATTAATAAGGAAAAGATGTGTACAAAATTTAGAGATATAAATAATTTTCAAATCTCTAATAAAAATCTTGAAAGCTTTTGAAATTTTAGTAGGTAAATAAAAAAAGGAGGATGAAAGGTATGAAAAGGCAGATAATATTGGTACTGATAATTTTATTAGTGTTTAGTTTAATTGGAGGCGTACAGGCTACAGAGGTCAAAAAAGATATAAAAGATATTAATATTGCTTGGATAGGTAAAACACTTAATAATCCTTGGTGGGTTTCAGTAGCTGACTTTGCTGAACGAGAAGCGAAAAATCTAGGTGTAAATTTAACTATTGCACTACCAGAAGAAGAAGTCGACCTTGAAAAACAGGTTGCAATGATTGAAGCGGCAGTTCTAAAAAAAGTTGACGCAATTATTATATCGGCTAGTAGCTCAGATGGGGTTATTCCTGCAATTGAGGAGGCTCGAAAAGCCGGTATTAAGATTGTAAATTTTGATACACGTATAAGCGATCCAAATATGTATGATGCCTTTGTTGGTGCTGACGATGTGTATGGTGCATACAAAGCTGGTAAATATATTTGTGAGCAATTGAATGGTAAGGGAGAAGTTGGCCTAATCACTGGTCTGTTGGCACAATCAACAGGTGTTGATAGAAAAGCAGGTTTCTTAAAAGCTGTAGCCGAATACCCTGACATTAAGCTTGTTGCTGAAGCCGGAGCAGAGTGGCGTTCGGATCTTGCAGCAAATGCCACAGCCAATATACTTACTGCTCATCCAAATATTGAAGCTATTTTCGCATGTAATGACCAGATGGCAGTTGGTATGGTGAATGCTGCTGCGGCTGCAGGTAAGGAACCTGACGATCTAATTCTTGTTGGTTATGATGGAATTCTCGATGTAGTCAATTTAGTGTTAAGTGGTGAGCTTGATGCATTTGTTGCTCTTCCAAATATCGATGAAGGCGTAATGGGTCCAAGGCTTGCAGTTGCGATTGTTCTTAACCCTGAATATAAGTATACTAAAGAGTTAATTTATCCTGGTCCTCTTGTTACGAAAACCTACGTAGAAGGTCTTACAGATCAAACAATCTATGAATATGCAGCCGAGCATTTCCCATTGCGTGGGGTAACAAAAAAAGGCTATTAATCTATTAAGATTAATAAAATGTAAAAACAATATAGACTGTTCGTTGTTTTTATAACAGCGGACAGTCTATATTGTTAAAGGTTAATTTTTTCCTTCATGAATGGGGGTAGATTGTGTTTAATAAAGAAAATAATATTTTCTTAGAATTGAAAAATATTACAAAAATATTCCCTGGAGTTAAGGCTGTTGATAATGTTTCTCTAACAATTAGATCTGGAGAGGTCATGGCTTTATTGGGAGAAAATGGAGCGGGTAAATCAACTTTAGTAAAAATTCTTAGTGGTGCGCTCATCAGAAATAGCGGAGAAATAATTATTGATAATGTAGTATTACCAAAGCAATACAATACTCTTGAAGCACGGAAGTATGGCATCGCTATGATCTATCAAGAATTAAGTCTTCTTTCTGAGTTGACTGTAGCTGAAAACATTTTCCTTGGCCATGAGCCCATTAAATGGAAAGTACCGCCAGTTGTAGATTATGAAAGTATGTATGAAGAATCTAGAAAACAGCTCTCGAAATTAAAGGCTGATTATATTGATGTCAAAAAAAAGGTAAAAAGACTTTCTATGCCTGAAAAACAGATGATAGAGATAGTAAAAGCCTTAGTTATTGATTGTCGTATTATTATCATGGACGAACCGACAACATCCCTCACCTGGGAGGAAACTAATAGATTTTTTAATATTATTCACTCTTTAAAAGAGCACGGAGTTACAGTTATATATATATCGCATCGTCTAGATGAGATTTTTCAAATTGCAGATAGAGCGGCAATTATGCGCGATGGCAAGCTCATAGGAAATACAATGATAAAATCCACAACAAAAAAAGAAATAATATCTCTAATGTTAGGAAAGCAACTGAAATATCATGAAAGAGCAATAAAAAATAAAATTGATAATGTAAAACAAAAAGTTTTAGTACAAGTTAAAAATTTAACGGATAACAAATTAATTAGAAATATTTCTTTCTGTGTATATGAGAATGAAGTTCTAGGTATTGGTGGATTGATTGGTTCCAAGCGGACAGAACTAGCGCGTATGATATTTGGGGCTGACAAATTAGGTGGGGGAGATATTTTTTTCTCCGGGGAAAAAATAGGTGTGAAATCGCCTATCCAAGCTATAAAATTTGGTATAGGTTATCTAAGTGAAAATAGATTAGAAGAAGGATTGAATCTCGGTCTTACAATTCAGGAAAATATTATTCAGGCAAATATGAGATCAATTAGCAAAATGTTATTTATTATATGGAAGAAAGTTCGAGAAATTTGTGAAAATTATATAAAAAAAATAAAAATCAAAGGGAAATATGATGATTTGTTAATAAATCTTAGTGGTGGTAATCAACAGAAAGTTGCAGTATCAAAATGGCTACATACGAAATGTCGCTTTCTAATATTTGATGAACCAACCAGAGGCCTTGATGTAGCTGCTAAGCAGGAAATATATAATTTAATAAAAAACTTTGCCAAAAAAGGAAGAGCTGCGATAGTTATTTCATCTGAAGTTAATGAATTAGTTGAAGTGAGCGACCGAGTTATAGTTATGTCAAAAGGTCAAATTAGTTCTGAACTACATACCAGTGAAATAACTCAAAATAATCTTTTGTATTATATAACAAAAAAAAGGAATATTACATAGATATGTATAAAGAATTTTTCATAAAAAGAACAGTTATTGTTAAAATATTTCAACAACTTTTAGGGAAATTTGGTATGTTTTTTGGACTAATAGTCGCGATAGTTGTTTTTAGTACTTTCTCCCCATATTTTTTTACATTACATAATCTACGGAACATTTTAATTCAATCAGGAACGATTGCGATTATTGCAGCTGGAATGACCTTCGTTATTATCGCTGGCGAAATAGACTTATCGGTTGGTTCAACTTTGGCGCTTTCCTCGGTAGTAGGTGCACAGCTTATGGTTAGCACTGGCAATATATTTTTAGGAGTACTGGCAACTATCATATTGGGAGCGATTTTGGGGTTGTTTAACGGAATATTTGTGGCATATGTGCAATTACCTTCATTCATTGTTACATTGGCAAGCATGTGGTTGTTTAGGGGTCTTTCATATGTTTATACAGAGGGACAAGCTATTGTAGGTCTTCCTAAGGGATTTAGAAATCTTGCTAGTGGCAATATACTAAACATATCTAATATAGTTTGGTTAATTATTTTAGTATATATAGTGTGCCATATAGTTTTAGCAAAACTTACCATCGGCCGTAAAATTTATGCAACGGGAGACAACAAAGAAGCAGCGAGACTTTCAGGTATTAACACAAAAGGAATAAAGGTGCTTGTTTTTATAATTTCGGGACTTTTAGCCTCTCTTGGTGGTGTAATATTAATGTCACGCCTCAATTCAGGACAACCAGTTGCAGGTATAACTTTTGAGTTATCAGCAATCGCTGCAGCGGTTATTGGTGGCACTAGCCTTACAAATAGTGGTGTAGGGGGGGTTAAAGGAACCCTTTTTGGGGCACTATTCATCTCAACAATGCAGAATGGATTAGTAATTCTGAATGTTACATCATTCTGGCAACAAGTATTAATGGGTATTGTTGTTTTGATAGCTGTTGGCGTTGATAAATATCGAAAAATTTTTACAGAGTGAATCAAAAATTATGACAAGAATTTTATTTTAAAGCCAACATAGATAGATTTGCTTTTTTAAAGAAACAATAATGAGAAACAGCAATTTACAGCTTATAACTATAAGAAATAAGAATAATATTAAATTAACAGGAGGTATAAATCGTGGAAAGGTTTGAAAATATACCAAAAACAATGAAGTCAGTAATATGTTATGCGCCTAAGGATTACCGTTATGAAGAAATAAAGGTACCGGAAATAACAGAAGATGAAGTCCTTGTGAAGATAAAAGCATGTGGAATATGTGCAGGTGATATAAAGTCATATAATGGAGCAGCAATGTTTTGGGGAGGAGGTGTACTACCCCCATGGAACGATGCACCTGTTACGCCAGGACATGAATTTATTGGTGAAGTTGTTACTTTAGGTGACAATGCGAAAAAGAGGTTTAATTTACAACTTGGGGATATGGCAATAGCAGAGCAGATTGTACCATGTGGAGAATGCAGATATTGTAAAAAAGGAACTTATTGGATGTGTGAAAGGCAAAATATATATGGACACCAAAAAGTAGTAGCTGAAGGTGGAATGGCTGAATATATGAGATATAATGCAAGATCTATAGTACATAAAGTATCAAAAAATATTCCAGCAAAACACGCTGCTATGATAGAACCTTTGTCTTGCGCAGTTCATACTATAGAAAGAGCAAACATACAGTTCGAGGATGTAGTTGTTATAGCAGGGCTTGGTCCAATTGGTTTGTGTAAGTTGCAATTAGCAAAATTAAAAAATCCTAGACTTTTAATAGGGTTAGACTTAAAACCTAAAAGATTAAACCTTGCCAAAAAGCTTGGTGCTGATATAGTGATGAATCCTAAGGAAGAAGATGTTGTTGAAAAGGTTAAAAATATAACAGAAGGCTATGGTTGTGATGTCTATATCCACGATTCGGGTAATCCTTTAGGAGTTATTCAAGGACTGAAGATGGTTAGAAAACATGGAACTTTTGTTGAATTTAGCGTGTTTTCTGAAGAAACTTCAGTCGATTGGAGTATTATTGGTGACCGTAAAGAATTAAATATATTGGGTTCCCATATTAGTGGATTTAATGGATACAACATTGCAATTGACTTTCTTCAAAAAAATTTAATTAAAGTTAACGAGATTGTAACCCATGAATTTCCACTCAAGGAATTCAAAGAAGCCTTTAGAATTGCTGAAAAGGGAGATGAATCAATCAAGGTAGTTCTTATACCATAAAGATATATTTAGTAGGAATAAGAATAATAAAAATTGGTAGGATAAAATTTTTGAAAAATAAAGCTATACAAATACGTAAAGAATTATTACAGATGATTTTTAATGCTAAGACAGGGCACACAGGTGGATCTCTATCATCAGTAGACATATTGGTGGCACTTTATTATGAAATTATGAAAATAGATCCTAAAAATCCGAAAGGGAAATCTCGTGATAGATTTGTTCTCAGCAAAGGGCATAGCGTAGAAGGATATTATACTATTCTTGCAGATTTAGGTTTTTTCTTAAAAGACGAATTAAAAAATTATTGTAAATTTAATTCAAGATTAATAGGACACCCAAGTGTAAAGATACCGGGAGTAGAGATGAATACAGGAGCCCTTGGGCACGGTTTATCAGTTGCTGTTGGGATGGCTCTTGCAGGAAAGATGGATAAAAGAGATTATAAGATTTATGTACTTATGGGAGACGGAGAATTAGCAGAAGATTATTATAGAATTAGCCGTTCTTATCGCTTAATAGTTGATGAACTGCAGCAAGATATAGAATAAAAGTAAAAGCAAATATGTAAAAAAGTGTTTAAGGAAGGGGAAAATAATAAATATATGAAAGATAGTTGTATTACCTTCGGAGTCATTATTGGAACAAGAGGCTTTTTTAATCCTCAGCTGGCTCACAACGATAGAAAGATACTTCTAAAAACATTAGATTCTCTGGGTTATAATAGTGTAATAATTCCCGAAGATGAAACTCCTTCTGGAAACATAGAAACTTATCAGGATGCAAAAAAATGTGCCTCTCTATTTAAGAAAAACCAAGATAAGATCAACGGTATTCTGGTAATTCTTCCAAATTTCGGAGATGAGTTAGGAATTGTGGATAGTATTGTCCTCTCAGGTCTTAATGTTCCCATTTTGGTACAGGCTTCCTGTGATGAAATAGACAAAGTATCAGTTAGTGAAAGACGGGATTCCTTCTGCGGCAAGATCTCGGTGTGCAATAATTTTATTCAGTACGGAATTCCCTTTACTGATACGATTTTTCATACTGAAAATGTTGATAGTCCCGAATTTAAGACCGATCTGGATAGATTCGCACGGGTATGTAAGATAGTTGGTGGACTAAAAAATGCTCGATTAGGGGCAATAGGAACACGTCCTGCTGCTTTTCAGACTGTGCGATTTAGTGAAAAAATATTACAGGATTTTGGAATTACCGTTGTTCCTATAGATCTTTCAGAGATTTTAGCTGTAGCTGGTAAAATTGACGCAGCAAAGGCTGCCTCAAAAGTAGGTGAAATAAAGAATTATGGCCATATTCCTTCAAGAATCCGGAGCGATAGTATTTTGAAGCAGGCTCGCTTTAGTCTTGCGGTTGAAGAGTTTATTGAAAAAAATGAGCTTATTGCGGGAGCTATTCAGTGTTGGGATAGCCTGGAATATAATTATGGTTGTGCAGCTTGTCTAACCATGAGTATGCTTAGCGAGAGAGGGATTCCTTTTGCCTGTGAGATGGATATCACCGGTGCTTTAAGCATGCTTTGTTTACAATTGGCATCCGGTAATGCCTCGGCCCTTTTAGATTGGAATAACAATTATGGGAGTAATTCTAATAAATGTGTCTGCACACATTGCAGCAATTTTTCCAAGAGCTTTGTGGATAATGATATAGAAATTTCCGAACTGGATATCCTTGGCGCAACCATTGGTCAGGATAGATGTTTTGGCGCCATTAAGGGGCATGTTGCATCGGGAGATTTTACATTTTTTAGGGTCTCAACAGATGATAGAAAAGGGTACATAAAGAGCTATACCGGAGAAGGGAAGTTTACAGATGATCCATTTCCTATGGACGGGGGAATTGCAGTAACAGAGGTAAAAAATCTCCAAAAAATAATGAAGTATATTTGTAGTGAAGGATTTGAGCACCATGTTGCCATGGTCAGGGGTAATGTTGCTGATATCCTTGAAGAAGCTGCTAAATATTTACAATGGAAAATTAATAACTTCCAAAAATTATTTTAATCAAATTTATTCTTCTTTATATTTAATATTTATTTAAAACATAATCAATCAGGTGGAAATATTCTTGGATAGAATAGAATTTTTGAAAAATAAAGCAATACAGATACGTAAAGAATTATTGCAGATGATTTATGATGCCAAGACAGGGCATACAGGGGGGTCTCTGTCATCAGTAGATATATTGGTGGCACTTTATTATGAAATTATGAAAATAGACCCTAAAAATCCGAAATGGAAATCTCGTGATAGATTTGTTCTCAGCAAAGGGCATAGTGTAGAAGGATATTATACTATTCTTGCAGATTTAGGTTTTTTCTTAAAAGACGAATTAAAAAATTATTGTAAATTTAACTCAAGGTTAATAGGACACCCGAGTGTAAAGATACCTGGTGTAGAGATGAATACAGGAGCCCTTGGGCACGGTTTATCAGTTGCTGTGGGGATAGCTCTTGCCGGAAAGATGGATAAAAAAAATTATAAGGTTTATGTACTTATGGGAGACGGAGAATTGGCAGAAGGTTCTATATGGGAAGGAGCTATGGCAGCAAGACACTATAAATTAGATAACCTTATTGGAATCATTGATAGGAATCATTTACAAATAAGTGGAAATACCGAAAACATAATGAGTTTAGAAAATCTTAAAGAAAAATGGAATTCATTTGGTTGGAATGTTTTGGTCGAAGATGGAAATAACATTAAAAAAATGATAGATATATTTAAAAAAATACAGATAGTAAAAGAAAAGCCCCATTTAATAATAGCTAATACAATTAAAGGTAAGGGAGTTCCCTTTATTGAAAATGATGCAAAATGGCACCATAAAGTACCTAACAAAGATCAATTAAAAGAAGCGTTGGAGATATTAGATTCCTTGCCAAAGAAAGGTTTCAATATATAAATGAACACTAATATACCGTGTAGAAAGATGTTTACTAGTACACTTCTGGAGCTTGCCAGAAAAGATTCAGATATTATTGCCATAACTTCTGATGCAAGAGGATCAGTAACTTTGGGGGATTTTGCAATACAACTTCCCCAACAGTTTGTTGAAACAGGAATTGCAGAGCAAAATGAAGTGAGCATAGCAGCGGGACTTGCTGCATGCGATAAAAAGTCTTTTGTATGTGCGCCAGCATCTTTTTTATCTGCCAGAAGTTTAGAACAAATTAAAATGGATGTTGCCTATTCAAATACCAATGTAAAGATTATTGGAGTAAGTGGAGGAGTAAGTTATGGACCTTTAGGGTCTTCGCACCATTCATTACACGATATTGCAGTTATGAGAGCAATACCGGGAATCTATGTTATTCTGCCATGCGATATTCACCAAACAAGAAAAATGACAAAGGCTCTTGTAGATTATGTTGGTCCGGTTTATGTAAGAATGGGAAGGAATGCTGTACCGGATGTATATACAAAAAATGATGCTCCATTTGATATAGGCAAGGCGAATACAATAATGGAAGGGAAAGATATAACAATTATTGGGACAGGAGAAACTGTAAGAATTGCATTTGAAGCAGGTATTTTACTTAAGGAGAAAGGTATAAGTGCAAGGATAATAGATATGCACACAATAAAACCTCTTGATAAAGAGGTTATAATAAAAGCTGCAAAAGAAACATTACATATAATTACAGCCGAAGAGCATAGTATTTATGGTGGATTAGGAGCAGCAGTATCCGAACAAATAGCACAAAACTTCCCTGTTCCTATGCGAATAATAGGGATACCTGATGAACCAGCAATTACTGGAACCTCATCTGAAATTTTTAGGCATTATGGATTAACAGCAGATAACATAGTTAATGTTGCAGTAAAAATGATAGATTAATTATAAAAAGATAAATATAAAAAAAGGTTATAAATGGAGGTCATAATTGGAGAATAAATATATTTTGGCTATAGATCAAGGAACATCAGCAACGAAGGCAATACTCTTTAACAGAAAAGGGCAGGTTGTGCATCGCTGCAATAGAGTACAAAAGCAGTATTATCCTAACCCTGAATGGGTTGAACATGATCCTGAGGAGATTTATAAAAATACCTTAAAAGCAATACATGACCTATTTTACGAAGTAAAGATAACAGGGCAGCAGATTATGGCTTTGGCTATTACAAATCAAAGGGAAACAGTATTAGTATGGGACAAACAAACAGGAGAACCGGTGTATAATGCCATAGTTTGGCAATGTAAGAGAGGGGGTAGTATTTGTAATAGATTAATTGAACAGGGTTATGGAAAAATAGTTAAAGAAAAAACCGGATTAGTTTTATCTTCCTATTTTTCAGCAGCAAAGATAAAATGGATATTAGACAATGTTGAAGGAGCTAGACAAAAAGCCGAAAAGGGAAAACTATTATTTGGTAATATTGATTCATGGCTTGTATGGAAACTTACTAATAGAAAAAAGCATGTAACAGATTATTCAAATGCTAGCCGCACACAATTATTTAACATAAAAGAGTTAAAATGGGATGAAGAGTTATTACGAATATTTACTATACCCAATACTATGGTTCCTGACGTTAAATATTCAGATGAAATATTTGGCTATACAACGATAAACGGAATATTGGAAAAGGAAATACCAATAGCTGGAATTATGGGTGACTCCCATGCAGCATTATTTGGACAGAGCTGTTTTAAAAAAGGTATGGCTAAGGCAACTTATGGTACTGGATCCTCTGTTATGATGAATATAGGTAAAAATATATTACAATCAAATAGTGGGCTTGTAACTTCCATAGCATGGGGGATGGATAATCACATAGAGTATGTATTTGAGGGTAATATAAATTGTACTGGAGCAACCATTAAATGGCTTGTAGAGGATTTAGAGTTAATTCCTAATTCAAAAATATCTGGAAAGATAGCCGCTTCTATAGATAGTAACGAAGGTGTATATTTAGTTCCAGCATTTGTAGGTTTAAGTGCCCCTTACTGGGACAGTGAGGCTAAGGCCTCTATTATGGGTATTACCAGAGGGACAAAAAAAGCTCATATTGTAAGAGCTGCAGAGGAGTCAATAGCTTATCAGATAAGGGATATATTGGATTTAATGGTTATGGAATCAGGAGTTAAACTTAAGGAATTACGTGTTGACGGAGGACCAACAAGAGATAACTTTTTAATGCAGTTTCAGGCTAATATACTGAATATAGCTGTTGTTCGTAATAAAATAGAAGAATTATCAGCCATAGGTTCCGCTTTTATAGCAGGACTTGTAATGGGGTTTTGGAATAGTAAGAAGGAAATAAAAGAATTAAGAGCTACTGATGTAATCTTCAATTGTAAAATGGATAATAAATTGCGAGATAAATTGTACAAGGGTTGGAAAGAGGCAGTAAGAAGGACTTTATCTAATTATTAAATATTAAATTTTCCTATTTTGGAATTTTTTCTTTAACACTTAGTTATAAATTATGTCTTTTTACTCTTACTATTTTTCAGTAGTGCATTTTTGTTTTTAAATAACAAAGTTACAGCAAGTTTTTAATATTCACTATTTATTAACCCGAAGGACAGGGTATCCGCGTGCATACCCGTGGATACCTACTGTTATTTTCTCCCGATATTTCTTTTTTAATGTTATAATTATAAGTACAAAAGGGAGTGTGATCTCCAAAATTGCACTCCCTTTTAATGTGTATATACCGAAAGATATAACATGCGTTTTTCTTTCGGCTTTTTTATTTTATTAGATTTAAATATTTTTTCAGTATCCCTTACCCAGCAAATTGAGGGCCAACTCTTTTTCTCTCTATCTCTCTCATTAACTTTTGCTATGCTAGGATGACTTTTCTATAATATTTCACATTTTATTTAATCTAATTCAATCATTCTCGATTTAATCAATCTTGGCCACTCTGTCCAATATGATTTAATCTATTTTAATAAATCCGATTAATTCACTCCGGTTACTTTAATTTTATAATTACACGCGCGGGGCGGGTAACTTTCCTTCCCCCCTTAAATCCCCCCTTAAATCCCCCCTCTTATCCCCCTTCTTTTTATTTTTGCTCCTTGGCTCAAAAGCTACGCTCGCGGGGACACTTCTATGCATAAGTGCAAGAGAAGGTAACGCTCTTATGCCCCGCTGTTGCTTCGCTTTATTCGCCACCGCAAAAAAACAAGGTTAGGCTATGATTCATTAGGGGGGAAGCATAAGGGGGAAGGAAAAACTGCGGTCGATTCACCTTCTACACTACAAGCATAATTGCAGGTATTATCGAGATCCTCTCTCCCTTGCCCCGC
>SDBT01016752.1_pt1 | contig 11592 bp, 7 predicted proteins | sample 2277101 | NCBI WGS metagenome assembly SDBT01 (sample SAMN10404973, study PRJNA504765) | marine sediment metagenome | isolation source: marine sediment core GS10_PC15, 103 cmbsf | place: Arctic Ocean: Southern Knipovich Ridge | collected 2010
GCGCTGAAGCAGCTTGGCCCCTTGGCAAAGGGAGCCGCCGCCGCGCTGAAGAAAGCCACCACCGACTCGGACGAGGGCGTGCGCAAGGCAGCGGCCGAAGCACTCCAAGCGGTCGCCGGGTAGGGTGGGCACTGCCCACCAAGAACCAAGAGGAACACGTCGCCAGAGCGCAGCCAAGCCCCAGAGTCTTTCAGTCTGGGGCACCGCTGCGCTATGCCCCAGCCACCCCATCACCTCAGTTTCGCCCTTTTGCGTCGGTTCGTAGTGACCGCATTCATGCGGTCTTGGTAGGGCATAATAGGTAAATCAGACCCGACGGATCGGGCCACTACGAACCGCCATTGACCCATGTCGACGGATTTGGTACACAACCCCTTTGGCGAATAATTCTCCACCAGACGACGGCCAAGGGAAGGAGCCCAGAGATGAGGATATGGCGAACAGGAACTCGAAGGCTGTGTTTGCTGTCGATGATGTTATGCGTCGCGGCTGCCCCCATAGCCCGGGCGGATGACGTGGAGCAGGTGTGTGCGCGTGCCAACGAGTTTCTCGACAGTAAAGAACTCGGTAAGGCCGTCGCCGAGTTCAGCAAGGCGATCGAACTCGACCCTAGTTACTCTCTTGCGTACTATGGACGAGCCTCCGCCTTTGCCCACCGCGGTGAACTGGAGCGGGTCAGCAGCGACGTTGCGAAGGCGATCCAATTGGATCCGCGACATGCACCATCTTGGATGCTCAAAGGGTATGTCTACGCCGAGCGTCGCGATTTCCAGCAAGCTCTGGCCGCCCAATCGGAAGCGATTCGCCTTGACCCGACACTTGCGAAGGCGTTTACGAATCGTGGAGGCGTGTATGCCATGATCGGCAAGCCCGACTTGGCAGAACGCGATTTGACAACGGCAATTCAACTCGACCCGAAAGGCATCCAGGCATACGTCAATCTCGCAGCAACGCACTCGCAGCAGGGCAAGCACAATCTGGCGTTGGATGCCTTGAGTGAAGCAATCCGGCTCGACTCTACGAATGCCAAGGCGTACACGAACAGAGCGATAGTCCTTACCAAGCTAGGGGAACCCGACAGAGCATTGGCTGATGTGAATGAGGCGATCCGGCTTGACCCTACCCATGCCAATGCCTACTTCACTCGTGCCAGTATCTACGTCGCTCAAAAGAACTTCGATGTGGCATTGGCTGATTACAGCGAAGCAATCCGGCTGGACTCTACGAATGCTGAAGTGTACGCGGCTCGAGCGATCTTGTTTGGCAAGCTAGGAGAATATGACAAGATGTTGGCCGGTGCGGAGGAAGCGATTCGCCTCGATCCCATGCTGCCAATTGCCCACTTCTGCCGGGCAACTGCCCGCATGCAGCGGCGAGACTTCGACAGCGCCCTCGCGGGCTTTAGCGAGACAATTCGCCTCGATCCCACGCTGGCGAACGCCTACCTATTCCGGGCCCACGTCTATCAAGAACGTGACATGATCGACGAGGCCTTGGCCGACATGGATCAAGTCATCCGATTGCGGCCAACGAAAGCCTCTTCGTATTCGTTGCGTGGATCGATTCACGCAAACAGGGGGCAATATGAAGCCGCCCTGAGCGACTACGACAAAGCGATTCGACTCGACCCTACGAATGCCAAGGCGTACACGAACAGAGCGATAGTCCTTACCAAGCTAGGGGAACCCGACAGAGCATTGGCCGATGTGAATGAGGCAATCCGGCTCGATCCCACTTATGCCAATGCCCACGCCACTCGCGCCGGTATCTACGCCACTCAGAAGAACCTCGACGCGGTTCTGGCTGATTGCAGCGAAGCGATTCGGCTCGATCCGACAAATCCCAAGTTGTACGCAAACCGAGCGATCGTGCTTCTCGACCTGGAGGAATATGACAAGGTATTGGCCGATGCGAATGAAGCGATTCGACTCGGCGCGACCCCGGCAACTGCCTACTTCAGCCGGGCAATAGTCGGTGTGAAGCGGCGAAACTTCGAGCGCGCCGTCGCGGATTTCGACGAGTGCGTTCGGCTCAACCATAAACCCCCACTATTGTATCACCTCCGAGGGTTGTGTCGCGCGGAGTTGGGTCAACTGGACCTGGCCATCGCCGACCTTAACGAGGCCATTCGTCTCGACGCCGAGAATGCAGAAGTCTACCTTCTGCGAGCACAGGTCTATTGGAACAATCGAGACTACAATCGGGCCTGGTCCGACTACGATGAGGTGATCCGGCTCGATTTCCAGCGGACGGAAGCCTACCTCGGTCGCGGGCGGGCTGCGAGTCAACTCGACGACTTGGAGCGGGCACTGGCCGACTTTACGGAGGTCATCCGGCGCGACCCGAAGAACTTCCAGGCACTTGTAATGCGAAGTTTCACGCATGCTCGGCGAAGCGAGTACGACGAGGCCATTGCCGATCATGCACAGGCCGTTGCGCTGAATCCCGCGTGCGAGAAAGCCTACGGCCATTGGGCAAAACAAGCCTTTGACCAGAAGAAGCACACGGTGACGATCGCATGTTGCACCATGGCACTCTGGTTGCAGCCCGAAGATGAACTGCGGTGGCTTTCTTGGCGTGGATGGGCTCACGTAATGACCAAGAATTTCGACGCCGCGCTTGCGGATGCGGATGAGGTGATTCGACTTGATCCGAATTCAGCGAAAGGTTATCACGGTCGAGCCATGGTGCTAATTGGAATGGCCGAGTTCGAGAGAGCGATTGCGGATCTCGGCGAAGTGCTGCGGCTGGATTCGCAGAATGAAACTGGCTGGGCCCAGGCCCATGGTTTGAGAGGCGTGACCTTCTATCAGTTGGGCAACTGGGCCGCCGCAATTGCCGACTTGACCGAAGCAATTCGCAGGACGCAGGACGTAGGATACACCAAGTGGTGCCTTCACTTTCGTGGCGTCGCTTACTATCGGAACAACGAGCCCGAGAGGGCGCAAGCCGACTACAAGGAAGCGCTCCGCTTGGGGCCGGCCGATACAGCGTTACACGCGGAATGGGCCAAAGCCTATGAGTCCAAGGGCAACTGGGACGGGGCCATCGAACAGTACACCGAAGTGATCGCGTTGCAGCCGGAGAATTGGTGGGCTTATTTGCAGCGAGGGCGAATGTGCTGTGCGAGAGGTGCTCTGCGAACGGCCGTTGCTGATTTCACCGAGGCGATTCGACTCAATCCCAACGACGCCAGAGGGTATCAGTGCCGAGCCTGGGCATACTCCCGAATCGGCCAATACGTCAACGCCGAGGCCGATCAAGACAAGATGCGAGAGTTACGCAAAGCCACCGCGGCAAACGCCCCCGACACGATTTCCCGGTAACCTCACAGAGAACTGAGCGGCAGTGGCGCTAGCCACCGGTGTCGTGGGGTGGCACCGGTTCTTGAACCGGTGTGGCTCTGCCACAAGAGGTTAGCGAGAATCAACCTACCCATCCATCAGGAACGCCGACGGATCGTCGCCACTCGTACCAACAAGCCGATCCGCTCAACGCAACCTCTTGGGACTTCGTCCCACCGGTTCAAGAACCGGTGCCACCCCGTCACCCCGTCACCCCCAGGGCCAGCCGAAGGTTCCTTCGACTACGTAAAATCGGGTGATGTGGAAGAAGACCGGCGCGGCGAAGCAGAGCGAGTCGATCCGGTCCAATACGCCGCCGTGGCCTTCGACCAGCGTGCCGTAGTCCTTGACGCCCCGGTCGCGTTTGATGGCCGAGAGGGTCAGTCCGCCGGCGAATGACATGACGGCGATTACGGTCGAGGTCACGCCGGCCATCCACCAGTCGGCGCCTTGAAAGGGCGTTGCCCACCAGAGGGCACCACCGATGAGCGTCGCGCCGGCCGTGCTGCCGAGCAGCCCTTCCCAGGTCTTCGTCGGATGAATTGCCGGGGCTATGACGTGCTTGCTGGGGAGGCGTGCCCAGACGAATTGCAGGCCGTCGCTCACCTGAACGATCAGCACAAAGAAGAACAGCAGCCGGGCCTTGGGCCACCAGCCCTGCTGGGTCGCCGGCAGATCGAGTGTGAGCAACGCCGGGGCATAGCTCAGACAATAGACGCAGATCAGCAGCCCGACCTGGATCTTCGCCGTCCGCTCGAGAAATCGCTTCGAGTCACCCGCAATCGCAATTCGGGCCGGAATGAATAAGAACGCCAAGACCGGAATCAACACGCTGTAGAGCTCATACCACTGAAGCCCGACCAGGATGAATTGGATCGGCGTCAAAATGAAGAAGACCCAGAACAACGTCCGATGATCGCCGGGCCGGGTCGGCGTTAGCGTGATGAACTCGCGCAGTGCCCAAAACGAGATGAGCCCGAAGAGCACGACGGTCGGGCCGGGACGATGGATCAGAATGGCCGCGGCCAAGACGGTGAAGAGGACCCACCAGGACTGAACGCGGAGGCGGAACGATTTGAGGATGGCCGGGTTGAGCCGGCTCTGCTCGCTGCCATGCAATAAGCGCAGCACGGCGGTGGCGATGGCCAATAAGACCAAAACACCACCGACCAGGAACAGCGTTTTCGGCTCGAGCACCGGATCTCGCATTCGTCGAAACTCTCGATTGCGTTACAGTTCTTTCAGTCGTTGCACGGCGTCGCGTGCCCGGCGGAGGAACCTCTTCTTCGGCTCGCCCGCCTCCAGCCAGAGCGGCGGACCGAAACTAATACACGTCAACAGGGGGACCGGCAGGAATTCGCCCCGGGGAAGGATCCGGTTCATATTGTCGATATGCACCGGGATCAACTCCAAGTCGGGTCGCTTCTTGCACAGATAATAAAGGCCGCTCTTAAACGGGCCGATCTCGTCGCCGCTACTCCGGCCGCCCTCGGGAAACACGATTAACGAATACTTGTTGCCAATCTGCCGGATCATCATGTCCACCGGGCTCTGATGGACCTTGATCTGTGTCCGATCGATCAACAGGGCATTGAACACCTGGTTGGCCAGATAGCGGCGGATGCGTCCCGCGTCCCAGTAGTCCTTCGCGGCCACCGGCCGGGTTAGTGCCCGAACTTCGGCCGGCAACGCCGACCAGAGCACGATCGCGTCGAGGTGGCTCGTGTGGTTGGCAAAGTAGACACGCTGACAGACATCCGGCTGCGAGTCGATCCAGCGCACGCTGAAGCCGCTTAGGAATCGGGCCAACAGGGCAAGAAAGTTCCTGGTGAGATTCGTATCCATCGTCTGCCACGTCGGCCTTGGTGTTTCCGTCCGCCGCCGACACCCGTTTGCCAGGAGTGTATCGGAACGACACAAGTCATCCGGCCCCCATGGTAGCGTACCAGATGATTGGGGCCAACCCCCCCAATGACGGGATTTCGATTCACGGTGCTTTCGCAACGCGATGGCGGGACTTTTCCTCGATCGGCTCGGCGTCGCGGGGAGCTCGGCGGAGCGACTTCCTTCGATAAACATCCGCGATCAGGCCTTCATAACCCTCGACGGTCTGTTGGATCGACCATTGGGCAATGACCTGCTCGCGTCCGGCGCGCCCCATGGCGGCGGCCCGTTGGGGATCACGAAACAGCTCGATAACCCGATCGGCCAGCTCTGGCGCACTGCCCGGCGCTGTTAAGAAGCCGAATTCCCCGTCGGCGACGACGCGTGGGATCGAGCCGACTCGAGTGGCCACGACCGGCTTCTCGGCGGCCATGGCCTCGAGGATCGAGATCGGGTTCGCCTCCATATGCGAGGTCAACATCAAGACGTCCAACAGCGAAAGCACCTCGGGAATATCGGGTCGGGTGCCGAGAAAGTGGACCGACCGATCGATCGCCTTCTCTCGGGCAAGCGTTTCGAGCTCTTCGCGTCGCGGCCCATCGCCGATAATCAAGAATTGGGCATCGGGAACTTCGGCACACACCAACGCGGCCGCTTCGAGAAACAGCTCGTGGTTCTTCTCGGGCCGCAATGCCGCAACGATGCCGGCCACGGGCATTCCCGCGTTGATTCCCAACGACGCCTGCAAGGAGCGGCTGGGCCATTGTGGATGGAACCGCTCGACGTCGACGCCGTTGGGGATAACGACTACGCGATCGGCCGGACACCCTTCGTGTTCGGTGAGGTACTTTCCGTGCGGCTCGGCCACGGCGATGAACGCGTCGGTAATCGGCGCGAGCATTCGATTGAGCCGTTCGACATGGTCGGGCAACCCGGTCGAGTGCAGCGCCGAGCAGATCACCGGCACGCCGGCCACCCAGGCGGCCAGCCGTCCCCAGAACATCTTGTCGCCGCCGGTTCCCACGGTAATCACCGCATCGATCCGCCGGCTTCGGATCAGTCGCGTCAGCCGAAAGAGCACGCCGAAATCGTATTTGTTCGACAAAAGGCCCGTGTGCGTCGGAATCTCCTCGGCCAGCACTTCGCCCAAGGGGCCAAGGTATTTCAGACAGCAAAGCTCGGGACGAAATCGCTCGCGGTCGAGCCGCCGGACCGTTTCGACCAACAGAGTCTCGGCACCGCCGACCGGCATGCTCGTGATGACGAACATGACGCGCAATGGCCCACGGTCTTCCATGGGCGTCAAGTTATTGCGAGAACCGAACACGGCGGATACCTCCTCGGAAATGGGCCTCAGGGTGCGGCGTGCGATTGCTCGGCGGGGGCCGGTTCCGAGATGCCCACGAGTCGGGTCAACTCGGCGATCACGTCCCGGGCCAACCGGTCTTCGCCCTTCAGGGCCAGGGCATATGCCTTGCCTTGGGCGGATACCTTATTGCGAAACGTCTTGTCCTCGAAGACCTTCACCATGGCGGCCCTCAGGGCGGCCGGATCCGAGGCCGGGACGACCACGGCTTCCCCCCGATCGATCAAACCGCGAGTGGCCGGACCATCGGTCATGATCACGCATTTCCCCAATGCCATGGCCAACAAGTAGGTCGAAATACCCGAGGGAGCCAACGTGTCCGGAAGGACGGGTAACACGAGACATGTAGACCGGGCAATCCAGTCGAGCCACGAGGCATCGGACCCGTCGTCCGAGACAATGCGCACGTTCGGCGGACACGACTGGAAGTCGAACGTCGTGCCGTGCTTTTGGTTCTCATGGCCGCTCGGCGCCAGGATGACCGCCGCATAGGGTAGGCTCCCCAGTGCGTCGCAGAAGGTCGCATAGTCGCGTTTCGATCGGCCGCAAGAGAGGATGAAACCTTCGTCCGAAGTGGGGTGCGACACGACATTCTCATAGTCGTTGATCTTGAACGGCACGTAGCCGATCTTCGCCGGATCGATCCCATAGACGGTCTCCAATCCCCACGTGTCCTTGAAGAAGACCAGGAACCGATCGACCTGACGCAGCAGGCATCGAACCAGCACCAACCGCATGCGTTGGCGGAGATTCGTTGGTCGCTGTAAGACGGGATCGACACACACGAGCCGCCATCGGCATCCCGGTCGGATCAGTTTCAGCAGGCAGAAGACCATCAGTTGCCGAGGCTCGGCGGTAAAGACGGCCACGTCAAACCGCCCCGCCGCGAAATAGGCGAGGATCGTTCCGAAGAGCCCGGCTCGGGGTAACAACTGAGCTTCGATCGGCCGCCCCGCCACGGTCTGCCGCTCGAGCCACGGCGCCGTGGTGAGGATGCGCAGCGGCTCGTCGGCGGATCTCGGGTTGCGTGCTGTCGGGTTCATGATATTCCGGGTGATAGCGTGGGTTGATGTTCGGATGGGGCCCCGGACGGCTGCTCCTGCGAATCGGTCGGCGGCAGGTAGTCGAATCGGGCAAGATCCCGCTTGCGAGGATCGACGGTCGCTCGGTTCTTCAGCCCGATCAGATCGGCGTCGACGGCCAGACGTTGAATGTGGAACGGGTCGCCGCCCGGGAAGTTGTAGCCGCCATAGGCCGAGCAGACGGCCTCGTAGCCGTGCCGATGAGCCAGATCGAATGCATCGCGGCTGAGATTGGCCGGGTGGCCGAAAGGAAACGCGAAGTAGCGTATCCGATGCCCCAACGCTTCCTGAAGATCGATGCCGGCCGTGACCACTTCTCGACGCAATTGGTCCCGGTCGGTAACGCGCCCGAGATCGGCGTGTGTATAGGCATGGGCCCCGATTTCCACGCCGGCGTCGGCCATGGCTCGAAGTTGCTCGACCGTATTCGGCGATGGCGGATTGCCCAAGGCCATGTCGTGGGCAAACGGCTTGCCCTCGAGCACATTCTCCGCCGTGACGAAGTAGGTGCAGGGGATCCGCTGCTCGATCAACAGGGGGATCGCGCGGTGGCAGTTGTCGGCATAGCCGTCGTCGAACGTAATGCTCACCGACGGCCGACGATTCACTCCGCTACGGATCCGGCGCTGGACTTCTTCCAGAGAGATCATCTCGAATCGATCCTTCAGCCACCCTATTTGCCGAGCGAATACCCGATTCGACACGGTCCAGGCGTCGGGCCGCTCATCGGCTACTCGATGGTAGAACAGGACGGTGATCGGCATCCGGCCCTCGGCGGCGGCGGCACGTCGCGCAGCCCAGCGATACGGCCGCGTGCCGTGATAATAGAGCGTGACGAGGAGTTGTTTCCAAAGGGGCATGATGACACCTGCAGTCCGCTCAGTTGCTCCGCATGCCGACCAGACCAAGACCGTTCTTGGCCCAACGTTTGAGGTGGCTGCCGGTCACCCATAGCCCATGACGAACTCGCGCGGCGGCTCGCGGCGGAACGATACGAAGCTGTAAGGCCGGGCGAGGCGATGCCCGCCAGTGCGGCTTGACCGGCTCGTCGCCTCGCAGGAAGTCGTAGGCCCGATAGCCCTGCTCGATCGCACGGCGAATCGTGGCGGCGACGGCCATTTTCCCCGGCTGTTCCTTCAAGGCCGCCGGGTCGATCCCGCCCTGGTAGGCATAGACCACGCCGCCGCCGGCCAGATGGTATTCGGCGGCGACGGGCTTGCCGTCGAGCGTGAGCCAATGGAGTTGAAGTTGTCCGGCCGAGAGCAGTTTCGGAATAACCTCACGATGAAAAGCGGCAAAGCGGGCCGACTCGAAGGAGCCCTCTTCTCCAAGCGATCGGCGGCGCCGCAAATGCAGGTCGATCAGGATCTCGACCGCCTCGGAGACATCGTCGGCAGATTGGACTTGGTGGAGTTGCGCTCGACCGGTATCGAACATCCGGCGTTCGATTCGCCGATTCTGCTTGCGATGGCTCTTCGAGAGCATGGCCAAGTATTCGTCCCAAGTGGCCGGCAGCGTGATCCGCCAACAATTGGGGCCGGGATGCCCATGGACCACGCAGTCGCGCCCGCGCAGATGCACGGCCAGGAAGTCCATGGCCCGATCTTCCGCGTCGATCCCGCTGAGTTCGATCAGATCCCAACGTTCCGCGTCGCGATGGTCGGCCCTGGACTTCTCGACCAGATACTCGGCCAAGGCGTCCCCGACCGCGTCTTCCATACCCGGCAGGCAAAGCACGCTCAGATAATCGGAACAGACCTCGCCGTCGCCCAACGGACGAATCACCCGGCCGGACGACGCCGTCTCGGTCAGATACCACGGAGCCAAGCCGACCAGCCGATCGGTGTGGTCGAAGACGCACGGGACGAACAGCCGAGATTGGCCGATACTCCGCTCATCTTGGCCATAATGCCGCCACCAGGTCGACAGCCAGTTCCACCCGCGAAATGGGACGTCGCGCGCCAGCCGATCCCAATCGTCGGCATAGGGGGCCAGTTCGTCGAGATCGCCGAGGCAGAAGACTTGCATGGGATGGACAGACCGGTTGGGGAAGTTGGCGGCGTTAGAAGAGGGTCGCTTTTCTAGGCTTTGTTGGAAAGCAGATCGGGCTATGTACGATGGCCCTCCGAGGCCGTCGCTGTCGAAGAATCCAAGCCTCGCGACGGCCTCGCAGCGCCATCGTACTGAAACGGGGAGAACTACTCTGCGAGTGTCTTTCACAACTCTCTGTCAGATTACGCAAGATGCAAGCGACTTTGCGCTGGAAGTTGTCCGGAAATCGTGGGAACCCTCGGTCGGAGTCGTGATGCAATAGTGAAACGTGTTGTTCTCGGACAACGGCCCGTGGCGGCGAGGCGACCGGTGCGCTGCCCCCGCTTGTGGCGAATGGCCGGCTCGCCATGGCGCCAACCTGTTGGCCGACAAGGGATTGCGTCATGGTCCCCGGCCGGCCGAAGGTTGCGGCGGAGCCGTTGGCATCCACTTTGCTCTTTTGAGACCTCGCCGCTGACCCCCTTACTCCGGCTCGCTGCTACAACCGATTCGATCCGCCCAAATCAACGGAGAAGAACGAACCCATGAGTCGATCACCGCAATCCGTCATCAGTCCCCGAGAAGTCCTTCACCTGCTGAAGGTCCACGCCAAGCGTTGGTGCGTTCCGATGTTGATCATCGCGGCCTTGGCTGCGGGCTACGCGGTAGTGCGTCCCGCCACCTGGGAGGCGTCGCAGGCCCTGATTATCCGCAACGAGGCCGCCAACAACCAGCAAGGCCCCGGCAAGTTCAGCCATACCGACCAGATGAAGACGATCCAGGAGACGATCCTCGAGTTGGCCAAGAGCCGCGGTGTGTTGACTGCATCGCTCGAGGAGATCGGTCCGCCGGTCGACTATAAGAAGGATCCGTCCGTATGGCCGACCGCCCGAGACGTCGTCGAATTGCGCGAGCGGGTCAAGCTGACTCCGCCCCAGGGCGCCGAATTCGGCAAGACCGAGGTCTTCTACCTCGAGGTTCGTGATAACGGTCGCGGCCGGGCCATCGCGATGAACGAGGCCATTTGCGACCAACTGCTCGTCCGGTTCCAGGAGATTCGCGACGAGAAGGCCCAGAGCATGACGGACGAACTGATCAAGGCCGTCAACCTGACCACGGCCGACCTACAGGCCGCAACGCAGCGTCTGAGCAACCTCGAACGCGAAGTCGGTAGCGACCTGACCGAATTGCGGATCTTGGCCGAGTACACCTCGGGCGATAGCCCCTTGCAGCAGACGATCACCGAGATTCGTAGCGAGATCCGTCAGATCCGCGCGACGCACAGTAGTTCGCAGCAGTTGCTCGAGTTGCTGCGTCAAGGCCAGGAAGATCCCGGCCGGTTGGTAGTGGCCCCCACGCGACTGCTCGAGTCGCAGCCGGCCCTGAAGCGTCTGAAAGACGGTTTGATCGATGCCCAAATCGAAACGGCCTTGATGCGAGGGAATATGTCGGACATCCACCCGATGGTCATCGCAGCCCGAGAGGCCGAGGAAGAGATCGGTCGCCACCTGCACAACGAACTGGCGATCGCTATTCGCGGACTGGAATCCGAACTGCAATTCAGCTCCAACCGCGAAGCCATGTTGCAGAAGCAGCTTGGCGAATCCACCGGACAACTCGAGCATCTGGCCGGACTTCGAGCCGAATATGCCAATCTCGTGACCGAGAATCGTACGTGTTCAACGCTCGTCGATCGGGCCGCACATCATCTGGGCGAAGCCCGGGCCGCGCAAGCGGGAGCCAAGGCATCGAGCCTGATTGCCCGAATCGATACACCCGACACGGGCGTTAATCCCATCGGGCCCGGCCGGGCATCGATCGTGCTGATCGGCATCGTCGGGGGATTGCTCGTCGGGTTGGGCTTTGTCTTTCTGACCGTTCCCAC
>SDBT01016753.1_pt1 | contig 11592 bp, 7 predicted proteins | sample 2277101 | NCBI WGS metagenome assembly SDBT01 (sample SAMN10404973, study PRJNA504765) | marine sediment metagenome | isolation source: marine sediment core GS10_PC15, 103 cmbsf | place: Arctic Ocean: Southern Knipovich Ridge | collected 2010
ATGACATCTACTATGCTAACTGAAAAACTCGTATAGCTACTGGATTCAGCCATCCCTATGGGACTAATGGTATGTAATAGAGACCATGATCCCAGCAGTAAACTATTGGGCTAATTTCATATGTCCTGACGGACACAAGAGAGCATATTCTTGTCTGATATTGTATGATATTTTCTTAAGTTGATGCGTATGGGGCAGGTTTTATCATGCTGATACACTGACATTTGGTGAAGCAATCTCAATAACGAGTATAGCTTTCATCAACTTGATAACCCCAAACCTGCCCTTTATGGAAAGCATATATTATTTGTCGATTGCACCACTCAGTGGTTTGATCGCTAAGTAGCAATAGCTTTGTAGGGGCAGGTTTTATCATGCTGATATACTGACATTTGGTGAAGCAATCTCAATAACGAGTATAGCTTTCATCAACTTGATAACCCCAAACCTGCCCTTCTTAAAAACGCAGGCTATTTGCCGATTAAACCACTTAGAAACGCACGGAAGCGCCAAGCTGATGTGAGCCAGCTATCTCCTGCCTCAAGTAAGCGTAGTCCACAGCAAACATACCTTTCCTGATACCGAAGCCGGCGGAGAAATCCCCCGGCTTCATTCCTGCCCGCAGTGCTATTGTGTTCTTGTACCAGTATTCGATACCGAGATGTGTCGCGCTGTCATAAGCGGTATCTCTATCAAGAGCAGCCATGAAGCTGTGATGGCCGGTAGCGAATGAGTATGCTATCCCGAATTTGAAATTGAGCGGGAGATCATCCTCTTGCTGGCTTGAGGTATTCCAGCGGACTTTGGTTCCAATATCCTGAATATTGAGTCCCAGAGCGAGATCGCCCACACCCTCGTGGGACACGAGGCTCCCTGCATCCATGCGGAACAGGAATCCCAGATCCACGCCGTAACCGCTGCTGCGGTTTTTATCCAGAGTTTGTGAGATCATCTTCAGGCTGCCACCCACGCCGATAGTCGCCCACGTCTTTGTCAGCAGCAGATCGGGCGTGATATTGACCGTGAATTTTCTCCCAAAGGAGAGAAACAGAGCGTTTTCCGAATCACTGAAATACCCCTCTGGATTTGGTGATGGTCTGAATGTAGGGCTATTTTTTCTCTGTCCGGGTGTTCCTTCTGGCTCTGGAAATCTGGGTATGTCCCCGACACTGAACCGGAGCCAGTTGATACCTATAGTGCCGATGGGAAGCGAGTGAGCATAACTAATGCAGTCGAATGTTGCCATCCGGGAGAATTTCGCAGCGTGCATTATCGCAAGCTCTCTGCTTTCTACCTGACACAACCCCGCCGGATTCCAGTATGCAGCCGTGCTATCATCAGCAACCGCTACAAAAGCTCCACTCAATCCCAGAGCACGGACACCTGCGCCAATAGAAAGAAAATCGCACGCATAGCTATCGGCACTGACCCACGATGCAGAGAAAGCCAAAAAGCCAGAAAGCCAGAGGGCCAGAAAGCCAGAAGGCCAGAGAATGGGAACACGATGCACTATATTTCTATACCTGCTTGGTCGTTTCCTCATCATATAGCTATGCACTCCGGAAATTGATTATCTGGGTATAATTGGCAATATGATATGAGATGGATTCTCCTTATCGTGATATATGGTCTGCTCCGCGACCCGCAATTCGGTATCCATACCTATCTCATTGCCTGTGTTAGGATTTCTGTCCCATAATGGGAAACTGCTGCTGGACAGGTGTACCCGGATGCTGTGTCCCGCCATGAATACATTGCTGGTGGGCTGTAGCTCAAGGGTATATTCATATATAACCCCGGGAACGAGGAGCTTGGGTGGGTCCCACACGGATTCGCGGAATCGGGCGCGGATGATCCCTTCAGTCAGATTGTACGCAGTGCCATCCGGATAGACATCGATCAATTTAGCTGTGAAATCAGTATCCCTGGCGGAGGAGGCCGCGTATAGTTTTATTACGATAGGGCCTGTAACTTCTGTATCCTCTTCTACCGGGGCGCTCGTGAACACGAGGACGTCATCCCTGCTCTCGATGGGTCTCTGATCAACTGTACCAACGCTGAGTATATCACTGGGAACGTCATTCCAGCAGTATGAATGGTTCCCGCCCAGAGATGGCACGGGATCATCAGGATCGTAGAGGTAAGTCGTGGGAGGCTCATCACCCGGAGATTCGGCGTTGAGCCAGCCGTCTTTTGATCCGTTGCTGTGGAAGTAATACTTCGTGAACACAGTGCGCGCCAGCGGCCATTCACGCTCCCCTCTCCACTGGTTTATCCCCATAGTGTAGATACTGATGGGAGGCTCGTCTTTGATACCATTGTCAATGCCCTTAATCACGTAGTCCAGCCATCGGGTTGCCATAGCGATCTCGTTCTTTTCACCGCCGGGGAAATTTCTATCTCCGACTATCCGGTTGAGATGATCTGTCGGATTTATGGCGATCCTGATTTCATCCGTCGCGCCCACTTCCCTGAGCCTCTGGAAGCTGGTGAAAGCTGCACCTGCATAATAATCGTACCAGCCACCCATCATATAAACCGGTATGGTGATCTTATTGTATTTGCCATCGCCACCATCCCCTCGGATACTTATTTCCTGCCAGAAAGAGTCAAACGACGAGTGTGTGATATAGTCATTCCACAGCTTATTTTCCACCCCTGATACCTCTTTGTCCATATCGATCAGAGGCAGATAACGATAGAACTTCCTCCAGCCATACTTTTTTGGGTCGTTTGGATCGATATATGCCCGGCCATGAGTGGCCATTGCCAGCGTGACAGCGCCGTTCGCCCGGTAGCCGTATTGCCAGTGATCGGCATTTGTGACCTGAGGTATAATAGCTTTCAGATTCGGATGTTGTTCCGGCGCTACAAGCCACTGAGTAGCGCCCCAGAACGATTTGCCATACATAGCTATATTCCCATCGCACCATGCTTGCTGACTGATCCAGTCAAGCGCGTCATAGCCATCTTTGGCGTCATCAAAGAACCTGTTACCTATGCCCTGAGAACCCTCTGAATTGCCGTGTCCTCGACAGGATTGGCCAACGTAGACGTATCCTGCCTGGTTGAATTTCTCAGCATCTCTTGAGTTGCCGGGCGAGTAACCTCTTGTGAGGACTACGGGATAACTGCCCTCTTCCCGTCTCCATATCTTTGTGTAAAGCTTGACCCCATCCCGCATGGGAACTCTAGCATCTTCGTCTATATTGCCGCCCTGTGATGATACTACACCTATGAGGCTGCTGATGAAACAGATCATAATTATTCTCCCGAACAGGAACTCTCTTTCAACTGACATTGAGCAGATCCTATGCTGATGAAATGTAATATATTTGAGACACCTTTTTTCCAAAGAGTTGTAGGATCTTTCCCCTGAGTTCAGTTATGCCATCAATAACGCTGGTAACTTGCCCATCAACATCCAGAGACACCTGATGAATTCCCTCCAATAAGAGGATAATACATTTTCTCTATCAAAGCAACTGCTCAATGTCGGTCATAGTATCTGTGAATGTCTTTTCCTGTCCAATGGATCAGGAAATTGCTTCTCAGTGTTGATATTCCTTTTTCTGCCATCTCCCTAACTCCTTTCAAATCAGAAGAATCTATGCTCTTGCTTCTACACCACTGGTTATCCGCAAGATCACAAAATCCAGCATCCAGAACACCTAATCTCGTCCCAGAAGGATGACCTCACCTATTAACATAACAGTTCCATCGCCCGGAGCGCCAGCGCCGAAGAAAATGTCGTCTATAGCATCGCCGGCTTCCATAATTGCGGATGAGCCGTCCTTCCGGCGGAACTCACCGGTGACTTTCATTATTACCTCCGTCCACTCATCAACGACCGGATCTGTAATCCGCGCGGCGTAGTTATCGCCCTGTGTCAGGTCGAAAAGCATCACCTCCAGCGGCGTTTCTCTGGTGAGCAGATACCTGAATTTTATCCACGTTGTCGTGGCGGCGCGGGCGTGATCGTAGCGGATGCCGACGCGTATGAATTTAGCGAAGTAACGGTTTTCGTCATGTCCTGCCAGATGATGCTGAGTGACGCCGGGTATCTTCGCAGCGATATGCCGGCCGTCCCAATCACCCTCACTCTCGAAATCCTGCTCAAACAGGACGCGCTTTGGCCAGAGTTCGTCCCAGGCATCCTGCGGCAGCGGCTCCACGTTTAGCTCCTGACAGGCTTTCAGGTGACGCTCACGCAGCATCTTCCGCCGCAGGGCGGTTTGACGTGCGATCCGCACTTCAACGGCTTTGTCGTATGTATACGCGCCGGCGTCCCACTGCTGAGTTTGGGGCACGATCTCCATAAGCTCTGCGATGAGATCGCCCAACTTCTCGCGCTCAACCAGCAGACGTTCTGGTTCCAGCGTATAATGGCTGAAGTCGGCGACGATTTCATCGCTCATCTTCAGCAGTTTCTCAGCCCTGTCCATCAGATCGCGATGCTCTGCCGCACCCTTGCGATTTTTCACCGCCGCAACGCAATCGCGCAGAACCAGATGGCTCTCCCAGTCCTCTATCCCATCGCGGATGGCCTCAAAGCGCAGCGACGAGATAGGCCCGGGGTAAAATAACATGCCATCGCCGTTAGTTTCCCAGCCGACGCTCCATCCGTCGGCCTTCCATTTCGCGTTGGGGTAGCGGTTGGCAGGATCGGACGAGTAATTGCGCTCCCAGATATTGTAGCAGTAATACTCAAACCCGGTCACGGCGTATTTCCACGTCATCCAGAACAGCACGCGTGAAGAGATGAGGGGAAATTCCACCTGCACGTTGGGATATGGATACGCCGGCCCGCAGGCAACGTACCAGTAGAATTCCTCGCCGCGCTCCTGCGCCTGCCGGACGACGTCAGCTTTTTCATGATGAAGGCTGTAGATTTTGCTGCTTCCGCTGATGTGTGGATCGTAGATGTCTATGTGTCCAGTCAATTCTTTGTTGGGGAGGCTGCCGCCGATCATCGCCATCACGCCGGGCAGACGCGCGTGGATGAGGTTCGCCCGGCGGCGCATTTCGTCCCACTGGTCAGTCTCATCGCCGATATACATCAGTGTGTAATCCAGTGTTTGGAGTTCCTTAACGGTCTTGTAATCCTTCTCAGCCTGTTCCATTTCGGCATCGCTGCCGGTGAAGTTCCCGGACAGGTAGACAGTGTTCATACCGCGATCCAGACAGTAATCCAGCATCGTCCGGGGCGATAGGATGTGGCTGTATTGTTCCGTGGGGCTGAAACGGTGATCCATGAGGAAATCATAATACTTCCTGGCAAGCTCATCGTCGAAATCATCACCGTGGAAGCGTTCTACATTACGCCAGATGAACTGCCCCATAGTGTGGAAGTTCCACTTCTCTGGAATGGCGTAAGGCCAGACCTTCACCGTTAAAGAAAGCTGGACTGGCTCGGCATTGTCCGACTGGACAGTGATGGTGCCGCTATAGCTCCCCGCAGGCGTTTCCGGCCTTGTATGGACGCGGAAGAAAAACGGCGTATGTGTATGCCTGGGAGCGCAGGCATCTTGCCTGCAAATAGTATTCACTCTGGGAGCGCAGACATCCTGCCTGCTTTTTTCAGGGATCAGCGGGTCTGTCGTCTCGTAGAGCTTGCCAGCGAAGAACACATCGCGAGTCATCCAGTTCCGCCGCAGTTGATACCAGTCTTCGACGAAATACTCCAAATCAGCGGCAGGGATGGTGTCGCCTCCCTCGCTGGTCAGGTCTGTCCATGCAAAGCGAACGTTCTTCAGATCTTCCAGCATGGGGTATATGACAACCTGAAAGCCCTCGAACTCGTTCTGAGCCATAGACAGCCTGTACTCAGTTCCATAGCCATCGCTGTATCCATAGCGCGTCGATCTATCGCAGATACGAGTCAGGCTGTGAGTCATTCCCACCAGATAATCTTGCTCCACTGGTGCGAATTCCATCAGCAGCTTTGGGCGGTGGGTGGCATTATCATCGAAACTGGCGGACGGAATGTCTATCTCCCATGTGCTGGGGAAACGCCGATCAGGACAGTCAGTAGGCACGAGCAGCACACCGTGGTTAGCGGTGGGATCATTGATCCATTTCTCCACCAACTGCGTGATATTAAACTCTATCCACTTTCCACCTTCGGGCACTCCCAACGGCAGGTAGGGAAAATGCTTCCATCCGGGACCCGGCGGAGCGAATAATTCCACCGAATCCACAGCGCCAGGCCGACGACCGTTATCATAGTCAGTCTGTTCATCGACGCTGATCTGTTCGCCCGGAGTGGTAATCTCGTGGCAGAAAATCTCAGTGAAGGTATTGGGGGTTCGGGCTTCTGGCAGGAACAGGCGCAACTGAGCGCGTGCGAGCGTCTTATCGGCAAGATCAGCAGGTATCTCAAACCTTACCCGGAAGCAATTGTGCGCTCCTCGCAGATACAGAAGGCTATAGTCATCCACCTCTGCGACATCCGCTCCCCAGAGTGTTTCAGCAGCGCAGCCGGCGTATTCGTCCGCGCCCTGCTGCAATGTGACGGTCTCAGCCAAAGCAGTCCTGAGACCAGCAACAGTCGTCAAAATGACGACCAGCACCATAAACAAGATCATCTCTCCCATCTTTTTCTCCTCACTGTCATTATCTTCCAACTCTCTGGCTTTCTCCATGCCTTCAAGGACTGATAATACTCCAGGGATCATCCACAACTTTCTCCAGCGTCCTATCATCTATCCGCTTTGCATCGCCTTTATAATTGCTGACAATGTCGCTGTTCAGGAACTGCCATCTGATAGTCGCGGGAAATTCCTGCTTGTAGGGCTTGACTTTCGATATTATTTTCATCGCCTTTTCTGCGCCTTCACGTATCATAGCGCGAGCTTTCTTCGGAGAATACATCAGCGCACCTTCACGACTCAATCCCTGCTTAACTTGCACCGTCACAATGTTATCCCCAAGTAAATCCTTCGCCTCTTCCGCCGTCTTGTCGTCGCCTGTGACCATTACTACGGGAACACCACATGCGCCGAGAGTTATAGAACTCTGGCGTATCTCGCCAGCGAGTTCATCGTTTATCCAGTAGTTATCCCACGTCCTGCTGCTCTGAGTGTGACACAATATCCCACGCTCAGTATTGCTCATAGCGTGATAGCCCAGAAGTATAGCGGCGTCGAACCCCTGTCGCAGAACCATATCACCTGGGCGAAACTTGCCCATAATCATCTCCGCTCTCTCATCAAGCTCCTCCGGGAAGAAGCTCTTTGCGCCGTTGTGACCATCCCGCACAACAACTCGCATAGCGCCGCCGTCAAAAGCGCCGCAGACAGCAGCATTGACCTCGCCCATGAGCAGATGCCGGGCCTCGGTATTGGCAGGCGTACCATATTCCCGTGTCTGCTCGAACCTGTAAACACCGCAGACACCCTCAAGATCAGTTGCTATATAGATTTTCATTGTCCTCACTCTTTTCTTCCTGGGAGCGCAGGCATCTTGCCTGCATTTTCTATGCGATTCTGTGTCTAGCAATATCCCAGACTATTCGTGCCATTCGTGATTTTATTTTTGCAGCAATCTCCCGCTACGTTCCGACAACCGCACACTTGTCACCTTCTCGCCTGTCTCTGTCTGATATTGAGCAGGGAGTTTGAAGGTTTGCGGCGTATCGGAGATGTTCACCAGCACGATCCCGCGCTCATAGCGTCGTTGATACACATTCCCATCAGACGTATAGCCATCTTCCACCGGCTTGCCGAGATCCACGTCATAGAACGGAAACCATTTCCATTGAGTGAAATTGTAAGGGCCATAGGAGAAATAAGCGTGATCGCCGCCTTTTGCCAACAGGTAGGAGGCAAACAGCGTCATGGCTGCTTGCTCAGACGTGCCCTGAGCGATGGGCAAAGTGTATTGATTGAGCTGATTGATGCGCTTTATGAGGATCACATCCTCCCGCCACTGTCGGGTCTTGAAGTTGCCATCGCTGAGCCAGGTTTCATCCATAGCGCCGTCAGTCTCAGCTATGAACTCGAAGCTAACGTCCGGATTGTAGCCGCGCACCTGGTTAAAGACCACTATCTTATCACCAACGGCCTGTTTGATAGCGCGCAGCATCAGAATCGAGTCGTCCCACCATTTGCGCTCCGTCAGCTCATTCGGTACAGCCGACACCCAGTTGCCGATACCATAGCCGTAGGGATACCGCACGCCTACGTTGTCCAGAAATACGCCGTCGTAGCCGCGAGCAGCGATGTCCTTTGCTTTGGCGGCCAGAGATACCCGCACCTCCGGCTTGCCTATATCCAGCCCATATCTGTTGTCTGTTTTATTCAGGTACACCTTCACGCGACGCCCCTGCTCATCGCGGTAGAACCAATCCTTATCATCCGCCTCGTGCCATTCTCGCAGCATCCGATCTGTTTTGCCGCCCGGCGTCAGATTCCGTCCCTCATAGCTTGACATATCGCGTATGTCAAACGTGTTGCAGTAGCCAAAAACCTTGATGTCGGGATTTGTTTCCCTGAGTATACCGGGAACCTGTGGATAGTTAAGTTCATCGAGGATGAGCAGATCGAGTTTCTCAGCCATGCGGCGGAAATCTTCATCCGTGTATCTGCTTCCGAAGCTCACGCTGAAAAATTGCGCTGTACGCCCCGCCTCAGCCGATTCAACAACCATTGAACCCAACGCCAGCGCAGCCAAAACCGTCATTGTCAAGGTGGCAATCATTCGTCTCTCCACGTCAGTCATCACCTCAATTTCACTTCATCCCACGGCCCCTGCCATTCACATGGACGCCCCATCGTCCAGTATACCTTCAGATCGTCGCCGTATACAGCCATTTTGGCATCTGCCGTGCCGCGCGTCCATTTTTCCGGGTAGCCTGAATGCGGACACGTCACATTCCCCGCGAACTGGAGCGGCATCTCTCCCGACTTTGATTCCATGCGGTGTCCGTCCCGGTCATACTGGTGGTGTCCGCTCATAAATTTCATGGCCATTTCCCGGTCGATCTGCCCGCAGTTGTGGCGAATGTCCCACATCAGAGTCCAGAATCGCCTCGCGCTGCCCGGTGATGTTTCCTCGTTGCCGAACTGCGTCATGGGTATATCTGTCCGTTCGTTGTTTTCATCGAAGCTGTAGTCGCAGTAGTTGTGATTCGTCATAACCAGATAGTTGCCGACCTCTCCCGCGTCACCGGGACGTCGGATGGCATATCGGTCACACGTAGTTTCCACCACCGCGCAGCTTGTCCGATCTGAGATGAGGAAATTCCACGTCCCTGTCCGCAGAAGGCTGTTCCGACCGGTATTAGAGCGGTAACTGGGCGTACCCTTAGTGATCATCTCAATGGCTTCATCGGCTGTATTCGCATAAGCCGCGACGTATGGAAACAGTATGAACCAGGGCACCCCAAAAGCGTTCGCGTTATACTTGGCATGTTGATCGCCGCCGGCATTCAGAATGATGGAAACGCCTTTATCGTTGACGATCTGACACCCGGAACCTGCACCGCCCGGAGTCAATACCCAGAACGCGTTCCCATTGATTGGTCGCCCAACATAAACGACGTGGTAGCACTTGGGATTGAGCGGGCAGTGACGGTTATGCGCAGCGATCATCTCATCGCTCTTGTTCAGCCCCGACCCAATAGTAGCGAAACTACTACATCCGCCTGCGCCATCCATGCCGCTCTTCCACGGGAGCGCGACAGGATGACGCCATGACCACGCATCGAAAATGTTGGTGTTCAGGATTTTATGGTAGTTCGTGCTGTCCTCTGCATAAGGCGACTTCTGTAATTCGTTGGCGGCTCCGTCCGCGACGCCCTGCATGAATTCTATCAAACCAAGGCTCAACGCGGTGATCTGTTTTTCGTAAAGCGACATGGCTTTCATGGTATCATCCAGACCGAATTTTCCCGTATGCTCCTTCCACCAGACATCCGACACCCAGCGCACCAGATCGCCTGCCTTTTCCCCCACTTCATAACCAATTTCGTACCAGTCGCCACTCAGTTCGCCCAGAAAACGCGATCTGGGAGTATACTGCGGATGTCCCGGCGCTACCTCATAGTGCTTCGCGCATGGATTCCCAATCTCGCTTGAGTTTATCCCCTGCATACCAAATCACCTCCGGTTTCAGATCTGTACCTCCACGGTCGTTTGGCGTTCTGTAGGATCGAAGGCGGCAAAGGTGACATTATTTTCCGTGAAGAACGTGCCGCTTTTAAAGCCGGTGCGGACATTTGTCCGAGAAAGGGGCTTTTTGTCCACGGAAATGCCTTTTACATCGGCACCGGTCAAACGTAAAGTGAAATCGGGAACACACACAGGGAGATCAAGGCTGATGGCGTGATCTTCTACTGTCATCTCAGCCATCTCTCTCGCGCACGCGTAGTTCGTAATCTCGCTGCATTTGCGCCACTGAGTTTTTTCGCCCTTTGGATCGAGTTCTTTCAGCCGACGCACCACAGTCTTGAACGCGTTGAATCCGCCGCGATCTTCGTTGTGCATTCCGTAGAATCCCTGCCAGTGACTGCATAGAACTCCAGCGTTGCCCGCATTGATGAGTTCAGGGAGGCGTCCACCTTGCAGATCAGCGGTAATATACTTGTCCTCGTTGACCTCGCCGTAGCCAGTCCACGAACCAGTCCAGTCGCCTGTTGTGGCAGTGACCTCGCCCACGGCGATTCCGGTGTCGCGTTCTGGATACCAGACATTCGCTCTGCCATCATCTGAAAAGTTCTTGAAGAAAAAAGGCGTAGGATTGCCTGTGACTGACCGGACAGCCAGACCCGCAACCTTAGCGTAGAATTCCAGCGTGCGGCCACCAAATCCGCCGGGTGACGTTACTCCTTCGGGAGTCAGTCCCACGTTGTCTAAAATACGGCAGGCCATAGCGATATAGTTGAAGACCAGCTCCTCCTGATCCACCGGCAGTGTCACCCACGCGCCCTGCTCCCAGATTCTGGACTCAAGAGGCTGGAAGGTCTCCAGATCAACGACGAAGCTGTGTGTCATCATTTCTGGCGTTATATCAAATGCAGGAGTGATCAGCTCCCGGCACATTTGCAGCCAGCTTTCCTGCTGCTCTTTGCTGAATAGGGGAAGTCCCTCGTCTATGCGCCCCAATGCGGCGGGACAGGGCACAACGCTGAATTTTCCCCGGACGCCGTTTTCGAGACAGAATTCGGCGAACTCGCGGGTGAATGACTCAGGATGGACAATGGGCACATCTTCCCATCGACGGTTCTCACCGTCCACAGGATTGCGATCGCGCATCCAGAAATAGTTTAGATTGACCAGTACCGTGGAGTCGTCAAAGATAATTGACAGCGGCACGCGATCTAGAGCATGGCGATTGATTTCAACTTGCATGATAACCTCCTCTGTATTGTTTCGTTTTTGTAGATTGGTAATATGAAATGACTATATAGAGAATACAGAGAAGATCAGACATTGTCAAGAAGCAAGAGAATGCACCATGCCTGCTACGTCATGATCATTCTCGGCTGGAAACCCTTGACTTTAGCCGTGGGAGGAAAGCCGCTCCTTTTTTGTTGACATTGCATTGATAGGGTGCCATACTTAATGCAGGTGTATAAGGCACTGCTAAATG
>SDBT01016754.1_pt1 | contig 11591 bp, 8 predicted proteins | sample 2277101 | NCBI WGS metagenome assembly SDBT01 (sample SAMN10404973, study PRJNA504765) | marine sediment metagenome | isolation source: marine sediment core GS10_PC15, 103 cmbsf | place: Arctic Ocean: Southern Knipovich Ridge | collected 2010
GCCCATGATCCGCAGCAACCCCTGATGCGTACCGGGGCCCAGTCCCCCCTTCACCAGACGAACGGTTTGCGGCCGGCCGGGTTCGACCGCGACGGTCTGGCTGTCAGCCGTTTGCGGTTGGCTGTCTCGATCGAGCAACTGCAATTCGACACTGCGGCGGCCACCGGCACCGAGACACGATAGTTCGGCGTCGATCACCAAGGGGCTTCGGGCCGAAAGAATCTGGCCGGAAAGACGCACGTCACCCAGCGCAAAGTTCGACGGCTTCTCCGTGCCGACATCCACGATATAGATCCCCACGTCACCCACCTTGGCCAGCTGGCTTTGCAGTCGGGCGGTCGTGCCCGCGGGCCATCCGCCGCGAGACAGATCCGTAAAAATATACAGCTCCTTGTTCGGTAGCTTGCTCTTTTCAATCGCGCTCAACGCCTCGGCGATCACACCCGGTAGCGGCTGCGAATTGGCCACGCTCGCGAGCCGGTCGATCCTCTGTCGGGCCAGACCGTGATCGATCGGAAACGTTGCCCGGCCAAGCCGCGTGTCGAGCACCGCGATTTCACTTTGCTCGGGCAGCCGGGACAAGAGCCACTTACCCAAATCGCGAGCGACTTCCAACCGAGACTCGTTCCCATGGCGATACTCCATGCGCGGAGCCGTGTCGAAGACCAACGCCGCCGCGACGGGCTGTTCCTGGCTGCCGAGCATGCCGCCGAAATGGATGCTCGGACGGGCCAATGCCAACGCCAGCAGCAGAATGGCCGCTGCCCGCAACAACAGCAGCAGCAGATGGCGCAACCGCAGCCGCCGCCGGTTCGAGTCGTGACGCTTCTGGACGAACCGCAACGCCGGAAACTCGAACCGCTTGGGCCGCTGACGCATGATCAAATGCAACACGATCGGCAACGCCACCAACGCGGTTCCGGCCAGGAGTGAAACATTGACAAAGGTCATGGCGTGCTGCTTCCGCGGTTTCCTTATCCCAGTTTCCTCATCCCCGGGCCGATCGGCCGGCCAGATAGCCGGTCAACGCCTTGTCGAATTGCATGCTGGTATCCAGCGGCACGTAGTCGATCCGGCCTTGAGAACACTCGCGGCGATAGGTGTCGCGGAACGACTCGATCTCGGCCAGATAGTCGTGGCGGAATCCGGAGGCATCCAACGAGAGCCGGCGATTCGTCTCGGGGTCCTCGAACTCGACCATGCCCTCGAAGGGGAATTGGACCTCCGCCTCGTCGAGCACATGGAACAGAATCACGTCGTGGCCGCCATGCCGAAGCCGATACAACGCCTCGACGACCGGCTCGGGATCGCACAGCAGATCGGAGAAGATCATCACCAGACTGGCGTGCCGGAGCATGGCCGCCACTTGGGTCAGGCTATGGGCAACGTCCGTCTCGCCTTTCGGTTTCAAGTTAGCCAACATCGACAGCACATTGCCCAAGTGAGCACGTCGGGCCTTCGGCGCCAGGCTGTTGCGAACCTTCTCGTCAAACGTGATCAGACCGACCGGGTCTTGCTGGTGGACCATCAAATAGCACAACGCGGCCGCCAGACAGATCGAATAGTCGAACTTGGTCAACTCTTGGCGATACGTATAGCCCATCGAACGGCTCATATCCATCACCAAATAGCCCGTGATGTTGGTCTCGGCCTCGAACTTCTTCACGTAATACTTGTCGGTCTTCGCATAGACCAGCCAATCGATGTCCTTCGGATCGTCGCCGGGTGTGTACTTGCGATGTTCGCTGAACTCGACCGAGAAGCCGTGGAACGGGCTGGCGTGTAATCCCTGCAGGAACCCCTTCACCACGAACTGAGCGCGCAGATCCAGCCGCTTGATCTGGTTGATCACTTCCGGCTTCAGATATTGTTCGGCGGTGGACATGGGAAGAAGGGGTTAGGGGATGGGGGTTAGGGGATAGTGTCGCTATGCTAAGCTAACCAAGGAGGGACGGAGAACACGGAGTACGAGAGAAATTGTCTTAATGGGTTGTGGTCGTTGCCGTCGTTTGGGTTCTTGTGAATCGGTCTTCTCCTCATCCGTGTCTATCTGTGTTCATCCGTGGTTCCATTTTCCATGGCCACTTTGTCTCGGTTCTTCCGCACCGCGTTGCGGTCCGGCTATTGCCCCTCACATTCCTAGCCCCTAATCCCTATCCCCTATCCCCTAATCGCTACTTCTCATACTTCGGAATCACCGGCGGCGGCGTCTCGCGGACCAGCCGTTCGATGAGGTCTTCGTTGGTCATGCCTTCGGCTTGGGCCTGGAAGTTCGTGCTGATGCGATGTCGTAGGACGGGGATGGTGATCTTCTGGATGTCGTCGACCGCGACCGAGAATCGCCCGTCCATGGCCGCCAGCGCCTTGCCGCCTTGAATGAGGAACTGGCCCGCTCGCGGACCGGCTCCCCAATCGACCAGCTCCTTGATGAATGGCGGCGCCGACGGATCGCGAGGCCGGGTTGCCCGGACCAGCCGAGCCGCATATTGGATGATGTACTCGCTGACGGCCACCTTCGAGACCAGCCCTTGCAGGTTGACAATCGCCTTGCCCGAGAGGACCTTGCGGACTTCGACCGTCTCGCCGCGGGTGGTGCTGGCGAGGATCTGCTCCTCTTCCTCGGCCGACGGATAATCGACCTTGATGTTGAACATGAACCGGTCCAACTGAGCCTCGGGCAGGGGATACGTCCCTTCCTGCTCGATCGGGTTCTGCGTGGCGATGGTGAAGAACGGCTCGGGCAACGGATAGGTTGTTTGCCCCACGGTTACCTCGCGCTCCTGCATCGCTTGCAACAGGGCGGCTTGCGTCTTGGGCGGCGTACGGTTGATCTCGTCGGCCAGTAGGATGTTGGTGAAGATGGGTCCCTCGACGAATCGGAAGTCCCGTCGACCTTTTTCGTCTTCCTCCAGCACATTCGTCCCCGTGATATCCGACGGCATCAGGTCGGGCGTGAATTGAATTCGCTTGAACTGGATATCCAAGATTCGGGCCAATGTGCTGACTATCAGGGTCTTCGCCAGCCCGGGCACACCGACCAACAGGCAGTGGCCGCGCGTGAAAACGGCGGCGAAGATCTGTTCGATCACTTCCGACTGGCCGATGATGATCTTCTGTAGTTCTTCCTGCATCAGCCGCCGGTGCTGGCTGAACTCTTGCAGGACATCGCCGAGACTGCGCGGTTTATTGGCCAACGTAAATCCCTCGTTGTCGAGTTGAATCTATTCTGTCTACTACTACTTATGCGTCTGCGACTTCTGCATCTTCTTCCACCGCCGCCACCTCGAACACCCATAGCCGCGGGGTAACACCCCCGCGGAGGCCCAATCGCACGCCCTCTTCCCCGAAAACGCCCCCCATCATTGTATAGTAGGCTTCCGAAAGGCCCAGGGCATGTATTCCCCCGTTGCGGACAACCCATCGCCGATAACCGGTTGCCGACATAACTTCTGAAGTCTAATATACTTATGGTGTCCTTGCCGATGTCTGTTGACGGGTCTCGTAACAGGGAGAGAATCGCCGTGAAACATCCGATCGCCGCCGTTCTGGCGGCCCTGGTTCTATTTGGGCAATTTGCGGGGAATGTAAGGGCTGATATCACGCCCGAGCAGGTCCGTAGCGCCATCAACAAGTCCGTGGCCTACCTCAAACGCGAGCAGAAGCCAAACGGTTCGTGGCAGGAATATACCTCTCAGGTGGGGGGCGTGTCTGCTTTGTGTACCTTGGCGCTGTTGAACGCCGGCGTCGAGCCCGACGAGGAACACATGAAACGAGCCCTGGGCTTCCTTCGAAAACTCGAAGCCCGATCGACCTACGTGACTAGCCTGCAAACGATGGCCCTCTGCCAAGCGGGCATCACGACCGACCGGATCGCCATCCGCGACAACGTCAAGTGGCTCGAATCGCAGCAGATCGTCGAGGGGCCGTTTACCGGAGCTTGGGGATACTACTCGCCGACCGGCGGCGACAAGTCCAATGCCCAATTCGCCGTGCTCGCGCTGCACGAGGCCGAACGGGCCGGCATAAAAGTCAACAGCCGAACTTGGCGGCTGGCCAGGGCCTATTGGGAAAAATACCAGACTCGCGGCGCTTGGCGATACGACGAAAACCATGGCAACTTCACCGGCAGCATGACCTGCGCCGGCATCGCCTCGTTGATCATCACCTCGAGCAAAACACGTCAGAGCAACGCCAAGGTCGAGGGTGATCGGGTCGAGTGCTGCATGGCGACCGAGGACGACGACGACCGCATCGAACAGGGAATGAAGTGGTTGGGTGATCATCTCTCGGTCGAGCGCAACCCGGGTGAAAATCGAAACCCCGAGTATTGGCTCTTCTATTATCTCTACGGACTCGAACGCGTCGGCCGGCTGTCGGGCCAGCGACTGATCGGCGGCCACGATTGGTATCGCGAGGGATGTGAGTTTCTAATCAACAAGAAGCAGGCCAGTCTGTCGGGCTCCTTTAAGGGGAGCGCGCCGATGCCCGAGCAAAACGAACTGATCGCCACGAGCCTGGCGCTGCTGTTCCTCTCCAAAGGCCGGCGGCCGCTGCTGATGGCCAAGCTGGAGCACTCGTCGGGAAACGACTGGAACTCGCATCGGAGCGATGTGGCCCATCTGACCCAATTCGTCGAATCCGAGTGGAAGCTCGATCTGACGTGGCAGATCGTCGATCTTCAGGCCGCCACGGTCGAGGACCTGTTGCAGTCGCCGGTCGTCTATTTGTGCGGAAAACGAACGCCGTTGCCGACGACGCTCCCCGCGCAACGTCGGCTGGCCCAGAAGCTGCGCGATTATATCGACCGCGGCGGGTTCGTCTTTGCCGAGGGGTTTCGCGATGCGGCGGAGTTCGACGAGGGATTCCGCCTGCTGATGAAACAGGTCTTCGACGAGGACGAATATCAATTGCGGCCGCTCGAGCCGGAGCACCCGATCTGGCATGCCGAAAGGCGCGTGGCGGCGGATCAGTTTCGGCCGCTCTTGGGAATCGAGTTCGGCTGCCGCACGAGCGTCGTCTATGCCCCGCCCGAGGGCTCGATGCCTTCGCTTTCGTGTCTGTGGGAATTGTCGCAGAGCGGGCGAAATGAGCAGTTCTCGCCGAAAGTCCAGTCGCAGATCGACGGGGCCCTGGCCATCGGCGTCAACGTCCTGGCCTATGCGACCAACCGCGAGTTGGCCGGCAAGGAAGATTCGTGGCGGCTAACGGCCCCAACACGGGCCGACGACAAAATCGATCGCAGCCGACTCTACATCGCCAAGCTTCGTCATCCCGGCGGATGCAACGCGGCGCCTCGGGCGTTGGTCAACCTGCTGGAAACGGCCGGCAAGGAGATGGACTTCCGGACCGGAATCCGCAGCCAACTGCTGGATATCACCGACGAGGCGATTTTCGACCATCATCTGGTCTTCATGCACGGCCGCCATCGTTTCCGCCTCACGCCGGCCGAGCGGAAGCAGTTGAAGACCTACATCGAACGCGGCGGCATGCTCTTTGCCGATTCGATCTGTGCAAGCGACGCGTTTACGGAATCGTTTCGCGAGGAGATGGCTGCGATCTTTCCCGAGATCAAGCTCGAGAAGATCCCCGAGAGCCACCCGATGTTCACGTCCGAATACGGCGGATATGACATCACCACGGTCACGCGTCGCGATCCGCGGCAACGTCGCGGCGACGGCCCGCTCGAGGCCAAGCTCAGCAAGGTGGCTCCCCAGATGGAAGGCATCGCGATCGACGGCCGTTGGCGGGTTATCTTCTCGCGATACGACATCAGTTGTGCGCTGGAGAAGCACGATTCGCTAGAGTGCAACGGCTATATTCGCCAGGACGCCACCCGGATCGGCCTGAACGTGATCCTCTACTCGTTCCAGCCGTAGCCGGAGATGGGGCTAGGGGTGGCTGGTGGCGTAGCTACGTTCGCCAGAACGTGGTCGTACCCCTCTCTGGCACGTCCCACGTTCTGGCGAACGTAGCTACGGCGCTGCCCTTTTGCATGCCGATTTCCAGTCGCGCAAGGCCGCGTCTTTGCGCAGGCGACCGACAACCGTGACGCCCGCCTCCAAGGCCCGCCGCAAGAACGGCCGTTTGGTATAGCCGCCGTCGATGACGACCCAGTAGACCGGTGTGCGGCGCGTGCAAGATCCCTTGCCGCGCCGCCCCGTCTTCAAACCACACACCGGGAACTGGCCCAAATCGCAAAACCTTTCGTGGGTCTGGGGGATGTCCCCCAGAAAACAACAGCCTTCAGACTACTAACCCCGAAACCTATCGAGCCGTCGTTTACTGTCCACTTTTGGTGGGGAAGACCATACTTGGTATCCACAACAAAAAGGAAGACGGCCCCCAGGGAGGAAGGGACCGTCTTCACCGTTCAAGGGAGAAAGCGATTTGGCTTGCCGGATCGTGTTACACCGTCACGCGGTCGAAGAATCGTTCGGTCCGCTTGCGGAGGTGATATCGGGCAGCCAGTTGTTCGGTGGAACTTCGCTCGAAGAATCGTTCGGTCCGATTGCGAAGGTGATATCGGGCGGCAATCTCGGTCGTCGTGGCCCGCTTGAAGAACTTCTCGGTCCGATTACGCAAGTGATATCGAGCGGCGACCGGTCGTCGCCCCGTCGATCGCTTGAAGAATCGCTCGGTTCGTTTGCGAAGGTGGTATCGTGCGGCGACGTCAGCAACATCCGCCGTGTAGGACGCTGCGAAGGCAAAGCCGGCGACGATTCCCGCGACGATCGTAACGCGAAGTAGTTTCGTGGTCATGGTGTCTTTCTCCCTTTGCACTGTATTGTACCGCGGCGGATCGGAGTGGGCCACCTTGGCCGCCGGCTGCCACATGCTCGACGGGCTGAAAATGCAACTGGCGGGCCAGTCGGGGTCAGGATGCCGAAAAAAGCTATAAGTCACTGCCGATCAATAGGTTGTGGCAACATGGATCCTGGGGAGCTTCTCATCAGTCGGTTGCCACGGGGCAACATCCGTGGCCGAGACGGTTCATTTTCCGCCACATCCGAGGGCAATTCGCCGGCTGAACACTCCCCGAAAAAGGGGCCGGGCACCGATGGCACCGTGAAAAAAGGGGACAGGCACCGAGCCGTTGGCGTTCTTTCGCGGGTTTGGCATCTGTCGGGGCTCGGGGGCTCGGGGCCAGTCCCCCTTTTCCACTATCTCCTCCACATCCTGGCCGTAGAGACACTATCGGCAGTTCGACCTCTTCGCTGGTCGCGCAAATCGGGATGTTGCCAAGTCGCTCGGATTCCTGGAGAATGGCCGTCCGACAGTGTCGAGTAGCCGCTAGTCGAAGGCTTCTGACGATAATGCTCGATGTAATGATCACACAGGCATCACGATCCCTCACCGTAAGGAGACGAGACCCATGACAACCGAATTCACGCGACGCAGGTTCTTCGGCCGAGCGGGCACCATGGCCGCGGCCATCGCGGGCACCAGTGCGGTGGTTGCGGCCGAGCCAACGTCGACGAAGACTGTCAAGGTGCTGGGCATCTGCTGTAGTCCCCGGTCCGGAAAGACGACGGCCCAGTCCTTGAAGGTCTGTCTCGATGCCGCGAAGCAAGCCGATGAGAAGATCGAGGTCGAGTTGATCGAGTTGGCCGGCCTGGCGATTCCCGGCCAGGTCGCTGCGGGCGTTCCGCTCGCCGACGGCCAACGCGACGATTTCCCCGCATTGGTCCCGAAGATCTCCGATCCGAACGTCGGCGGGATCATCATCGGCACACCGGTCTACTTCGGCAACATGAGTTCGCTGTGCAAAGCGTTCCTCGATCGCTGCACGGGATTTCGGAGTAACTTCGCCCTGAGCGACAAGATCGGCGGTGTGGTGGCCGTGGCCGGCGGGCGCAACGGCGGCCAGGAGTTGACCATCCGATCGGTCCACACCTGCCTGTTGGGCCAGGCGATGATTATCGTGGGCGACGGCCCGCCCACCGGCCATTGGGGAGGGACCGTCTGGAGCGGTCATCCCGGCGGAGTGACTCAGGACGAATACGGCATGCGAACGGTCCGCAACCTGGGTCGCCGCGTGGCGGAAGTGGCCCTGCGCATGGCCCGGCTGTAGGGTTGGATTACGTGAGGGTAGCGACGTTCGCCAGAACGTGGGGCATGGCCGAGGGGTTACGACCACGTTCTGGCGAACGTAGCTACGACCGTGTGTCATGCAATCCCCCTCGGCCCCCAACCCTCAGCCGACCGTAGCGGCCGTGCATGCGAACTCGAATCGGACGGCGATCTTTCCTTCGACAGTCACTTTCGCCCGAAGGAAAAACGCGTCGGCCAAACGCTCGGTCAGGTCGATCTCCATCCGGATCGTTTCGCCGGGGCGCACCATGCGTTTGAATCGCACGTTGTTCAGCCGCGTGGCCACCGGCACTTTGCCGTCGATGTCGGCCAGTTGCGTCGAGAGCAGGATCGCCCCGCATTGCATGGCCGCCTCGCAGAGCAATACGCCGGGGACAAGTGGAAAGTCGGGATAGTGGCCCGCGAAGAACTCTTCCTCGCCGCTGAAGACCTTCGTGCAAACGATCCGCGAGTCGGTCCGCTCGAGGATTTCGTCGACCAGCAGGAACGGGGCGCGATGGGGAATGGCGTCGAGGATTTCTTGGCGGCTCATGGGCGTGTTCCAATCGGTCGGAGTCGTCGGTCGGAGTCTATGGCGAGTCGTTATCCATCAGGAAGGCGTCGACGTCGTTCGAGACGATCACGCCGTAGTTGACCGCGCCGAGCCACCCCGACATGATGATGCCGACGCTTCCGGCATGATAGAGCCCGGCGACCTGCTCGTGCAGTGCTCGACTAACGCCGAGTCCCTCGAACTTGGTACCGAAGCTGGCCCCGTCGATGTGCTTGGTATATCGCTCGAAGGTCAACGGCGTGGCGGCCTCGACGTGGGCAAGTTTCTCGCGGACATTCGGCACGTACTTATCGAGCGCGTCGAGGGTCGTGTCGATCAGGTCGTCTTTGCTTGCCCGATAGGCCTCGTCGGAGAGATCGGCCCAATCGCGATAGTTGGCGTTCGTGCTGGCGACGATAACGTGTCGGTCGTGGCCGGGTCGGGTTCGCGGGTAATAGAAGGAGTAGGTCCGGCTGGTGATGTCGCGGCTGAGCAGCGCCTCGGTTTGGAACGCGGGCGCGGTCGAGCTGAACAGCAGATCGCCACAGGCGTCTTCGTCGACCCGTTCGTCGGGTTGTAGTGCCATGTAGACCTGGGTGCTCGAGTTATTCAGCCTCACGGCCCGGGCCCGCTCGATGAAATCGGCGTCCCAATGGTCCTCTCCGACGAGGCCGAAGATCGTGGCCTTGAGATTTGCATTGGAAAGGATCGCTCGCGTGTTGATTCTTTGGCCGTTGACGGTCACCCCCGTCACTCGACCGCCGTCGACGTGGATCTTTTCGACGTTGCAGTTCACTCGGGCGTCGACGCCGCTTTCGGCCATCTGGCGGCCCATCATCTTGATCAGCCGGTCGGTTCCACCCTCGAACGTATAAACTCCCTTCGACATGAAGTTCGAGAAGACGATGCCGTAGGTCAGCGCGGGGTCTTCGAGCGTCGAGCCGTTGGCATAGGTGATCGGCTCCATCAGTAGCCGGACGATGTCGTCGCGGCCGGGAAAGAACCGGTCGAACAGTCCCTTGGCGGTCAGCGTCGGCTCGTCGGTGAACTGCATCGCCCGAGCCTCGTTGAAAAACGCCGTGACCGTTTCCGGCGTCACGGCGAACTGCTCGATCAACAGCCGGGTAAAATCGTCTCGCGTGAACGTGGTCGAGAGCGAGAACATCGGATTGTCGAACCGGATGTGCTTCAACTGGACGATCGAATCGGCGATCTCTCGATTCCAATAGCGGCGGCAACTCTTGATCATGCCGACCGGGAATCCGTGCAGCGACACGTCGAAGATATGCCCGCCGCGGCGGCGAAACCAGGTGGCCAGTCCTCCGAATTTGCTGTGATGTTCCAGCAGCAGCACGCTGTGTCCGGCCCGGGCCAATACGTTGGCCGCCGTCATCCCGGCCAGTCCGGAGCCGATCACGGTGACGTCGTAGGCGTCGCGAAAGTCTTCAAGAGGTGCCATGGGAGGGTGTGTCGTGGATAGAGAGTCGTGTGTCGTTATTCATCGCTCGCTTTTTAGCAGGTACTGGTTGGCGATGCTGATGCCGCTGACGATCGTGCCGACGATGCCGACCATTCCCTGATCGGTGCCACAGATGTAGAGGTTATCCAGATGGGTCTTGCCGTCGAAATGTTTTTTGGCCGTGCCATAGATGGCCCCGTCTTGGCGGCCGGTAAAGCGGCGGATCGTCGTCGGCGTGAACGTGTCGGTCTCGATGACCGAGCTGCGGAAGTCGGGCACGAATCGCACGGCCGACTCGACGATCCGATCGTACCATCGCAGCTTGGCCAGCCGATATTCGTCGGGCTCCAACTTGGCCCAACGGTCGAAGTTGGCCAGTGCCGTAATCCGCATCATCCCCTCCGAAAGCGGCTCGCTATAGGCGAAGTTGTTCGGCGAACAGATCACGCCGCTCCGCACATCGACCGGCTCGTCGGGCTTCTCGTAGTTGAACTTCTTCGACTCGTTGTAGAAGACGAGCGTGCGATCGTGCCCGAGCGACTTGGGTTGGGCGTCGAGAATCGAAATCGTCTCGACAAACGAGAGTTTCCCCGGCCGCTCTTGCTCGGTACTCAGTGCATGGTCGCACATACGCATCGTCTCGGGCCATCCGGCCGACGAAAGGACGCGGCGCGATTCCAACTCGGTCCCGTCCTCCAGAACGATCTTCTCGACCGAGTCGTTCTTCACGGCGATCCGGTCGACACCGGCCCTCAGCCGCAATTCGCCGCCGAGCTTCTTGAACTTCTGCACCAGGCGCCGGAGGATCAGTCGGACGCCGGCCAGCGGTCGGGCAAGCCCCTCGAGAAAAATCGCCCGAAACATGATGCTGAACTGAGCGAAGTCCATGTCATGTTCCCGCGAGCCGCCGTAGAAGAGCAACGGGCAGAAGATCATCTCGATCAACAGGGGGTCGTCGATATACGAGGCAACCCGCGCTCGGGCCGATTGTCCCATCTCGCCGGCCCCGAGTTGGTCGTAGTCGCACAAGGCGGCGACCAACTTGGCGAAGTTGTCCTTCTGGTCGGGAAAACGCTCGGCTACTTCCGACTCGAACTGGCGAAAATCGTTCGTGAATTGCAGCTCGACGTCATCGAAGACAATAGCCGACCCGAGTTGCGGGGACAGTGCCAGCTCGTCCCAGGCGAATCGCAACTGGCGCAAGAGCCGAGCCAAGGGGCCGCGACGGGTTCCCTTTGGCACGTAGTTGGTCACCGCGTGGAGCCCGACGTCGTAGTTCCGCCCGCCGAGCCGATAGAACGAGTTCAGCCCGCCGATCGTGTTGTGGCGCTCGAGGATACAGACCTTCTGGTCGAAATGGGCCAGTCGAATGCCGGCCGCCAGACCCGACATGCCCGCGCCGATGATGATGGTGTCGTACATGTCACAACGCCGTGCCTAGGAGGCTGCGATGTCCTTCATGATCGGTCCAAGATACGTAACCGTGCTGGCCATGCTAGCCAGTTGCGA
>SDBT01016755.1_pt1 | contig 11591 bp, 12 predicted proteins | sample 2277101 | NCBI WGS metagenome assembly SDBT01 (sample SAMN10404973, study PRJNA504765) | marine sediment metagenome | isolation source: marine sediment core GS10_PC15, 103 cmbsf | place: Arctic Ocean: Southern Knipovich Ridge | collected 2010
CACACCAGCATCTCCACGCCAGATATGAGTTCCATTATCCCATATACCTCCTCCATTTTGGAAGGTTAGATTATAAACATTTGATATTGTTTTATTTGTCAGATTTAAAGATTCTGTAATCTTAACATCAGTAAAATTCCAAGCAGTATTATTAATAACAGAAAAGTCAGTAGAAGTACAAGTAGAACTAGAACCTGCATATTCTGTCATAAAAGTATTTGTAACTGAACAGGCAGTAGGTGTGTTTTTTATATTAGATGAGTTAATGCTTCCATTAATCTCTTGAGCATAAAAAGTTGTATTTGAAAAAAGATTATTAATGTTATCTGAAGTGTTGATTGCTTTTATTTGAGGTATTGTAATGCAATCATCTAAATCATCACAGAATTTATCCGCAGAAATATTTGTAAAATTATGTATACTTCTTATGCCCATTCCTACAATATTTCCACTTGGAATTAATGGAACAGAACTAATCATAGAAATACTTAAAAATAAAAATATGAGGCACAACAAAAGTTTTTTGTACATTATCTATGCACCCCTTACTGCAACCTTAATATCATCTTGATTCTTCCTGCTTCCTTTTTAGGAATAATTGTTGAACCAAGCTTATTAAGAAGAGTAACCTGTTCTGCTTCACTCATATTCCTGATTGCTGTTTTTGTTAGTTTCTTAGTCTTTTTAGCCTTTTTCTCTTTTGTTTTTTTAGCAGGACCATCTGATGTTGTTCCATCTGGATATTCTACTATTATCCTAGGATCTGATTCTAATCTCTTAGCGGCATCCACTGGTAATTCTATAAAACCCGGACTACACTTTAAAGTATAATGATTTCCTATCTTATCGCCTAAACCTATATAACTAGAACCTATCTTTAATCCTTTTCTTAACCTGACAATTGCATTATTCATAGTAAACCTCCCTGTTTTTGTTTGATAATTAGGATTATGATAATGAAAAAAAATAAAAAAGTTACTTGCCCAATTTTGAACAAGTATTATTTAAAGGTTTGTGTTATTTATGTATCGCTGGCAGCTATGAGCCTCATTGCCTTTGGTATCATCAGTCCATGGGCGTAGCTTACATCCATAGTCAATTCTGTTCCGTGGTTCTTTGGGTCCCTGAAGGTTTCAACTTTGTTCTTAGCTGAATGTTCTCCTCTAGCACACATCAGGTTCTTTTGGCCAACAAATACATAATGACCATCTGCTGATGCAAAGTGACCTGTACTTAGTGTTGGCATCTCTTGTGACTCTACTAAGTCCATTCCATCAAACCTTATAAGTTTGCCATTTTCATCATAAATGGCTTTCTTAAAGTTTGCATTGCTTGACTGTGCAGGTGCGAAATCTCCATGTGTTTCCAAATCAGATAACTGCTCTGTAGCTAACAATACAACATTTGGCTTGATTTTCCTGTTTCCTGATGTCTTCAAGTCCTTTTTAGCTGCAACTAAATCTGAAGGAACCAATGTACTTCCAGTTGTTACATAAGAACCTGACTGTCCACCTGATGCTGCTGCTACTGTAGCTAAATTAGTATAGCCATTTGCTTGGAATATACTAACTGAACCAGTATAAAGCCCTGCTGATCCCATTATTGTATATGCATTCAATTCCTTAGCCATTGCTATTTCCTCAGTCACCTGAGCCATGATTTCAGCCATCCTAACTGGATTAACTAAGCTGATATTGTCATGTAAGAACAATGTGCTTGACTTTGTTGTTGGTGTTACAGTCAAATAGTTTGGTGCAGTATATGACTGGAAGGTTGCTGATCCTGCTGCTAGAATTGAAATCTCAGAACCTCTTTTATCATACTCTGTCCAGGTAAATGCCTGTTGAACCTGTGTAGTGAATATCGCTTCATCTGTATTTGGCTCCACATCCTGTACCCTAACAATTCCACTTTCTACTAAGTTAGTTTGTGGTCTGGCTAACCTTACCAACTCTGTAAACTTCTTGCTGACAGTATCACTACTGGCATCCAAAGAATCTGCATCTGTTTCATTAGATAATTTAGATATCTCATCGCAAGCTTCAATTGCGAACTTAGATATCATATCTCTTGATTTATCATCTATTTTCATTGTGTTTTACACCTCTTGATTTTGTTTATGTAAATGCTCTATTGACAGCTTTATCTACATCCTCTTTTTCTTGAGTTTTCATCTTAGATACGCTATCTTCACCGTTGTCTTTACCTTCTAAATTTTGAGAAGGTTCGGTGCTGTTTTCTTCTTCGTTTTCCATCTTTGAGACGTTCACTTTCGTAAATTCAGCCTTCATTACCTCTAATGCTGTATCACTCATTTTTGAAAGTTCGTCTACTTTCTGGATCTTGATTTTTTCATCTAATTCCTCGAATTTGCATATCTCATCAACTACATCGTTAACAAGAGTTGTATGTGCTTCTTCTTTGAATTTTGATATTTGTGTTGTAAGGCCAATATTAGTTTTAGTCAAAGTTTCGTTCTTATCTTGTTCTAATTTGTATAACTGGTTCAAATCTTGCATCTTAGATACTGCTTCATCAGCTACCTTTTTGTATCCCTTTCCTATTTCTGATTGTTTTGATGTATCTTCTTCTCCAGAATTGGACTCCCCTTCTCCCTCATCCTTGTCTTTGCCTTCCTCTTTTTCCCCTGCATCATTATCAGGATTATCTTTAGGATCTTTTTTCCCTTCTTCTTTTTTGGCTTCTTCAGCTTTCTTAGTTTCCTCTGCTTTTTTTGCCTCTTCTGCCTTTTTAGTTTCTTCAACCTTCTTTGCTTCCGCTTCTTTCCCAGCATTAGCTTCTGCATCATTAACTTCTACTTTCTTAGCTTCTGTACCTTTATGTGCAGGTTGATCAGCTTTTTTGATTATTATTGATGCTTCTAGTTCCTGAGCAATTTTTGTTATATCATCAGCTTTGATTTCTTTGGACTTAGCCAATTCATTCAATTTACCAATGACTCCTTTTACTAATTCAACATTCTCATCCTCTAATTTACTTATATAATCTTTTTTATCTTCCATTTTAGACAAGCCTCCTTGAGCTTTTTGTTTTATTTTATCTAGATCTTCCTTCATCCTACCTTTCTGAAGTTTTAGGAACATATCTTTGACTTTTATTTTAGCTTCTGCTAGTATAGTATCTTTATCAATTTTAGCTTCTGCACCCTTATCCTTTTTCTCGTCTTTTGAATGGTCAATCATTTCATCAGCAAATCCCTCTTTTTTTATCTCATCACCAAACATCCAAGTTTCATCTGACATCATCTGTAATACTTCTTTTTCTTTTTTCCCAGTTTTATCAACATAAGCTTGAGCTATTGTTTCGTTTATGCTTTCTAATACTTCAGATTCTGCTTTCAATGCTTCTGAATCTCCAATTGCTATAGTCCAAGCATTATGGATCATATAAACAGCATTATCTTCAGCAAATACTTTACCTGTAGCTAGAGGTATATATGAGGCCATACTTGCTGCCATTCCCATAATCTTTGCAGTTGTATCACCTTTATAATTTCTGATTGCATTGAATATCTCAACGCCTTCCCAAACAGATCCACCGGGAGATGCAATCTCAAAAACAACATCCACTCCATCTGCTTTTGCTAATTGGCTATTTATTCCTTCTGCGGTGACATCCCCACCAATTTCACCTATTATCGGAATTGTGAATACACCATCTTTCATATTATCATCAGGGGTATTATCTAGTTCTTCAACTTTTGTAGGTTCTTCTTCTCCATGTGATTTGCCAGGTTCTATCTCTGCTTGTTTTGATGTAGAATCATCTTTCTTTAATTTTTTAAGATGACCATTTAGATGTGATTCTATCCTAGCTTTTTCATCAGTAGATATGCCTTTAGTTTGAGGTAATCTAGCTAAGGCATTTCTTAGACCATTGCCTACTGCTGCACCATCACTAGGCCTATGATGAGGTAATTTCAAATCAGTAAAATTATCCGGAGGTATCTTAGGAGAATAACCATAATGCTGTGCTATTGTACCTTTCTCTTTGGATGATAGCTTATCCCAAGATTTACTGGTAAAATCTTTAAGTGCAGGCTTGATCCATGTTCCTTCAACAACTTTAGTGGATGGGCTTTTAGGCACTATATCCTTAGCTAACTTAGATACTTGTTCAGTCATTTTTTCAACATTCCTTCCTAATTCTGCTAAGTTTGCCATTTTTATTCCCTATTCCTAAGCTCATCCTGAGCGAATGGTTTTTTGTGATAAGTTTGTATGTGTCCGCCTTGTGGATTCCTTACAACAAAGTCTATATCTTCTGTAGTAGAAATTGAACCCTTACTTGTTCTTTCAATAACTTTTTCTCCCATTATAACGCACCTCGTTTTATTATTTGTTTAATCTGATCGTGAACTGAAACGAACTCTTCTTCTGTTTATCCTTTTCCTCATGCCTTGTTTAATCCTCATTGAATCAGCAAATCTTTTTGTGATTGTTACTCCGGAAGGGTCTATGGATGTTCCTGTTGTCTCTTCAGCCATCTTAAATCGGACTTTTTATCTCTATTTTATTTCCAGTGATGTGGCCATTCTTTACTAAGGATATAACTCCTGGCCTTATATTAGTCTGAATAACCTCCCCATTAAGATCATAATCTCTGGCCCACTTGTATTCTGCTGATACACTGATAGGTTCTCCTTTTTGTTCCTTTATATACATCTGATATGCAGTATTTCTATTAGTTATCCTTGCATCTAATACTGTCCATTTGCAGCCATTTGCTTCCTCTATTCTACAGGTATCTACTGAACCACATTCATCATTAATATTTTTAGTAGTAATGGTGCTCATATCTTCCATATCATGGAATGGAATTATATCTATCCCCACCCACCGAGGAATACTATCAATCAATTCAGAAACAGGAATATTGCCATCTCTATTCTTACCCTCTTTTAGTATCCAAATCTCTACATCCATAGGTATCGGCATATCTAAATCTGATTTTATGTTCATTGGTAATTTTGAGAATTTAGAAATATTTTTTATCTTAGTTATTGCAGTAAACTTAGAAGTCATTTCTTTCTTTGATTTAGAACTTAGTTTAGAAACAAGATTTAAGTGGTTGTAGTTGTTTATTATTTGGTTTATTTCAGATTCTATGCTCATTAAAACCTCGCTGTTAACGCACTCTCCTTTAGAACTCGCTTTTCTTTATAAAAAATAACCAATTAATATCCTTTATATGTAAACTACTTTATAAATCTTTCTAATTACCAACACATTAAATCATCTAACAGTTCTTGAGATAAATCTTCTGAATTAGTACATATATGTTTTCCATCTTCACCGAATCCTGAACAATAGTAGTTTAATGTACTACAACTTAATGTACAATCATAATTCGGTATCCTTGCCAGTACAATTGCATTTTCACTATCCTTACATTCTTTTTCATCAGGACAATTACAGCTTCCCTTATCATCAGGGCAAGGATTATCTACATATTTAGTAACATATTTTATTTCTATTTCTTTAGGGCATATAGAACAATCATTATCTGGACAGGTAGGTTCTTCACATTCTGTTGATTCAGGACATACTTCAGCTAAATCTAAATCATCAATATTTATTATTCTTTCCCATCCGGTAGAACATACTTTATATTTTCTCCCTCTATTTCTGTCGTAGTAGCAATTTCTATTAACTAAAGTTGTTTCTCCAACTCTGCTTAATTTGTAACACATATAATCATCTACATGCTCTAAATCACAAGAATAAGGTAAGTAGCCTTGATCATAAGCAACTGTATCTACATTTAAATCGACACCTAAAGAAATCATAAATGTGGCTAATACAGAAAGTGCAACAGTTCCTATATATTTATATTTGGTTTCCATTATTAGCTAATCCCACAACCTGCAAAGCCAGTTATTATACCACTTGAAATTGTTAGATTGCAACTAGTAGCGTTTAATTGTCCTGTGAATCCTGCAAGGCTTATCAAGTTTGCAGCAGTTACAGTTCCTTTAAAGACAGCATCCCCTGCATTAGCACCACTAAGAGTAAAATTGATAGGTTTTGTTTCATCCCCTATGGACATTATTTCCAAATCAGGAAGTATATCTACTATTCTAACAGTAGTATTCTCAATGGACCTGCTTTGATTATCTTCAAAAGCCCAATAATACCATATCCTTTCCCCGTCTGCAAAAATCAATGTTTGATTAACAAAACTCTCATTAATCAATACGAAATTACTTGAATTTTGAGTATAAATGCCTGAACTATTATCAATCCTTATCCATAGGCTTACATTAACTGTTGTTTGATTACCTGCTGAACGAGTAAGATTTGCAGTTATATTAAATAAGACTGAAGTTGAGGTAGATGGAAAGTAATCTACATCTGTTATTCCTATTGGAGAAACCCTATAATAATCTATATCCCATTCGCTTCCTGATAATAACCAAAACATTCTTATATCAAATAATTCATCTTGATCGCTTTCAGTATCTAACAAGATCCAATCTGTTCCATTATAACATTCTCTTTTATTTTTCTCTGTTGAATCAAAATGATAAGAATAATTAATTCCTAATGTTAAATTCCACTTGCTGTCTAATATAGATAAATTGCCTGACAAGTAATCTATTGAGTAATTGCTGTCTGGAACTTCAGAACCATATCCACTACCCCAGTATGAATAGTTGATACATACTGCTAGACCATCATTAAATGTGGCATTTGAAGTCATGAAAATCTTTCCATCAGCAGAAAATTCTGTCCAGTTACCACTCCCTATTTCACCATAATGACTGCCATTACCTGAACAGTTATAAATTTTAAGCAATCCCGTTAAATCATCATTGGCTAATGTTAGATTAGTATTATTTAACCAAGTAAATCCACTTTCATTTAAAGAAGTTAAGTTTACTGTCCTATTGAATAATCTTACAGTTGAATTAATTACACGAATATTGGCTAAGGTAATTGGCGTTGAATATGTATAATTTACCCCTACTTCTGTATTGTTAAAATTAGGTTCTTCTAAAGTAATAGTTCCTGCTGTTAAATCTAAAGTATAATTGCTTAATGCTTTACCAAATCCACCTCCATGATAGGAATAATTAATGCAAAAACCAAACTCATCAGGAAAAGTATCATTTTTTATCATGAATATATTTCCATCTGGAAAAAGTGTATAAGCTGCAGTCTCTAATTTTTCACCAAGCCCTAATCCTTGGTAGGTATAATTTGCACATATAACAGTGCCATCTGGTGTAGTGTTAATAGATTTAACCTGTAGATTTCCGTTGGGAAAGAATGTAAAATTTTCTCTTCCAATCTCTGTATAAGGTGATGAACAATTATAGAGATGTATTGAACTATTGGCCACTATGTATGAATTTGTTAAAGTCATATTAGTATTATTCACCCAGACTAGATTATTTGAACTTGTATTTGTTTCATTAAAAATTTGTTCCCTTATAGAACAATTATAAACTCTTAATGCATTTACTGAAGCTGTATTCAATACAGTCACATTTGTATTGTTTTTCCATATCAAATCAGGATTAGTAATATTTGTTTCATTTATTACACTTATATTAATTGTTCTATTGAATACCCCTACTGTATTAGATATTATATTTCTACCGACTAAAGGAACAGCAGTACCATTTAAAAGTAGGGCTGTTTCATTGATTATATTGGTTATTACGGCCCTAACAGTTTCATTTGCCACAGAATCAGTAAAATTTTGAGTAAAATTAGAAGCTAACCTGTATAATAATTTATCATTATCCCCAATCCAACATTTAGGAAAATTTCTAAAAGTATAATTTGTTCCTGTACTCCCAGATGAAGTATTATATGTAATCTGAACTTTACTTAAATCGCCACTTCCATCTTGTTTTGAAAAATTAATCATAGCATAAGTTAGATTTACTTTAGTCACTGCATAAGTCGTATAATTTCCGTCTGTAATATTAGTAAGTGAATGGTCTCCATCCCATCTTCCTACTGTATCTGTTTGGTCAGCAATAGTATCTTCTACTATTTGTGAAGTTGTTTCAGAATAAATTATTACTGAAAATAGAACCATTAATAAAATTGTAATAAAGATAGTTTTAGATTTCATCTTATCCTATCTATCCTCCCACTTCTAAAAACATTTCCCTTATTATCAACTTTGAATACTGGAACACCATCCTGATCTCTTCTTATCAAAGGAGCATTTGCTGTTATTGCTGGACCACTATCATTTGATGGTGGATTTTGTAATGGCATTTTATTTCTCCTCTGTTGTTTCAGAAACAGATAAGTTCTTACCACCTGATGTACAGATAGCATTTACTGCGCCTTTCCACATATTAGTGGCATTAATCTCAAAATTACCGCCACCTGCATTAAGCCTAATACCTTTATTCAGTTCTGCATCTTCACCTAAAGCAAGGTATATGACCTCATCACTATCATTTACAAGATTAGCTATTTTTCTAGCTCCATTTGCTAAAAGGGCAACTGTAGTAGAATTATCAACTTCAATACCATCATTTATGGCCATACAAAACACCTCGTTTATAGGTTTATATATTAACCAATATTTAAATGTTTCTATTTTAGCTATTTTATCCTATTCTGGTCAAGATAATCAAAATCCTGATGACTGGGGATTAATTTGATAACTTCCTTATGCATACTTATTATATTATCCTTATTTATAGGGGGATTAGGCATATGATAGAAGAAATGCAGTTTAGAATGTACATATAATGACTCAAATTGAGAAAAATCACTCATATCTAACTTACCATTACTGAGAGAAATATCAATATTTTTAATCCGGTTCTCACCTTCTTCTGCATTAATCCTGATTAGATTATCCTGTAAATCAGAGATTATTCCATCAAAATTAGTATCTTTAGGCATCTTGTTCCTCATTTAAAAATCCCAATTGTGCATTAACATTATTCTCTTCTTCAGCTATTTCTATTTTTTTAACTATTTCTTTTTTGTTTTTTGTATGTTCTTCTTTTGATTCCTTGATATCTTTCTTAACTTCATCAATATTATCCCTTAGTGTTTTTACCTTTTTAGTGTTATTTGATTGTGCCTCTTTTATTTTCTCTGCTGTAACTTCCTGAGTATAGTTTAAGTCCCTTTTAGTTGGAACTTTAGCAAGGATTTTTTCTACATTCTTAAATCTTTGATTGTTCTTATCTCCAAGTTCTTTTGTTATCTCAATAACATTAATCAGATTATCCCCTATATTTTTAATGTTATCATTCAATGCTGTATTTCCTTTGATATCTAGGCTATTGATATTATCAGATAATGTAATTAGTGTTGCAGCCATATTAACTACAACTTCTTCCATATTATCATCAGAAGATTTCTTATATTCTAAAAATGACTTGTTTGTGGAGTTAATATTCTCTTTTAACTTTTTGTCAAGTTCTGCAATGTCCCTCTTTATATTTTCTGTTTGAAGGGAAAATACTTTTGGAAGAACATCTATTTGACCTGATAATTTATTCTCTACTAGGTTGAATCTTTCTTCAAATCTCTGAACTAATTTTCCTGAAGAATTCACAATATCATTATTGAACTTGCTAGTTTGAGTATTAAGTATATTAAAATTATTTTTTATGAGAATCTGCATTTCATTAAATTTAGATATCGTTGAACTCTCAGCAGAAGTTAATAAGCTGTTTAAAGAATTAGGCAGTAACTTTGTATTCTCTTGTAATTGATAAATCTCCTTAGTGAAATCAGCTACTCTCTGCATTAATAATTCTTTATCTTTCTTGCCCTGCAAACTAATCTTTTCAAATTCTTTATTTGATAAATTCTCTTTATTATCCAGAAGAGTCTTCATATTATCTTCAAGTTCTTTAGTTCTTTTCTTAATTTCCTTATTTACTTCTTCAAAGTTTATCTTAGGATTCTTTTTTATCAAAGCAGTAAGCTTAGTATCTATTGCTATCATAAGTTCTTTTAAATCCTTTCTTCTCTTTTGTTCTTTCTTATCTATTACTTTTGCAGGATATTGGACAACCATTCCACCTCCTGCACCAGAAGGCTTTACTGCATTAAAAGATTGTACTTCCTTATAATTTCTTTGACTAGCACAAGAAATTAATACAGTATATCCACCTAAAATTGCAGGTATCCCAAAGGAGAATACATATATTCCTGTAGTTGCTATTTCAGTCATTACATTATTAGTTACTATCTTAACATCATCTGGCCTATATATATCTATAAGGACATCTGATAATCCAGTTACTAACCTATTTAGATTAGTTGTTAATTTTAATGTTGAAGGTGAGTTTATTTGACCTAAGTGTACCAATTTAATATCCTCCGAAAAGTATTTGTATAATGAATCTCAATCCCTGAAGTAGCTGTTCTCCAGCTAATGTAGCTATATAATTATCATCATCAGCTTGAGGGTATCTCTCACTTAGATTAGTGTCCCAAACAGCTTGTGCAGTCAATGTATTATTTCCTATATTTCTATATGAATAATCTGCTATTTCCACAGTAAAAGTTGTGTTATCACAAAGAATTCCCTTATGTGTTCCTGCATCTGGTTGATTGATTGTGAAATTAAATGTGCCTGTATTTCCTATCTGGGACATCTGACCATCATCTATGTTTAATTCTAATGTTGAGTTATATAAATCATAAGTGTCACACCCTACAATAACTGGAGTTATAATCTGGCAAGGAACATTTGCTTCCTGAACATTTTGGCATGTTCTATCTGCATATACTATAGATACTAATAACAATAATATTAAAATATATTTGCTTATTTTTTTAATCATTTTTCCTCCATTATATCTTTACCCACCCATTTTGACAATTAAACCAACTACTTTTTTCTTCGTTTTGATAACATCTTGTTTGTAAATCACTTGGGTTTGGATTGCTTAAACTGACACATTCTATTGGTTCTGCCAGAGAACCTTGACATTTATATAAATTTGCTATTTTATCCTGAAACTGCCCTGTTGATTCATTGAATGCTTTGTCTATTCTTTCTTTGCAGTAATATTCTGAATCTTTATTCAATCCGCAATTTTCTTTAAATTGATATTTATCAATCGTCTTTCCTGTTTCAACTTCTTCTGTGCAATTATAATTAACTTGGTGGAGTGTATCTGTTAATCCTATGCAGGTTGTGTTTATTGTTTCTGTTTCTGGAACTTTAACTATTTCTACAGCTTCATTATAATTACTTAAAGAACTTACTATTTCAAAACATTCACCCTCCCATGAATACCCATTTGACTTGCAATTTCCTTTTCTTTCTTCTCTTAAATTAACAGAATTTATTTTATCTTGAACTCCTTGAGAACAGGTTCTTAAATCATCAAATACACACCAAGAAACATCTTCTGTTAAAGGGTCAAACCCCATATACTTTCTTTCTTCTGAAAAAGTGACTACAAAGGGAGAATGAACTATAAAAGTCCCATTGGATTCAATACTTTCTGAAACATTTAACTTACCTCCAATAACATTAAGTTCACCATAAACATTCACAGATTCTAAATTGATAATATTAAAATCTCCCCCATCAGCAACATCGACAACAACATCACTATCACC
>SDBT01016756.1_pt1 | contig 11591 bp, 6 predicted proteins | sample 2277101 | NCBI WGS metagenome assembly SDBT01 (sample SAMN10404973, study PRJNA504765) | marine sediment metagenome | isolation source: marine sediment core GS10_PC15, 103 cmbsf | place: Arctic Ocean: Southern Knipovich Ridge | collected 2010
CCTCCAGATCGTTCATAGTGCCCTCCAAACCGGCCACGTCGTCGAAGGTAATGGGCTGATCGCCGCTCTCGCAGCGCCGCGCAGGGCTCTTGCCGAACCCGGAAAGGAGCCCGCCGCCGAGCATCTGGTCGCGGGCGCGGCGCATCATGAACCAGACGGCCGCAAAGAGCCCCACCGTAACCAGCAGATAGACGGTCAGCAACATCCCGGTGCCGTCGTTGACCGGAAGGACTTTCATTTTCACGCCGAGCTTGTCGTGCAGCGCGGCGCGGAGTTTCTCGTCGACCAAGTCCTCGCGAGGCAGCGTGGTATGGAACTTCTTTTCGAGTTTTTCCGGCTTGCCCTCCTTGTCCTTTTTACCTTTGGGGTCGTCGGGCGGTTCCTTGAACTTGCCGCGGACCGCCACGCCCTGAAATACGACTTCTTCGATAATGTCTGTTTCGATTACCCACTGACGAAACTGCCCGAAGTCGATCTCGGAAGTGTCGCGGTCTCCGAGGGTGAAGACAAAGAAGAGGATCACCAATCCACCGACCAGAAGCACCCACGTTATGGGCGTGTTGCGACGGGGAGTAGGCCCCGGCGTATCGCCGCCGGGTGCCGGGCTCTTCTTTTCGGGTGTGGAGTCCATGGAGATCCTTTCGTCAGTCTGTTAAACGCCTCGTCGAAAAGGCGGTTTGTCGTGGTGTAGGCGTCTCGCCTGCACTATTTCACGGGCGAGACGCCTGTGCTACGGCTTCTCGCGTTACTGCTTCTTCTCTTTTGGCAGAGGCACCTCGATTTTCGGCGCCAGGACTATTCGTAATCCTACAAAGCCGTAATAGTTGGCGTCGTAGGGGATAGAGTATCGAACGGCAGATCGCATGAACGGAAATCCTCCTGCTATGCTGCCGCCGCGGATTACCTTTTCCTGGTTGCTGTCGTCGCTGAAATGTATCGGGTCGGTTGTACTCTCTTGTTGACTGTATGGAGCGTAGGTATCCAGCACCCATTCGGCAACGTTGCCGTGCATGTCGTAGAGCCCCCAGGCATTGGGTTTGCGGCCGTTTCCAACCTTGCCGGTTTTCGACCATCGCGGGTTGATGCTCCAAGCGAAGGCGAAAGTGTTCAAGTACTTCTGCTTGGACAAATCGCCTTTGCTGGCCTCGGCTTCGGTTTTCAGCTTCTCGAGGTCCACATCGATATTGAAGATGCCGGTAGTTCCCGCTCGGCAGGCGTATTCCCACTCGGCCTCCGTGGGCAGGCGGTATTCGTACCCTTCAGGCAGTCGTCCGGCCTTTCGTTCGATGTCCGTGAGGTCCTTGCAGTATTGTACGGCACGAGTCCAGGAGAAACACTCCATGGGGAAATCCCATTGTAGCTCCTTGCCGTAAATGTGATTGACCCCCGGCGGCTGCTCGCGGAAATGGAACGCCCCGCCGTCGGCGATCGGGCCGCGAAAATGCTTCCACGCCTCGAAATCATAGTCGGGGATCGTCAGCTTGTAGAACTGTTCTTGAGTAACTTCATATACGCCCATGTAGAACGGTTTTGAAATGGTGACCTTGCGTTGGGTTTCATCGTCGCGGCGAAACTCTTCGTCCTCGGGGCTGCCCATCGCGAAAGTGCCCTTCGGTATGAGAACCATTTCCATGTCGATACCGGGCACAGTCCACGATTTCGCCGTGACCGATTTCATCGCGGCGATATCTTCCGCCGCATCGGCCGATAAGATTCCAACTCCGATAACGCAGGCGGCTGCAAACATCCGCAACCACAATGTGATTCCCGTGATTCTAGCGTTCATAAGAATATCTCCTATTAACCGTTTGCTCGGTTGGGTAGCGATAGCGCGCGTCTAATCGCGACTATCAGATTCCGATTTCTTCGTCGGGTCTTCCTTCACGACCGGCCCTCTTATCCGAAGCAGCCACTTCTTCATAAGCGGCAACTTGTCGATCGCGCCGGATATCTCTTCCGGCAGCCTCCAGTCCCAATCGACCTCCGTTCGCCAGTAGAGCGGTTTCGCGTCGACTTCCACCAGGGCCGTAAGGCTCTGGAGGTTTTCGCGCATTTCCCCGCCGCCGAGTTGAGCGCTGACGTGGCGACTGATGTAGTTGCCGTAGGGCTGATTGTAGTAACGGCCGACACAAGCATACTCGAAAGAACCGAGCCATTGTTGCTCGGGCAGGTATCGTTGCCAAGCCTCTTGTTCCTTTTCGGCGACGAGTTTCTTCAGTTCTCCGAGTTGTTGCGGAGTACTATTCTTATCGGCCTTGGCAAGCTTCTCTCGGGCTTGTAGAAGCGGTTTATACCTGGTAATCAATGCCTCGCGTCTTGCCGCGCTTTGATTGCGGAACTTCAGGATCGGTTCCATCATCTTCTTGGTTTCTTCCGCCGCCTTCTTCGCAACCGCCTCCGCATTGCCGAGAATCTTCTCGTGCATCGCGAAGATAGCTTCCGACGGGCGGATGGGTGAATCGGTTGTCGGCCGCGGGATGGAATCGAAGTCTTCGTGAACCGTGTGATAGATCACGACGTCGTCAAAGACGGCCGCAAGCGGGCTGCTTCCATCTCGCGAGTTGGCGATCACGTTCACCTTGGCCTGATCCGGTGAGAAGACGTCGCACGGGCGGAAGGTGGTCTCGACTGAACCGATCTTTTCGCTGTCCAACCACAACGACGTCGTCTTTCCATCAATCTCAACTCTCAGCCGCGACCACTTTCCGGCAGGCACCGTCTTGCGACCTTCGACCGACACGGCCTTCTTGCCGTTGACAGTGGCGGTCAACAGCAAGGCACCGTTTTTGCCGAGCTTAAGCACCATGCGGTTGGCCTTCGAGGTGCCGAAGTCAAAAACGGTGCCGTCGTTCTTCTGTTTGGGAAGAAGATCCACGACGATGTTGGCCTCGCCCAGGTCGATGGCTTTGGGGCTCAATGTCGCGTATTGTTCTTGGCCGCCGAACTCGAATACCATTCGCTCGTCTTGAGTGACGAACTTCGGCCCGCCGTGGACTTGTCCGTTGAGTACCGGAAACAACGGGCGGGAATAATGGGCGGGAGCGGTGATGGAGTATCTGTAGTAATCTTCCAGGATGTTGGCGTCTTCGCGGTCCATGGCGTAGTTTGCCCACAATCCATGCTTGTGAAGTTCTTTGGCGCCCGGCCTGGTCGGCAACAACTTCGGAGTGGGAACATCCTTCTCCGCCGGAAGCCACGTTCTGCCGTAGCCTTCCAGGACGGCATTGCCGTTTACCAAAGCGCCGCCAAATGCTTTGGCGTTGTCTTTCAGGACCGCCTCGTCCATGACCACAGCGAAGTCTTCGACTCTGGCGTTGCCCAAGATTTTGGCCCTGTCGAGAACCATCGCGTTGGGACCAACATATGCCGTATCCTCGACCGTGGCCGTTTCCTGTACCCAACCGCCGCCATTCTTGTGGCGGCGACCGCCGGCCGGCGTAGCCTTGCTCGCGATCGAAGGCAGCATTTTGCCGCCGTAGGTGGTTGCCATGCCGTATTCGCCTTTTATCTTCCTCGGACTGCCCGGTTTCGCGCCGATCAACCGCACGGACCAGGGGTATCGGCTTGCGTGCCTGCCGCTATCGAACAACGCATTGCCGGCGTAGCGAGACGGCCCGGGCATGAAAAGGGCCGTCGGCGTGGCGGCCACCGACAGCCAGTGCGATGCGTCATCGGGTTTGACGTCCAGCGTCATATTTCCCTTGTTCCACAGCCGTGAGTATCTACGAGCCCCGCCGGCCTCGATGGCTATGATGCAGGCTCGCCAATCGCTGAACGTCTCCGGATCGTAAACGCCGTTGAAATCAACGGTGATGCTCGTTGCCCCTTTGTCCGGCACCAGTCGAACGAAGTTCATGCCGAACGGCTCCGGCGCATAATCGGCGGGAATTCGCCATGTGCTCTTCTTCGCATCCACACATTCCAACCAGTGCCTTGGAGGACAGTGCCATTGCCTGCGGTACTGCGACTCCATCTCGCAGTCGAAAGTCGCCAGCCGGGCCGCGTATTCGCCGATCATGTCGCCGAGACCGCGGACGCCGTTCTCCGCCATGCCTCGTTGCTGTATGACTCTTGCGATAGTATGGAAAATGCTCGGTTCCTCTTTTCCAAGCGGCAGGGCGCAAAACCAGCCGTACCCCCAATTAGGGTCGTCGCCCGCGATCGAATAGAAAGTAGTGTATCCGTATCCGCCAAAACCATTGAAGATATGTCTTGAGGGGCGCTTCAGGTGATTGCCGCCTTTGGGGAAAGCACCGACGAAGGCGGCGCAAGTATCCGCCCCTGCCTCTCCTCCGCCCACGCGAATGCTGTTTATCCGAAGCCCGTGCCCCCACTCGTGGGCGAGAATACCGTTCGCCGCGCCTTTGTTTATGCACCCGCCGCGGCCGCCGCCGGCATAACCGGGGATGACTTGGAAACCGTCACGTTTGGTACCCGCCACGGTAATGGCGTACTTCTCTTGAGTTTCCCGATCCCAAGACGGCATCAACAGGCCGCTATATTCATACAGACTCCACATCGCTTCGGCCCAGGCGACGGCTTCGGCTCGATATCGGTCGCTTCTCTTGGGATCCTTCGCCGAAATCCACGGGTCGCCGTCTGAGCCGGATTGCGACCCGGAGAGCCACACAAAGTGATCGCTGGTAACCTGCATCGTGCCGGGCTCGCCCGACTTGGCGTTATCGGGGAAACTCTTGTCGTCTCTTTCGCGAACCTTATGTACGGCTTTTTTGCTCCCGGCACGAATCCGTTTCATCTCGGCTCTGAAAAGCTCGATGATGAAATCCTTGTCCTCCCCAGAGAAACTCCCGCTCGGGAACGACCTCTTGCGGCCGTCGCTTAGACGCAAGACCACCGCCGGCTCAACTGTCTTTTTGAATGGACCCTCGTCGATAGTGTATCCAACGCCTCGAAAACCGATCAGGTGAGCTTCCAGCGAGCCACCTCTGGACAATTTCCATGTTCTCAGAGGCATGCCCTTGTCTATTTCGATGAAATCGACGCCCTTTCGCGGCCAGAACTTGACTTCTCGGCGGGCATATTCCTTCGGGGTACCTCCCGGGGCAATAACCTGTCGCAATGCTACGCCGGGTCGTAAACCTTTACCCGGGTACTGGCTACCCTTGTAGAACTCGTAATCGGTCTCGGCTGCTGCGTGTGTTACGAATGTACAAGCAACAGTACACACAATAAATAGTCTTTGCATTGGTAATCCTTCCGCTTAGGAAACTCTACAACGTTCTGTGGAAATTCTATACCATTGGCGGCATTTTTTCGACCGGCATGTACGACAACGCCCCGTCAACTGCCCGTTTCGCCCTGTTTTTCGCCGTCGGAAGGCTTCCGGCGGCATTTGAGGAAGAGTTGAACCTCTTCGTATTGCGTGCCGCCAGGCAGTTGGGCCAGCAGCGGGCGGATTTGGCGGGGGGGGACCGGCCCGACCAGTGTCTCCAGGGCGGAGATCAAGGTGGTCGAGAGACACGACTCGGCCTGCACCGGCCGACCGTCGTCGACCGCCCGGATGGCGTGATCGAGAATCGCCTCGCGATCCAGCCCCCGAATCTCCGCACACTCAGCGGCCGAGAATCCGGCAGCCAGCAGCCGCCACGTCCAATAATGTCCCGGCCGCACGACGTCAACATCATCAGCGAGCCGCGGGGCTTGCCCCCGCGCCGTTTCGGACATTACGTCCGGGGGCGTGGTCTTTTCCGGCGTGGTCTCTTCCTGCTGCGCCGGGCGCGGGGACAAGCCCCGCGGCTCGCCTTCGCTACCGGCCAACAATGCCAGCAGTTGGTCGCCGTAACGTTCGAGCTTGGCTGGGCCGATCCCCTTGACCTCCAGCAGGGCCTCGGGTGAATCGGGGCGGCAACGGGCCAACTCGGTCAGCGTGGCGTTGCTGAGTATCTGGTACAACGGTTGCCCCAGCTTGGAGCCCTCCTCGCGTCGCCATTCTTTCAGCGTATTGAGCAACTCCAGATCGGGTTCCGGCATCTGGGCCAACTCGGTCTCCGGTTTCGCCATTGCCGACAGACCACAGATTCGCCGCACTAGATGGGCCGGAACAGGCAAATCGCCCTCCAACTCGGTCTCGTTGCGCATCACCTCGGAGCCGAAATCGGTCAGCTCGATCACCGGCCGCATCGGCTCGATCTCGACGTTCCGCAGACACTCCAACGCGACCAGCCCGTCGAGCAACGTGACGACCTCCGGCTGCTTTAGATACTTCAGCAATCCGTACGTGCTCAACTGGTTCAGGCCGAGCTTGTCCATTTTCGCGTTGGCCGACCCGCAGAGCATCTGGGCGATCAGGTTCTTGCCGCAGGGAAATCGTGCCTGGGTTCGGGCAACGCCGCTCAGCGCGATGCGAATGGCCTCGATCAGCTTGGCGTTGGTGCCCGTCTCGTGCGATTCACCAGTCCCGGCCGGTTTTGTTACGCGATCGCCGCAATTGTCGCAGTGCCCGCAGCGTGGGGCGTCTTTCTCGCCGAAGTAACGCAGGATTTCCCGCTGGCGGCAGCCGCTGCCCAAGGCGAAGCGGATTACCCGGTTGAGCTTCTCATACTCGGCCGCTTTGCGGCGCTGCAAGGCCTCGAAGTCGATTTCGAGTTGGTCGAACGGTTTGTCCCGCTCGATCATGCGAATCGCTCGGCCGCGAAACGGTGGTACGTAAGTAAACGACTCCAGGCCGTTGAGTTGCCGTAAGGCGGTGGCGATGGCATTCGAATTGAGATCGGAATCGGTGGCCAGTTGCCGTGGGTGAAAATGGATCAACTCATTGCGCCGCTGGCCGACGAGCCGTTCGACCGCCTGCAACACTTTGCGTCGCACCTTGGCCTGCTTGGGCAACAGATCGACGAGCGTGGGCAGGTCGCTGTCGATCCGCAACGCCGCGCGGTTCTGCGACGCCACCATCCGTTCGAGCACACCCGCCCCTTCGAGCAGTTGCTCGCAATTGCCCACGCCGTCGTTGCCGATCGGCAGACTCAACTGCTCCTTGATCTCGGCCTGGGTCATTTGGATCGGGTCGTCGTCGACGCTGCAAAGATAGTTGTAGACGGTCTCGACGTGCTCGCGGCCCGGGTAGGCGCTCTCGATGAAGAACTCCTGGATGTAGCGGTCGGAGGGGGCGTAGAACAACATGCAGTGCGACTGTTCGCCGTCGCGGCCGGCCCGGCCCGCTTCCTGGTAATAGGCCTCCAGCGTGCCCGGCAGATTGTAGTGAACCACGAAACGGACGTCGGCCTTGTCGATCCCCATGCCGAAGGCGTTGGTTGCCGCCACAATCTCGTAGCGGCCGCTCATGAAGGCTTCCTGGGCCGCGTGCCGCTGGTCGGGTAGCATCCCGGCGTGATAGACGGCAGAACGCCGACCGGTCTGCTGCGAAACCATCCCGGCCACCTCCTCCGCCCGCTTGCGGGTCGAAGTGTAGATGATCCCCGAGCCGGGTGTGCGGCGGAGGAACTCCAGCAGCATGTCGGCCTTCTGGCGGTCGGTGCGGGGGCATTTCACTTCGTAGAACAGGTTCGGCCGCTCGAAACCGGTGATTAGCATCCGCGGATCTTGCAGGTCGAGTTGTTCGACGATGTCGCGGCGGACCTGATCGGTGGCCGTGGCCGTTAGTGCGATCGTGGTCGGGCGGCCCAGCATGCGGCGGAAATGACCCAGCCGGGCGTAGTCGGGGCGGAAGTCGTGCCCCCACTCGCTAATGCAATGGGCCTCGTCGATCGCCAGCAGCTTCAACCCCACCTCGCGAACCGCATCGAGGAACCGCTGGCTGCGGAACCGCTCCGGCACGACGTAGACCAGCCGAAACTCACCCCGGGCCATCCGGTCGAGCCGGTCGAACTGCTCGGCCATCGACAGCGTGCTATTGATGAACGACACCGGCAGACCGAGCACCTGGAGTTGGTCGACCTGATCCTTCATCAGCGCGATCAGCGGCGAAACGACCAGCGTCAGCCCGTCGAGCATCACACCCGGCAACTGGTAGCAAAGGCTCTTGCCGCCGCCGGTGGGCATCACACAGAGGCAATCGCGCCCGGCCAGCACGGCCTCGATCACGTCGAGTTGTCCCGGACGAAACGACGAGAGCCCAAACCGCGCCAGGTAAGCCTCCGCGGAAGAATTGCCGTCGTTGTTGCTGGTGTCGATCTCCATAGGGCACATTATACGGTGATCAACGGCATAGGTGAATGGGGCCCACTGGCCATCTACGTTTAGCGGGCGGACTAGCCCGCCGTTGCCGTAGCGCCAGGCGCCGGCATTCAAACGTAACGGCGGGCAAGCCCGCCCGCTGAACAGGTTCCACCGCTTGAAGCAGTAGACCAAGACCCATATAATGGCCGCCGGTTCAGTGCAGGATGCCTGATCCTGTTTCACAGCCGCTTGCGGCCTAGCAGATGGCCTCCATGGAAAACATCCCCGACGATCCGGGCCGCCGCGGGGTGGTGGCCGTTTGTTTGCGCGACGGACGCATGCTGGTGATTCGCCGCTCGCGGTCCGTAGTCGCGCCGTTGACCTACTGTTTTCCCGGCGGCGGTATCGAAGGCGACGAGACCGAGCAGGAGACGTTAAGCGGCGAGTTCCGCGAGGAGATCGCCGTGGACGTCCGGCCGTTGCGGCGGATCTGGCGGTGCGTGACCGACTGGAAGGTCGAACTGGCCTGGTGGACGGCCGAATTGCCGCCGGACGCCGTACCCGTGGCCAATCCGGCCGAGGTCGAATCGATCCACTGGTTCACGCCTGCCGAGATGCTCCGTCTGCCGGACCTGCTGCCGAGCAATCGCGAGTTTCTCGAACTGGTTGCGCGCGGTGAGATTGAGTTGTAGCGTGGGCGCGAAAGGGCGTTCTTTCGCGGAGCGAAAGGCGACATTTACTTCCCGGCCAACGGCAGTAGTCTAAAGTCTGGGTGGTCCTTGTCTTTGAGGTTTCTCTTGCCGCGGTAGGTGCCGTAGTAGGGGACGTTGGCGTCGATCCAGGTGACGATCTTGATGAACTCCTCGCGAGTGATGTCCGCTTTGCATGGGGCCTTGCGAATCTGGTCGACCAGTTTGCTCCGATGCGAACCGTGCGTCAGCGGAGGCACAGTTCGGAAACCGGCCATGCCGCCGAGACAGTCCCTGTAATTTACCAGCCTGCGTTTGATGAGGTTTTCGTAGGAGCGGTTATATTTCTCGGTAGGCACAGGCACGTTGAAATAGACCGATCCGTCTTCGTGGACCTTCACAACACCATAGACCTTCTTGCGATGGGGATCGGCATGGATGCCGATCCTCCAGGAGATGCCGTTCTGATCCCAGGGCCACTGCAGGGGCCCTATCACCCGCACGTACTTGACCCTGCCGCGCTCGATGCCCGTCATGCCCTGGTATATGTCTTGTATGAAGAGGGAGGCGGGTGTTCCACCCGTGTGTTCACAGCGTCCCCCGCTGCCGACGGCACTGGGGGCTAAATTATCGGCTACAACCGAGGCAAGCTCCGCGGGCGTGCGGTGCGGCCTGAGCGGGACGGGCTCGAAACCTTCCGTGTTTTCCGGCGTCTAAAGGGCATTGAACAAAACCTTGGCTCTTCGCCAGAACGTGTGGGCACACCGAGGGCGTGGCGGTGATTTGACGTCAGGTGTTCTGAGGAATGGGAGGACAAAAAGAATCGAGATGCAGCCACAGATTCTCCGGAAGAGCCGAGAACTCTGAAGAAAGCTCGTCAACGGGTCCAAGACAGCCACTTATTGAACATCGACTTGACCGGCGGGGTAAGCCGCGTTCGGTTGAACTGGTCACCAACTCTACGAATGGCTTCCGCCTGTGTGGGATACGGGTGGATCGTACTGGCGATCTTCTTCAGCCCAAGGCCGTGCGTCATGGCCAGCGTGATCTCGGAGATCATGTCGCCGGCGTTTCGCGCAACGATTGTCGCTCCCACGATCTGGTCGGTTCCCTTCTTGACATGCACCTTCACAAAGCCATCGTCCTCGCTTTCAAGGATCGCCCGGTCCACGTCGCTCAATTGCTGCACGAACGTGTCCACGTCGATGTCCTTCTCGTTGGCCTCCGGCTCATAAAGGCCGACGTGTGCTATTTCCGGCGAGGTGTAGGTACACCAAGGGATGGTCAGCGAGCTGGCCTTGGACCGGCCCATGAACAGCGAGTTCTGAATCACAATCCGTGCCGTGAAGTCGGCCGCATGGGTGAATTTGTACGGCGAGCAAACGTCTCCGGCAGCGAAGATCCGGGGGTTGGTCGTTTGCATCCGATCGTTGACCTTGACTCCCTGCTGGTCGTAGTCCACGCCGATGGCCGTCAAATCGAGGCTATCGACGTTCGGTGCGCGGCCCACGGCCACCAACAGCTTGTCGACCCGCTGGTTGTAAGCCTCGCCGTGCGACCCGAGTACCAGCCGCACACCATCGCCGTCCTTTCTCAACTCCGTCTTGCGTGCGCAGCAGAGGAGTTTTACGCCGTCGCGAACCATTGCTCTCTGGACAATGTCGGCGGCGTCGCGATCTTCGCGCGGCAGGATGCCGTGCTGCGACTCCACCACGAAGACGTCGCTGCCGAGCTGGGCGAAGGACTGGGCCAGCTCGCAGCCGATGGGACCGGCACCGATTACACCCAAGCGTGCGGGCAACTCGGTGAGCGAAAAGACGGATTCGTTCGTCAGGTATTCGACCTCATCGAGCCCGGCAATGGGAGGAGCCGCGGCCCGTGCGCCGGTCGCGATCACCGCTTTCTTGAATTTCAGCACAGTTCCGTCAACCTCGATCGTCTCCGAGTCGAGAAAACGGCCGTCGCCGAGGAAGACGTCCACGCCCAGGTCGCGAAATCTGGCCGCGGAGTCGTTGGGACTGATGCTCGCGCGCAAGCGGCGCATGCGCTCCATGACGGCCGCGAAGTCGACGTGTACTCCACCGCGCACCTCGACACCGAACTGCCCCGCACCGCGCACGGTTCTCGCGACGCGAGCGGCACTGATGACGGCCTTCGACGGCACGCAGCCCACGTTCAGGCAATCGCCGCCCATCAGTTCACGTTCGATCAATGCCACCTTGGCGCCGAGGCCGGCAGCGCCCGCGGCCGTTACCAATCCGGCCGTCCCCGCTCCGATTACCACCAGATTGTACCGACCGGACGGCGTCGGATTGACCCAATCGGGCGGCCGCACGTTGGCCTCCAGCTCTTGATTGTGTTCGTCCTTGGGCCGCAGTTGGATGAGATCGGTCATGGCGTCCGTATTCCCTTGTAACGTTGTTGTCATGATAGTACCTCTTGCGACTCGCGGACCGATGCTTCCTGCTTCTGAGTCGTCGGCAGGGCGTCCGTCTTGGGCCGGAGTTTCTTCACGATCAGTCGGACGACGAGCGGGAAGACGCCCAACAGGGCAAGCGCAACCATGATCTGCGTCAGTTGGCCGAGCGTAAGCACCGCCTGCACGCCTTGCTCTGCGAGCACCTGGAGACCGGGAACGCTCGAACCCGCGTAAACATAGACGGTGGTTCCCGCCAGCATCCCCAGTTGGCTCACCCACCAGAACGTGCGTACGCGGATGGGCGTCAGGCCCATCACCAAATTGATCGCGAAGAACGGAACTGCGGG
>SDBT01016757.1_pt1 | contig 11590 bp, 13 predicted proteins | sample 2277101 | NCBI WGS metagenome assembly SDBT01 (sample SAMN10404973, study PRJNA504765) | marine sediment metagenome | isolation source: marine sediment core GS10_PC15, 103 cmbsf | place: Arctic Ocean: Southern Knipovich Ridge | collected 2010
CGGCTCGACCAGCACGCATGTGTTGATCGGCCGGGCACGAACGGCCAAGGCCTGGAACACGTTCACCTGCACCGGCGAAGGCGGGTATCTCGAACGATTGATTCCCTACGCCGACCATGTGATCACGCAGGTGGCGACCGGCCTGTTCGGCGTCCGCGAGGAGACGATCCAACGGGCGCCGATTGTCGAGTTCAAGTATGCCCAGGGCGCCAAGCCGGGGCTGGGGGGCCACCTGTTGGCCGGCAAGAACACGCCGCCGGTGGCAGCTATGCGGGAAGCGGTCGTCGGCACTTCGCTCTTCTCGCCCTTCCCGTTCCATAGCGTCTATTCGGTCGAAGACCACAAGAAACACCTCGACTGGATCGAGCACGTCAATCCTCGGGCGTTGCTATCGGCCAAGGTGTCCACGCCGATCGACGTCGATATGGTGGCCGTCGGGTCGTACTACGCCGGGGCCCACATTATTCACCTCGACGGCAGCTACGGCGGGACGGGTGCCGCCCCGAACGTGGCTAAGAAAAACATCGCCATGCCGATCGAGTACGCGGTCAACCGCGTCCATCAGTTCCTCGTCGACGAAGGTATCCGAGACAAGATCACCGTGATCGCCAGCGGCGGCATCCGCAACCCGGTCGACATCGCCAAGGCAATCGCCCTGGGTGCCGACGCCGTGGTCATCGGCACCGCCGAACTGGTAGCCAATGCGTGTATCCGCTGCGGCGCCTGCGAGAGCGGACGCGGCTGTGCCCGGGGGATCACCACCACCGATCCGGAGTTGATGCAGATGATCTCCATCGAGTGGGCCACGCAGCGGCTCGTGAACCTGTACAACGCATGGCGAGAGATTTTCGTCGATTTGCTATACCGATTAGGTCTGGACGGCCCCGCCGCGTTACGAGGCCGAACCGACCTGTTGATGCACCTGGATTACGAGTCATAAAGCCGCGACCGGTGGTCGCGATAAAACAATGCTACGACGGGCGCGACCACCGGTCGCGGCTTTATTACGATGAAACGAACAATGCCAAACCAATATGCCAATCTGATCTGCCGATCTCGCGCCGAACTCCGCCCCCAAGGCGAGTGGTTCCCCCGGTCACCGGAGGCCGAGGGCGGCTGCGGCGTTACCGGATTCGCCTGTTCGATCCCGGTCGGCGGACGGCACATCTACGAGCCGTCGATCCAGATGCGCAACCGGGGCAACGGCAAGGGCGGCGGTATCGCGGCCTGCGGGCTGGTGCCCGAAGACATGGGCGTCTCCCGCAAGGTGCTCGACGAAGACTACATCCTGCAAATCGCCCTGCTCGACCCCGACGCCCAGCCGGACGTCGAGAAGGAGTCGATCGAGCCCTATTTCGATATCCACCACGGCAGCATTGTAGAGACGGTCGACGATTTTCGCGATGTAGAGCTATTGGAGGTTCGCCCGCCGGACATTGCCAGATACTTTGTCCGCGTCAAACCGGCCGTATTGCAGCGTTTCGCCGAAGAGAAGGGCCTCAACGACCTGCCCGAGCGGGAGTTGGAGGACGAATTCGTCTACCAAAACTCGATCAAGCTCAACGACAAGTTCTATGCGGCTTTGGGCAAGAAGCGGGCCTTCGTCGTGTCGCACTCCCGAAACCTGCTGGTGATGAAAATCGTCGGGTTCGCCGAGGCGGTCGTGCAATACTACAAGATGGCCGACTTTCGGGCGCACGTCTGGATCGCCCATCAGCGCTACCCCACCAAGGGCCGCGTTTGGCATCCGGGCGGGGCCCATCCGTTCGTCGGACTCAACGAGGCACTGGTCCATAACGGCGACTTCGCCAACTACCATTCGGTATGCGAGTACCTTGCCGGGCGGAATATCTTTCCGCGGTTTCTCACCGATACCGAGGTCTCGGTGCAGCTCTTCGACCTCTTGAACCGGGTCTACAAGTATCCGATCGAGTACATCATCGAAGCCATGGCCCCGACCACCGAGTTGGACTTCGACCGCCTGCCGGCAGAAAAGCAACTGATCTATCGCCAGATCCAGGCCTCGCACATCCACGGCTCGCCCGACGGACCCTGGCTGTTCATCATCGCTCGCAGCCTGGCCGAGACGGGTGAGTTCCAACTGCTGGGGATCACCGACACGGCAATGCTGCGACCGCAGGTGTTCGCCTTGCAGGAGGGCGAAGTCTCGATCGGGCTGATCTGCTCGGAGAAACAGGCGATCGACGCGACCCTCGCCAGTCTGGCCACCGAAGACAAACGGTTCACCCCCCTAGCCGACCAATACTGGAACGCCCGCGGCGGAAGCTGCACCGACGGCGGCGCCTTCCTACTAACCGTCTCCCCAGACAATGGCCACAGTAGCACAGGCGTCTCGCCTGTGGACAACCAATACACGCTCCGCGTAACCGACAAATTCGGCGAGCCGCTATCCACCCCACCCGGTCAAACCCACTGCGATCTCAGCACACCGCTCTCCGCAACAACCAACACCGACGCAGACAACGACCTGATCGCGGCCGCACTCCGCGACCGAGACCCCGAGGCGATCTTCGCCCACGTCCGCGACAAGCTCGACGAGATGGACTACGACCGGTTGCGATCCTTCACCGACGCCGTCGCCCGACAAACCGCCGAGGAGCATCCCGCGCTGGGTATCGAAGCCTTGACCCACGGTATCGACCGCCGATATCCGACCGGCGAGAAGAAACGGAGTTCCGTGCTGACGATCCTCCGCGGCGCCCTGGAGACGATTTTCGAGTCGCAGCCGCTATGCACGGAACCGTCGACCGGCACTCACCTGCGGATAACCTGGGACACTCGCGAGCAGTTGCGCGGTCCGCAGGGCGACGAAACGACGTTGTTGATCGACGCCCGCGGTTTCACGCCCGAGGGGCCCGGGTGTGACGCGGTCGTGTCGAAGCAGGCCTGGAAACTCGGCTGGCGGAACCTGATCCACTACAACTCCCGCGGCACGCGGTTCCATGGCGTGGGGTTCGGGCCGGAGACCGACGGGCTGCGGATCGACTGTTACGACAACCCGGGCGATTACCTCTGCTCGGGCATGGACGGGCTGGAGTGCTACGTCCACGGCAATGCCCAAGATCAGCTCTGTCAGATCGCCAAGGCCGGCAAACTGGTTGTCTACGGCGACGTCGGCCAGACGTTCATGTACGGGGCCAAGGGCGGCGAGTTCTTTATCATGGGCAACGCGGCCGGGCGACCGATGATCAACGCCGTCGGGCGGCCCAAGACGGTGATCAACGGCACGGCACTCGATTATCTGGCCGAATCGTTCATGGCGGGCGATCCGTTGGACGGGGGCGGGTTTGCAATCGTCAACGGCCTGAAGTTCGACGATCGCGGCAAGCCGGTTCCGCTCGATTTACCCTACCCCGGCTCCAACCTGCTCTCGCTGGCTTCCGGCGGCGCGATCTACGTCCGCGATCCGCACCGCACGCTGGTCGAACAGCAGCTAAACGCCGGGGCGTACGTGTCGCTGTCGGCGGCCGATTGGAAGTTGATCTTGCCCTACTTGCAAGAGAACGAACGGCTCTTCGGCATCCAGATCGAGCGCGACCTGTTGACCGTCGACGGCGAGTTGCGCCCCCCGACAGACGTTTATCGCAAAGTCGTGCCGATCAAGGACGCCGAAGTCGAAGCCGAGATGGAAGGAATGGGAGATTAGAGATGGCCGATACACTTCAATGGGAAAACACCTCGCTGGTCCGCGAAGTCGAGCGGCGCAGCGGCACGCCGGTCGGGGCCTGTTTCCAGTGCCATAAGTGCTCTACCGGGTGCCCCGTGGGCCCGGAGATGGACTTGCTTTCCAGCCAGGTGATGCGAATGATTCACCTGGGACAAGAAAAGGAACTGCTCGAGTCGCGCGGGATCTGGCTCTGCGCATCGTGCGAGGCCTGCACGACGCGTTGTCCGATGGGTATCGACATTGCCGCCGTGATGGACACGTTGCGGATGATGGCCGTCGAGCGCAAGGCCGAGTTGCCCGACGCCCGTGGCGAGAAGTTCAACCGCTCGTTTTTGGGAAGCGTTCGCCGACACGGTCGGGTCTTCGAGTTGGGCATGTTGGCCTTCTACAAGATCCGTAGCGGCGACCTGTTTTCCGACGTCGGCAAGTTCCCGCAGATGCTCGCCAAAGGCAAGATCTCGCTGCTACCCAAACGTAGCGGCGCGGCAAAGCAGATGCGTGACGTTTTCCGCCGGGCCGAAGAAGAGGAGGAGAAAAAGCGGTGAAGTACGCCTACTATCCAGGTTGCAGCCTCGAATCGACCGCCTGGGACTTCGACCGTTCCACCCGGGCGCTCTGCGGCGCGCTCGGTGTCGAGTTGGTCGATATCCCCGATTGGGTCTGTTGCGGATCGACGCCGGCTCACGTCAGCAGTGCGTCGCTGGCCGTGGCCTTGCCGACGGTCAATCTGCAGAAGGCGGCCACGATCGACGCCCCGATCATGACGGCCTGTGCATCGTGCTACGCGCGGCTGCGGACGGCCAACCATAAGGTTAAGAACGATCCGGACGAACGCGGACGGGTCGAGCGAATCACCGGAGAACCATACGACGGCGGCGTCAAAGTGCAGCATGTGCTCGACGTGCTGGTCAACGACTTGGGCCCCGACGCCATTCGCGCCAAGGTTACCCGGCCGCTGGACGGCCTGCGGGTGGCGTGCTATTACGGCTGCCTGCTGACCCGCCCGCCGGAAATCGTCGCCTTCGAAAACGCCGAACATCCCAGCAGCATGGAGCGGCTGCTCGAGGCCGCCGGAGCCACACCGGTCGAGTGGCCATACAAGACCGAATGTTGCGGAGCCCGCCTGTCGATGACCAACCCGGCGGTCGTCAACCGGCTTAGCCACAAGTTGTTGTCGATGGCCCGCGAGGCGGGCGCGGAGTGCGTGGCCGTGGCGTGTCCGCTCTGTCAGGTCAATCTCGATTTGCGACAGGCCGACGCCAAGGCAATCCATGGCGCGTTGCCCGATACGCCGGCGCTCTACATCACGCAGCTTCTGGGACTGGCCGTGGGGCTTTCGTCGGACCAAGTGGGACTCGACGCCCTGACCGTCAGCGCCGATTCACTGGTGCCTGCCGCGGCGCCCATTGTAGAGGAGACCCGATGAGTACAGACACCGCGACAATCGCATCGGCAACCGGTAACGGCAACGGCGAGCAGTTGTGCGGGGCCGTGTTGGTTTGCGGCGCCGGCGTGGCCGGAATCCAGGCGTCGCTCGACCTTTCGGCGGCCGGTTTCCGCGTCTATCTGGTGGAAGAGAGCCCCACGATCGGCGGCAACATGGCCCGGCTCGACAAGACCTTCCCCACCGGCGACTGCGCCACCTGCATCATCTCGCCCAAGTTGGTCGAGTGCATGCGAGAATTGAACATCGAAACAATCACCATGGCCGACGTCGTCAGTCTGGAAGGCGAGGCGGGCAACTTCAAGGCCGAGATCCGCCGCCGACCCCGCAGCGTCGACGCCGACAAATGCACCGGCTGCGGCGATTGCTGGGAGCATTGCCCGGTCTACAGCGTGCCGGTGGTGCCCGAGCCGTTTCAGCCGTTGGAGCCGCTCGACGAAGCCGAGTCCACCGCGCTGGACGAGATCGTCGAGCGCCACCGCGACGATCCCGGCGCGATGATGCCCGTGCTGCAAGAGATCAGCGAGACCCACGGATACCTGCCTCGGCGGATCGTGGAGCACGCGGCCTGCCGCATGGAGGTTCCGCTGGCCGACGTGTTGCGGGTAGCCAGCTTCTACGACGAATTCCGCCTTCAGCCCGCCGGGCGCCATGTGGTCGAGGTCTGTAATGGAACGTCCTGCCACGCTAAGGGCTCGGTGGCCTTGCTGGCAAAGTTGCAGCAGCACCTCGGCATCGGCCCCGGTGAGACCGACGAACAACGTCGCTTCACCCTGCGGACGGTCCGGTGTCTCGGTCTGTGCGGCCTCTCACCGGCGATGAAAATTGACGGCCGCGGTTTCGCAGAGGTCAATCTGGATAAGGTGCCGGAAATTCTGGAGCAGTTTGCATGAGCCAACCGATTCAAAACGCTTTCAAGTTAAGGGCTTCGAAGCTAAGAGGAGCGATACTAGTAGGTATAGTCAAAAACTGCAGAAGCAGATTTTGATTGCGTTGGCAGAGTTTGCTGATGAAGACACGACGTATGATCTAATCATCAAAGCACATGATGATATTAGAGCGTTAGGTCCACAAACTACTTCGGACGAGTGGTTTGAGTTTGGCATACCTAAGGGAATAAATCCCGTAACTATGAAGTATCTTAATGTTCCTAGGACGAGAGGAGCAAGATACGCGTGGTTGTATTATGATAAGCAGGTAATGCAGTACAACAAGCCGAAGAAGATATATGTCAAGTGGAAGGGCAAGATGATGGGAGAGCTTTGGTGGGAAGGCACAGATGTGATTTCTTTCGATAATCCAGAGATGCTGCCAGCCTTTATGTTGGAACATGTGGATTATGCACAGATGATTGAAGTTTGTGTGACCAAGAAGTTGGAGGATTTGCTTGATGCTGTTGGGATGGACATCAAGATGTCAGGCGCAGGGCAGACTAGCATGAGGATGTACTTTGGATGATAGTTGTATGTCCCATTCATAGGGTAGCGATGCTCAGGATGGAGAGATGGGGACTCGATCCATCATCTTCGAATATGAATTCAGTTGTAGGCAAGATATCATATCTTGAGTGTCCGAAATACGGATTCAGATCAAACTTCAAACGAGTAGTAATTAAAGGAATCAGGAGAGGACGTAAATAAGTTATAAGCCAATGGTTAGAGACTTTCCCATGAGGAAGCAAGCAGCAGTCATTTCTGCAGATGAGTGGAACAACTTAGAAAGGCGAATTGTGAAGAAAATGAACCCAGAACAATGTTCGTGGTTAGCTTCAGGAATTGATTTCGACGGTTGTATTAGTGGTCTTTCCTCTACAACGAGAGTTGTATATGTGTGCATTAGCAATAAAGATTTGAGACCAAAAGAATACGCAAAACAGATTACTGGTGTTGGTAAAATAGGAGCTATACACTGGTCACTAACAACAAAGAAGGAGCAGCTAAGTGTATTAAAACAGGTTACTCCTTATTTAATTTTAAAGCGTGAGTTAGCAGAACACGCATTAGCGTATCTCATAGAAAGAGGCGAAAAGAAAGACCCTTATTCAGCAAAGGAAAAGTTGCTATGGAATGATTTTGATGCTCTTTTCAGAAGCAAACATAAAAGAGAACGTCCTATACCAAGAACATTCGCAGGAGTTGTACCAACACTTTCAGTAGAGAATTGTGCTTGGCTGGCAGCTGCTATAGATTTTGATGGGTATATTTCTCCAGCAGGTCACACGCAAGGTATAACACTAGGAGTTTCAAATTCTGAGGATAGATTATTACTTCATACAGGTACTATAACAAAGGTGGGTATTATTAACAACATAGGATGGTATGTGCGTAACTTTGATGCGGTTTATGCGATTCTTAAGCAGGTTATACCTTATATGATAATTAAGCAAAAGCTCGCAGAAGCTGTACTTAATTATTTAGAATTGCGAATGCCACGCTACCATAAGCCTTATTCAGAAGAGGAAACTACACTTTGGAAGGAAGTTATTAAATTGCGGAGGAAACATAAATGAGTTATAAATCTAAAGTGCGAGATTTTCCCATGCGCAAATCAACGATGCAAAGCTTTGCATATTGTCAGCGATACTTTTACTTTCAATTCATAGCGAAGGTAGAGCAGGACAAAAGTGTACGTATGCCGCTGGCTGAGCAGGGTACCGATTTCCACGAGGCATCATCGACGTTTTACGATAAGGTAAAGCTCTGGAAGGAGCCGGAGGTTGAATACTATAGGACGCTTCTCCCTTATGATACAGCAATTGATGATTGTTATGATAAGTTTGCCAAGTTCGAAGTTAATAGGATGCAACAGATATTGGACCTTAACTTTGAGCCGAAAGAGTACTTCATGCCACTTGCGAACGAAGTTTTTGTCGAGTTGCCTGAGCAAAATATGTTCGGCACGATAGACAGAGTGTGGAAAAGCTATAGTGGCTATCCGATTATTCAGGATGTGAAACCTCGCAATAGGAAGAGTAGAACTAGCCTGAGGCGTGAGCTGGCATTCTACATTTACATATCTAATGAGTATCCTCCATTGGCGGACAAGTTTGGTCCTTTCGAGCACTTCAGTGGATATTTCTACCGTGATGGAGAATTCTGGGTAGAAAAGTGCAAGAAGAGAACTATGAACGCGATGTTTGGATGGCTGGATAAGATTGACTATGAGATAGTTACGAGGAATCACATTGATGATTGGCCGAGGAACACGTATGCTCTTTGCATGGGCTGTCCGTTCAGGACTCCTTGGTATCTGGAGTCGGAATTTAAGATGCCAGAGATACCTACTCTTAAGAAGATTAGATTGCGTGACGAAAAGCTTCAACAGGTTGAAGGGTGGGAAACAGAGAGACCCAAACCAGCTAAGCAGCCCACCAAGAAGCCTGATGGAGAAAATGGATGGAAGAGATCAAAATGACACTAAATGATGTTATAGCCAGAATTAAGGGCGGCAAGTGTGAGATCACAATTGTTGCTCCGAGAAAGTACCGTACTCAGTTAGAGTATAATATTCATCAGCCCACGATGCATTTGGGACCGCAGTTGAAGAGGACGAGGAATGGCACGCTCTATAAATATTCGAATGGAGCTGTGGTTAAGATTCGAATGTCGGTTGGGCTAGGGGAACCTGACTACAATTTGCTTGATGTGAAAGCGAAGGAGATCACCGCTTGGTTTAAGAGTGAAATGGAGGTTGTCAATCCAGAGCAAACGATAGTTGACGATCAGAGAGACACGCGATGAGCCCAAAGGAAGATAAGAAGTGGACAAAGACCGCAAACTTCGCTAAGCGCATCGATGACCAAACTGACCTCCGAATTTTATTAGATCGGATTAAGAGTGAGATCTTACAGCGAGGCCTACCTGTTGTTCTAAAGATAGATATCAGTATGTTTGACATTGAGTGTGAACATTGTCATAAGGAACTCGATGAGAGCAATATTAGCTCATATAAGGGAATAGCCATGTGCAAGGAATGTAAGGATGTTGCTGGCGGATGGCCGGTAGCAGATATAGAAGCAGAGAAGCGCATCGACTTCACAGATAGGTAATCAATATGAGAGTCTTTTTATACGAACTAGTTACTCAAGGTATCATTATCTTAGGTAGACTGCGAGGAAAACTTAAGATACCGATTGTTATTAGGAATGATAGAGTCTTTGTTGATCCGCAGGCACTGAGGTATTTTATATGCTGTGATTGTGGGTTAACTCACACGATAGACCCTTATAATGAGAAAGTTAATCTTGTGAGGCCTGTGAGAGTGGAAGGCTATGACTACAGGATGAGACACTTTGCAGATGGCGCAAATCCGTTCAAGAGCGAAGCAGAAGCTCTTGCATCATTACAGTCAACAACTTGACATTGTTGTCCGGCGGAAAGGGACTCCGCCGTTACTGGATATGCAGGCTAAAGTAGCCTAAGGACCAGAAATAAGATATACGAGAGTATATCCGGAGTATACGTATAAGTATACTTTGTTACCTACCTTAATAAGGTGAAAAGAAATAACACAAAGAAACAAATATAGTCAGATCGCACTAATTGCGGTCATTGCAGCTATGTATGCAGTAATCACCCTCGTGGTGCCAATTCCGCAATATAGCCAAATCCAAGTACGAGTGGCAGATAGTTTATCAATTTTGCCATTCTTCTTAGGATGGGCCGGATCGCTAGGGCTCATTTTAGGATGTCTGATAGCTAATCTATTCAGTCCATACGGAATGTTAGATGTGGTGATAGGAACGCTTTCCACTGTTGGTGGGGTGTTCGTATTACAATATCTGGGATCAAAAGCAACGAAGAAGAACTACAAAGGTTTATTATTCATAGGCCTTGTATATTCGGCGCTTGAGACCGGAGCAGTTATCGGATATCTTCTATACCTATATGGAGTACCCTATATAGCTGGGTTCGTCTCTGTAGCAATAGGAGAGATTATAGCGATGGTAATACTAGGATACCCGCTAGGACTTGCGCTGATGAAGCGTATGCCTGAGCTGTTTAAAGTAGAGGAAGTGGAGGATGCAGAGTAAACATGACACAAAGTATAACCGACCTAGACGGCATCAAGGCCGCAACCGGCGTTGGTTTCAGGAAGCATATGGAGGACTATCCAACTGAAATCATCGCCATACCTATCGCCAGACCAGGCCAGATAAAGGCCACCTACAAAACGCATGAGCTAGTAGCTGTCTGTCCGTTGACAGGGCTACCGGACATCTACTATTGTGAGATTGAAATACATCCCAGGATGACAGTACCGGAGTTGAAGACACTCAAGTTCTATCTGAGCAGTTTCAGAAACGTAGGTGTGCTTCACGAGGACCTCGTAGTTCAGATTGGTGAAGCTATCAATGAGAAATGTGACCCGCATTACCTTAGGGTATTCTTGGACACAAATATCAGAGGTGGCATTAGTACTGAGACAAAGTGGGAAACAGGCATTCCGCAGCGTTAGCTGCATCCCGGAGAGAGCTGGTAGTTTGGTCTACCTCTCCTCTATAGGTGAATGAGTTGAAGGTTCAAGAGATTAGGACAGGCATACAGAAGAGAGGAATCTTTATAGGTAAGCCTATGACGTTTGTGCACCTGGATGACGTCAAGTACAAAGATATGACCCCTTATGCGATGATGGCGCAAATCAATAAGTTGGGCAATCCACACGTGTGCTTCACAGGTAAGGAGCCACTAACTCAATATAGGGAGCTCAATGGCCTGCTAGCTAGGTTGGACAAACATAAGATAAACGGTAAGTTCGTCTATACCCACATTGAGACAACTGGAGTGATTGTTCCTGGTATGCACTTCGCGTTCATCGACTATTGGAGCATAGTGGTAAATTCAATCACTGATACCTCTAAGGTTATCAGGCTACTTAACAAGGTTAATAGAGATGCTTGGATAATCTTTCGTATTACCAGCGAGATAGAGATAAAGGGAGTTCCCAGATTCATGAAAGTTCTGGCACCTGATATTGTGGCAGTGATAGAGCCAAGCGGAGATTTGGAATGGATGATCGAGATGTGCGCTAAGTATCTCAGTAAGATTGAGTATAGGATAATTCCTGCACTCGACCTGTAGACAGGATGTAGATACGTTCTTATTCTGCTATAACGGGGCATGTAAATGAGCGAAGGATGGACAAAAGTCGGCGAGAAACCTAAGCTAGCAGAGAAGGTTAAGCGAGCTTCAACTCAAAAGATAGCTAGAGCGCCCAAACAATTTGTGCCTGTTGTACCAGGAGTATGGGGCATTGACTCTAGAGGGGAGAGCAAGTTGGAGCATTTGTTTGATACCTACAAGATGAAGTATAAGGTATACGCGATGGAAAGCGGTGATGCCGAGTTAGGTCATGCAGCTGCAGAGAGGAAAACCATATTTGATTTCATAGGGAGCTACAAAAACGGACGCGTCTTTGAACAACTCGAGAGGTTGTCTAAGCGCGTTAGGTTGCCACAG
>SDBT01016758.1_pt1 | contig 11590 bp, 11 predicted proteins | sample 2277101 | NCBI WGS metagenome assembly SDBT01 (sample SAMN10404973, study PRJNA504765) | marine sediment metagenome | isolation source: marine sediment core GS10_PC15, 103 cmbsf | place: Arctic Ocean: Southern Knipovich Ridge | collected 2010
TATTCAAACAGAAGCGGGGGATACATTATATGCTGTTAATAACACATTAAAACTATGGAAATCTAAAGATGGATATATCCCCGTATTAACTTTATTACTAAACAATCAGGTCAATTTGAAGACTGTTATTGTTGATTTTGGGGCGGTTCGATTTATAACAAACGGCGCAGATATAATGCGGCCTGGTATAACCAAAATAGATCCGAGTATACAAAAAGGTAATATTATTCAAATTGTAGAAGAAACAAAACATCGAGCGTTAGCTGTAGGAAAGGCAATGTTTGATGCTTTAGAAATGGAATCGAAAAGTTCTGGAAAAGTAATAAAGAATATTCACACGATTCAAGATTCTATTTGGGAATTTGAAAAAAGTTTTACATAAATTCTGCTTTTAGAATTGTTTCAAACACTTCCCTATCAGGTTTTAGAAGTGCATTAGTGGAATAACTTTCTCGCTCATAGGAATCTAGTAGACATCCACAATCTTTAAACCTGCATAAGTTTAAAATAATCTTTAATCCTTCTTCAATTATTTTCTTATTTTCAATCCCATTTGAAACCTGCATTAACTTAATAATTGAATTAGATTTCCATTTTTCATTTTCTTGAAACTGGTTATCTAAACCAACAAAATCTTCAAAAATTTTTGTAAAAAAACTTGTTTCTGAAATCATTTTTTAGCCTATTACACCTCAACCCTTAACTTTTTCTAGGCATATTTTTTTCCTATTTATTACAATTATATATTTATGCGTTAATATTTTTTAATTGCATTATTTTAGAGGTATTACGTTATGATATAACACACATCTTGATAACTTGAATATTTTATATGAAAACACTAAAGATCTCCCCAATTCTTTAAAAATTTTAAATTAATAATAATTCTATTTCCATTAATGTAAATTCATTGAGATTTTTTTTTTTATTTTACTTTCAATCTATTTTTTTATAATGTGATTTTAGGAATTAAAATTCGGATAATATATCGGTAGTGTAGTTACAAGTTTCATTTGAAATTTAAAACAATTGAGAATTTCGAATCGAAATCAACCCTGACTAATAATTCTTTAGTAAATACTACTCGACTTTTTACTTAGTTATTTATAAAGGAATTAGTCATGATGTATTCTTGTGTAATATAAAAATTTAGTGCCATAATATTGGTGTGATGTGTTCTTTGCATATTACACGATATAATAATTGGTCTAAAGATTATATTATTAAGAAGTATATGTTGATGTTCATGTTGAGTATATAAAAAAGCATATCTCCATGACTCACCATAAAAAAAAACAAAAAAAGGTTGTGTGTGAATAAAATGAGTATGTTTCGAAGTTACTTTTTGAAAAATGGATTTTATGCAAAGAAAGGAAATGAAAAAGCTTCAAACACGGAAAAGGTTTATATTAAACATACATCAGAGATAGGAGGCATATATGCTGTGGTTAAAAGCGATAAAAAAGGAGTTAAAATAATAGCTGAAGGAAATGAATTCTTTTTTAATAATTTTGATAAAATAGATAGCTTTTTAAATCGACTCCAGCAAACTAAAAACGATTTCATGAGAATCTTGAGAAGAAAAGACATTTCACAAAAACTAAGAATGTTAGATATTTAAGGCATTTTTTATTTCGTAATTCTTAAAATTTTATTGGTAAATAGGCTGAAGACCTGTTTGGAAGTGCCGTAATCGTAATTCTGCACCTCTTGATATTATTACTTTTGGAATCTTATCTCTATTGCGATATAATTCAGAAATAGCCGCAACGGCATAGTCAATATGGGAAATATAATAAGCATTCCATGGTATTGCAAATCTCACTAGATTTAATATCCCTTTCCTTTCCTCTGGTGTTTTCTTATCCCATTCAAAGGCAAATGGACCTAATTCACATGCCCTAATCCCATAATGCTTCAGGAGTTCTATTGTAAACCCAACACCTCCAAAATCGTCAATCTTCATATCTATACCATCAAAAAACTTATCCATGTCAATGTAAACAGCATGACCGCCTGGAGGAAGGATTACAGGAACCTCCTTCTCTGCTAATTTTCTTGCAAATTCCCTTACAAGAAAGATTCTTTTATTAAGAGCATTTAAGTCAACTACTTCGTAAAGGCTTGAAGCTAATGCTATGATGTCTCTCCCACTCATTCCTCCATACGAATCATTTCCAAAAGTTAAAATTTGCTTCTCTTTTAATAAAATACCAATATCCTCATTGATTGAAAATTTCTTATGGAATATCCCTTGATCTCTGAAAAATAGGCCACCTCCAATATTAGCTAAACCTTTTTTGAAACTTATAGTAAATCCATCTACATAAGAAAACATCTCTTTAATTATTCTTTGTATTGAGTAATTTTGATATTTATCTTCGAATTCTTTAATAAAACTTGCATTTTCAGGAAATCTACAAGCATCAAAAAATAGAGGGATTTGATATTTTTTTGCAATTTCATACACATCTCTAATATTACCCATTGAAACAGGTTGACCTGCTACAGTATTATTAGTAATAGTTATATAGATTAAGGGTATAGATTCTACTCCTTTTTCCTGAATTATCTCTTTTAATTTATTTATATTCATGTTACCTTTGAAAGGATTACTTTTATCCATTTGATCCAAAGGAAATTCATCCATTAGGTTTGATGAGAATAAGTTTACAGGGTGAATATTATTAGCAGCTATATTTGCCTCAGTCGTATCGAAATGGCCATTGTTAGGAATATAATATTCAATTGAAGGATTTCTCTTTTTTAGAAATGGAGCTATGGTTGAGAAGAGTAAATATTCTGCACACCGTCCTTGTGGTACGATAAAAGCGTTTGGACGACTAAGTTGATATACGCCTCCATTTACAAAACCTCCTTCATTTGAAGCAAGATAAACGTTATCCATCAGTTTTTTTATATCTGATTCCCCAGAAAGAATCAAATTAATTATCTTCTTAGGGGTATCACCCCTTTCAAAAGTATCTCTAATCGCATCTAATAGAACGTAATATCCTGTATTCCGACCATACGACTCATCTCCGTGAAAAATAGCTGCCCATTGAGAATCTGTCATCGAACCAGAACCGGAATCTGATAAAAAATCCAGAAATAATAAATCTGCAGGGAAAGAAAACATGTTATATTCAGTTTTTTTTAATGCATATTCACGTTGTTCCTTTGTAACCCGTTTAATCGTTCTAACAACTAATGGTTTATTAGCGGGGAGTGGGACACCTAATTCATCTTGAGATTTCAATTATTTTTCACCAAAATAAGTATTTCAAACCTTACAATATTTAGAGTTTTAATATCAAAAATCAAAAAAAAGAATAAACAAACATAATTAAATTTATTCTAAATTTATAATAAGGCGAATTATTTCATCAGTATTTTTTGAGAAGAATCAAGCTCGAGAATAAATAATATTTACTTAAACGGGCAAAATATATCTAGATCTTTTATTCATACTGGAAATAACCATTTTGAGTAAAGTTAACTACTTCAGAGTCCTTTAAGCTTGAGTTAATAATTATTAATTAAAAAAATAAAAAAATAAAACTTAGTTTTTTGAAAACAAAATTTCTTGGCATAGTTTTTATATATGAAGAAATTCATAATTAAAAAAGGCATTAAAAATTTTATATACAGCTAAATTTGAGTAAAAAATATGATAGAATGGATTAATCTGAGTATCTTATTTCTGAGTCTATTCCTATTCTGTTATTTTTATACGTTAAGTATTCAGCCGGTTAAAAGAGAGGAAAAACGAGGTGATATTGCTTGGAAAGAATGCACATTCTTCCGCTATTTATCATGGTTTTTCAACCTCATAATAGGTATCAGTTTTATACTATGGATGTGGTTCCCAATTCCTTTTTTAAACTGGAAAATACATTCGGACTATTTAGTCTGTTTTTTAATTGGAGTTGTGTTCAGTATTCCATTTTTAATGTTGCTTCTTAAGAGTATGAAAGATGCTGGTTCAGAGTCGCTACATCCATCAAAAAAAACAACGATGTATAGGGGGATTTACAATTACATCCGACATCCCCAAATATTGGGAGAATTCCCGTTATTCGTTACTGGAGCATTTATTGTTAATTCGTGGTTTCTATTATTGTTAATGATTGTTTTTGTTTTAGTATACACTCCAATTATGATTTATTATGAAGAAAAAGATTTGCTTAGACGGTTTGGAGATGATTATCGCGATTACCAAAAAAGAACTGGAGCTTTATTTCCAGTGATAAGAAAAAAAGCTAATCTTTAATTTTGGTTGAAGTCCTTTTGATATCATAAATTGAAACTTTTAATTTTGATTTTAAATTTTCTAATTAAAAATAAAAAATAAAAAATAATTCTAAGGAGATAATTATATGGAGCTTCCAGATTATATTAAAGATCGAATATGGAAAGATCATTTACCTGCTGGAGTAAGTTTAGAAATAGAGATTCCAGAGAATATGTCTTTAATAGACATGTTTGAGAAAGGAACTAAAGAAAATGGTGATAAAATCGCTTTTGATTATTTTGGAGTTGAATGTACATTTAAAGAGATGGATGTCTTAACAAGGAGGTTTGCTGCAGGTTTGATGAATTTGGGTATTAAAAAAGGAGATGTGGTAGCGATATGGTTGCCGAACTGTCCCCAATTTAGTGTATGTTATTTTGCTTCACTCGGACTAGGAGCTACTTTAACCGCGATTAGCCCTTTATTTGTAGCTAGGGAAGTAGCTTATCAAATTAAAGACTCAGGCGCAAAATACTTATTTATACTTGACAACTTTTTCAAAGAATTCAAAAAAGTAGAAGATAATCTTTCCTTAGAAAATGTAGTTCTTGTGAATGTTGAGGGTAAAACACCAGAAATACCTGAAACACAAAAAATTATCCACTACAATACGATCATGGATCAAAATCCTGAACCTCTTACAAAATTCAAAGTAAATATAAATTCGAAAGAGGATATCGCAGTCATTCAATATACTGGTGGAACTACAGGGCTTCCTAAAGGAGCAACTTTATCCCATTATAACGTTTTATCAAACATTCTGCAATTAATGGAAATTACTGACCATATTAAAGAAGAATATGTTAAAGGAGATTTAATAGGAATTTCTAGTTTGCCATGGTACCATATTTATGGGCAAACTTGTGAGCTTCTTCAAGGACCAGTTTCAGGCGGAAAAGGAATAATTTTTCCAACTTTCGATATTCCTAGAATATTAGAAGTAATTAAGGAGAAAAGACCTAATTTTATGCTCGGAGTACCTACGATGTTCATTAATCTTTTAAGATCCCCTTTAGCTGAAGATATTGATTTTTCTTGTTTAATATATGCTAATGTAGGAGCATCAGCAATGCCGATTGAAGTTGCAAAAGAGTGGGAGAAGAAAACAGGATTTCCCTTAGGCGAGGGATATGGTTTAAGTGAAACGAGTCCCACTGTAACGAATTCCCCACCATGGGCTAAAAAAAAGCTTGGGAGTTGTGGTGTTCCCATTGCAAACACTCTTTGTGGAATCATAGATAATGATTTAAACTTCTTGCATATTGGAGAAGCGGGAGAATTAGTTGTTTCAGGACCACAAGTTATGATAGGATATCACAACCGCCCTGAAGAGAACGCAAAAGTATTTTTTGAAGCAGGAGGCTATAGGTGGCTCCGAACCGGTGATTTTGCAAAAATGGATGAGGAAGGGTATATTTTTCTACTCGACAGATTAAAGGATTTGATAAAATATAAGGGTCATAGCGTATATCCAAGAGAAATTGAAGAGGTGCTATATGAACATCCTGCCATTCTTGAGTGCGCTGTTGTTGGAGTAGAGGATCCTGAAAGAGGTGAAAACATCATGGCTCATATTATTCTTAATAAAGAATTTAAAGGAAAAATTAGTGAACAAGAAATCATAGACTGGACAAAAGAGAATATGGCAGCTTATAAATATCCAAGAATCGTTAAATTTGTACGGTCACTGCCAAAAACTGCTGTAGGAAAAGTTTTAAGGCGGGTTATTAGAGAAAAAGAGGCAAAAAAAGCACAGAAATGAATTTGAATAGATCAAAGGTTTTTCCATCAGGTGGGTATTGTAGCTAATAAAATTAACGCTTATAATGTAATTTTGGAAAAAATGAGGGAGTATCCTAATGATATCCCTCTCGATGATGATGGTAATATTTCTTCAGCTTTTCGTGAATATATCAAACTTATGTTTACTCCAGAAGAGGCAGAAATTGTACAACATTTAGATATAAAACCCTTAACCGTCAATGTAATTGCTAAGAGAATTGGGAAAGGTAGGAAAGAAACAAAGCTGATCTTAAAAGATATGGCTGATCAAGGTATCATTCAAGATATTGGGGGATTTTCTTATTTTTTAACCGTTGCTCATCTTTTTAACATAGGATTTAAATATTCTAGAGCTATGGAACGACTTGGAAAAAAAGGAGCAGATTTATATCAACAATTTTTCATTAAGGATAAATATTACAAACGATATGAATCATCTGATGCTGGAACACCTCTTACAAGAATAATTCCTATAGACAAATCAGTTGATCGACAATCACAAATATCGAATGCCGAAGAAATTCATGGGATAATTGAAGATTGCCAGGAGCCAATCGTAATAACTGACTGTCCATGTAGAAATAGAACAGATCTCCTTGGAGAAAGAGAATGCAAGAATAAATACCCTATTGAAGAATCTTGTTTTCAATTAGGACCTTTTGGTCACTATTTCGTGAAGAGAGGAGAAGGCAAACTTTTATCTCGTGAAGAAGCACATCAAAAAGTAGATAAGTTTGCCAAATTAGGTTTAGTATTTACTACTGAAAATGTAAAAGTAGCTAATCATGTTTTAGTATGTTGTTGCTGCGAGTGTTGTTGTGCTTTTTTAAGAGGTATGACCCGTTTTGAAGATAAAAATGAAAATTGCGTTGCGAAATCTAATTATATCGCGAAAATTGATAAAGATTTATGCGAGGGGTGTGGTATGTGCGAAAGTAGGTGTGTGTTTAAAGCTGTAACACTTGAAAATCAAATTTCTTCAGTAGATCCTACAAAGTGTTATGGTTGTGGTGTGTGCGCAGTAACTTGTCCCACAGGTGCAATCAAACTTCATCGAGAGGAACGTTCAAAAATATTTAATACTCACAAGGAATTAACAGAAACCATCTATAAAGAAAATAGGATATAAATATAATTAAATAAAAATATTAGGAAATTTTGTAGGGAAGGGGTCTGGAACAACACTTATTTAAGTTAAGAATTATCAATACACATATTGGTGATTAATTATGACTATAGAACAAAATATTAACGAAATGTTGCTCGAGGGCGGAGCAAAAAAAGTAGGATTTGCTACTAAAGAAACAATGGCAGGCGGACCAACAGGAGCCGATATCACTTACTTACTCCCAGAAGCTCAATCAGCAATCAGTTTTTACATACCCTTTGATAAAGAGAGGATTTCAAAATATTTAGGAAAAGAAGATCCGAGCATTCGTGGAATTCACGAAGAAGAAAATATGGAAATTCACTATATAATTTGGAAAGCGGCTCAACGCGTTAAGCATTGGTTAATTGAACAGGGCTATAAAGCAATGTCCGTTATTCCCAATAATCACTACAGAACTGATGTCCCGGGATGGCAAGTCACTTTACCCCCTGAGCTTTCGTTAAGATATCTGGCCGTTCGAACTGGTGTGGCATCGTTTGGTTGGTCAGGGAATGTTGGCACAAAGGAGCATGGAACAGCCATAATTCTAGGAGGTATCGTTACTGATGCAAAACTTGAACCAACAGATCCTATAACTAAAGAAGAATCATTTTGTGATGAGTGTAAAATCTGTACAAAAGTCTGTGCTTATCAAATGTTCTCATCTACAGAAGAGACTTTTGTATCACTCGGAGGTTATTCATTTAATTACTCTAAGAGGATGAATAAAATGCGTTGTTTTCTTACATGTGGTGGTTCAAATGGATTACACTCCTCGGGTAAGTTTTCCACCTGGTCTCCTGGACGTTACGATTACCCAGAAAATGATAAAGAAGTTTCTCGCCTTCTGTCTCTCGCATTGACAAGTCAAAGGAAGAGACCTCCCATTAAAGATTGTTCAAGTGGATATCAACCAGCATCTTATGGTGGAAAGGGTACTGTCCAACTCACTTGTGGGAATTGTCAATTTGTTTGTGCAGGCAATCCTAAAGAAACAGCACAACGATACAAAACACTGGTTAATTCTGGATGCGTGATTCAAGATGAAGATGGCAGTCTTAAAATATTTCCTCCAGCTAAAGCAAAAGAAGTGTTTGAGTCGATGCCTATCAAACAACAACGTTTATATCATAAAGATTACAAGACTAAAATTAAAAAATCACGCGAGAAAATTAAGACAATTAATGCCTAAATTGGACGAGGTACTAACACCCCATTTTCGGTATATATGATAATTAATTGATTTATGGTTATCATGAGCGAAAAAATGAATATATTGTTTATCATCACGGACCAACATAGGGCAGATCACATGAGCTGTGCAGGTAATCCAATACTAAAAACGCCGAATTTAGATAAATTAACAAGCGAAGGTGTACGATTCACCTCAGCTTATGTAGCAAATCCCATTTGTATGCCAAATCGGGCTAGTATTTTTACCGGATTGTATCCTAACATGCATGGTGTTCGAACGGCAGGTATGAACTTGCCTGAAAGTACTCCCACCTTTACTGAAACCCTACGGAAAAATGGATATCACACGGTGGAAATCGGAAAAATTCACTTGAACTGGTCACTTCGACCATTTGATAAAAACACAAAATCTAATGAAAGCGCCTACTACTGGATAACTAAAGATGATCGACCTCAACTCCCTTTACCATATTATGGGTTCGACGAGGTTGATCTGCTGGTTGGTCATGGAGATATATGTGGTGGATCTCATTACATGGATTGGTTGGAAGAGAAAGGACCTGAGTACATTCCAATAATAAGAAAAAAAACTAAAACATTCTTTGGTAAAACTTCTTATAGAACTGAGATTCCTGAAGAATTATATCCTACTGCTTACGTTAACGAGCGTGCTTTAGCGTTTCTAGAGAGATATGCTAAAGGAGATTACGGTGATAAACCGTTTTTTCTAAATATCTCTTATCCTGATCCCCATCATCCTGTGTGTCCTCCCGGAAAGTATTTTGACATGTATAAACCTGAAGACATGATCCTTCCAGCGAGTTTTAACGATATTGAGCGCGTTAAAGAGCATAAATTCTTAAAACCATTGTTGAATAATCCCTTTTTTAGAGGGATGGTATTGCGTATAACTACCGAAAAAGAAGCTAGAGATTTCATTGCTGCCACCTACGGTTCTATAGCAATGCTAGATAATAGCATCGGTCAAATATTAGCCACTTTAGAGAAGTTAAACTTGGCAGATAACACGATGGTGATTTACACCAGCGACCACGGGGATTTAATGGGAGATCATGGAATAATATTGAAGGGACCTTGTCCTTACAATGGTATATTAAATGTTCCAATGATATGGAAAGTTCCTGGCGTTACACACCCAGCCATAACTGATGCTTTAGCGAGCTCGATTGATATTTCTAAAACTATATTGAATTTATTGAAAATCCCTGAGAAGGCTCAACCTCCCGATATGCAGGGTGTAGATTTAACGCCAGTTTTAGAAGATCATTCTAAAAGAGTACGGGATCATTGCTTAGTCGAACACGACGAAGAAATAGAGATGTTTAAAACTAAGATAAGAGTTCGACACCTCATAACTGAAAATTATAAATTAACTACTTATAATGGATTGAAAGGATACGGAGATCTTTTTGATCGCAAAAATGACCCTGACGAAATGAATAATATATGGTTTGATGAAAAATATCAAAGTTTAAGACATGAGTTAATGGAACAATTATTTCATGTGAATCTAAATACTCAGAGTCGTTATCCTAAAAGGGAAGCCATGTCTTAAAAAATTTAAAATTAAATATATACATTCATCAAATGAATTTTTTTATTATGCCTTGTGAAATTTTGGTATTTGGAGATACTCACGCACAATTATTTACCGATATACCCCCAATTTTGATTAAAGCTATTAGTAAGGCAGATTGGGTTATGCACGTTGGTGATTTTACTTCAGAAAAAGTATTAAACAGAATTATCGAACTAAAAAGTTCAAATTTCTTTGGAGTACATGGGAATTCTGATCCACTGAGTATAAGAAAAAAACTTCCCTCGAAAAAGATTATTTGTATCAATAATATTAAGATAGGATTGACACACCCAGTAATTGGGGGTTCATCAAGCCTAACTGAAAAAATTGTTCTAACAGAATTTAAGGATAAAAATCTAGATGTAATTATTTATGGCCATACTCATGAATCTAAAATTGAAAAAAAAGGAAATAAAGTAATAATAAACCCTGGAAAAGGATATTTAGAAGAAAATACTTTTGGACCTCGTCTTACCTATGTAATACTTAATCTTGATGATGGAATAAATGCTGAAATTAGAAAAATATGATAAAAGTAAAATTTATCAACTATAAATTTTCCGAGATTAAAAATCTTTTAATTTAGGAGTGGTGCTTAACTTCTGGGATTAATACGATAAAATTACTCCCTTTTGAATAGTCTCCTTTTGTACGATCTTCGACCCATATCTTTCCATTGTACAATTTAATAATTTTAGTAATCAATGATAACCCGATTCCCATCCCCTTCCCTCCTTTCAGCTCTTTATAGCCCTCTAAGAAGATTCCTTCTTTTTTGGAATCTTGAACTCCAATTCCATTATCCATAAATTCTAATTTCACATAATTTACGTCTTTGAGCTCTGTTTTTGAAATTTTAACTGAAGCCGGTCATTATGAAGTGTTGCCGCTCGATGATAGGAACATAGAATTATTTGGTAGTTCTCGATTACAACCAGGATCGGTACATGCAAAGCGTCATTACGTTTATTATCCACCCATTAGCCACATACCTAGTGATGCATCACCAGATTTTGGTAGGCGTACATGGATTATAGATGTAAACATCCAAAGAACTAATGATACCGACAATGGAGTGCTTCTTGCATTGGGTACAATGAATGGAGGATTATCTTTTTATATCAAGAATTCTCACTTGGTTTTCGATTTTAACATGTTCATGGATCATCAGGTAGTACGCTCTGATATCACGGTACCTACTGGAGAATCCACGGTTCGCGCTCATTTCATAAGGCAAGGAAAAAAGGGAACGCTTACTCTTTCAATAAATGGGAAGGAGTGCGGATCAATCCCAATTCCATATCTTCTTAGTATTTTATCTTCTACGGGAATGGATATCGGTAAAGATAGGCTTTCTCCTGTTACTGATGACTATGAGGGACCTTTTGAATTTTCAGGTAAGATTCATCGAGTAGTTGTGGATTTGCCAACATACACCGGTCCTTCAAGGAAAAAGAGGAGAGCCGAGAAACGCGTGGATAACGAGATTCGGTTTCGAGCAGAGATGTCTAAGCAATAAAATCTATTTATTTTTTAGTTTTTTTTTTTTCCGTTTTTTTTATATAGTTTT
>SDBT01016759.1_pt1 | contig 11590 bp, 7 predicted proteins | sample 2277101 | NCBI WGS metagenome assembly SDBT01 (sample SAMN10404973, study PRJNA504765) | marine sediment metagenome | isolation source: marine sediment core GS10_PC15, 103 cmbsf | place: Arctic Ocean: Southern Knipovich Ridge | collected 2010
TGGTTATGTAGCTCCAACCTCAGCTCTTGATAAAACTATAAATGGGAATTGTACAGCTATAGATCCATATTTCATTAGAGGGGTCTTAAAAACTTCTAAGGGCATTGAGGTTGTATACCTCTCGAGTGAACAGGTTGAACAGACCATACCACAAAAAGAAACTCCTTTTGCAGCTATCAGTAAAAACTTCAACTTCGCCACTGTTTCGGGAAAAAAAGGTGAATTTGCCAATGTATACTGTTTTAGAGATCGTAAAAATCCCCCCGCCAAAATTCTCAATAATAAAGAAACAATTTATAATTTCGCATTCGATCCTCTTGCTGAAAAAACAGATGAATTAGTTTCTTCTGATAATGAGGGAATAAAGGTTTGGGATGTTAATAATGAAGAGGTTAAAGCTAGCTTTAATGTAGAAAATCTTTCTACCGCTCTTGCAACGAATGGCGAGCAAATTGCTGTAACATCGAAAAATGGTACTACACTTGTTTTCCCGTATCCTTTAGAAAAAAACAAAAAAGAAAAATAATAAATTTTGCTATTACCATTTAATGGGGATGCCAGCAGAGTCAAAAATCCTCACATCCCTTTTTTCAAAAAAATTTCTCCAAATCATACGGCAAGTTTTCTCAAAAACCTCTTCATCCCACTCTCATTTCATCCTCTTTTTTACATAACAGTGGGAGTCATACTTGGCATAGGGCTGCATACTACGTGCCCACTCGCCCTCTTTTCAAGCAGTAGCATTACAAGTCTGAGTATCATAGCGGCTGCAGTACTGGTGTTTCAAACTTTTGGCAATCCTCGCCTTATTACCCCACTTTTCTCAATCTTACTGGGTATAACACTCGGCTATGGTCGTGCGCAATATCAATTACAAGAGTATCACCAAACACCGGTTGCTTTGTATAACCAAAACATAGACGTTATCGGCACGGTAACCGACTATACCAGTATGCAACATCAGAAAATTAAACAATGTACCACCCTCTGCTTAACGCATATAAAAAATCATGATAAAGAAACGTGGATTCCGATAGATAAAAAAATAAAAATATATACCGTGTATAATCCAAAGCTACAGGTTGCAGATGTAATCCAGCTCACTGATATATGCATCAAGAAATCACGGAATGAGTCATATGAATCATATCTTATTAAGGAAGGTATCGCTGGCACCATTTTTGCAAAAAAACTTGAGGATGCACTAACATATCGCCCGCACTATTCCATCAAGCGATGGGCTTTTAATCACAAAATACGAATATTCAATGCAATCAAAGCAAAAATGTCACCAGAGACCTTTGCCTTTTTCTCTTCATTATTTTTAGGAAACCGCGCCGATTGTAAAAAAGAAATAGAACAGATAACCGAACAATTTAAAGATTGGGGTATCTTACATTATCTGGCCCGCTCAGGCCTGCATCTTGTTATTTTTATTCTTCTGTGGCAAACCGTACTTGGCTATATACCACTGCCATTCACTATCAAGCAACTCATTCTATTGGTGCTTGGTATACTTTATTTTATTTTTACTTGGCCAAGTATCTCGTTTATCCGTGCTTTTGTTATTTTTATTCTCTACAAGTTCTGCAATATAGTAAAAGTTCAATCACATTTTTTACACCTTCTTACCCTCGTCTGTCTCTTTACCCTTATTATAAACCCCATTCAACTGATGTTCCTTGATTTTCAATTAAGTTTTGCCCTCACATTTGCCCTTGCCTGGCTTAGTCTTACCTACGGCGTATCTAACCGTCTTAAACAGAAAAATTGTTGATTCTTCTTCTTTGTATGTATTAGCCTTGTTTTATATTTGATATCAATCGTGCAGAGGGACTCTATACATAGAAAGGGGGAGGACATGAGCCGAACATATCAGATAAAGCAGAAAAATCATGCGTCTCAATACATATTCTTGTTGCTTACTATCTCATTTTCTTTTATAAACGGAAAAAAAACAGAGCTGGTCAAAGACTATCTTGACTTTGAAGCAGCACTTTTTGATGATAGTATACAATTTTACACTGCTAAGCCTGCAGATTCGATTGCTCCTAAATACACAAGCAAAACAACAAAGCAAAATAAAAAATCGTGGACTTTTATTGTCTATATAGCAGCAGACAATGATTTGCGTATCTTTGCTGCTAATAACATAAAACAAATGGCCCAAGTAGGTTCTAATGAAAACCTCAACATCGCTGTTCATCTTGATATTCGCATAACAGGAAATAAAAAAATAACTCGCCGATACTATGTGGAAAAAAACAAAATCGTACATGTTAATGCAAATGACCCAAGCACACAGCGTATGGATAGCGGCAATCCCCAAACACTTGTTTCGTGCTGCAAATGGGCAATAGAAAACTATCCTGCTGAAAATTATGCACTCATACTATGGAACCACGGAACCGGAGTTATCGACCCAGGCGGCAGAAAAGTAATTAACCCTGCAGAGTTGTTTACCTTTAACCCGCGCACGCAAAAACTAGATCTTGATCGCTCTGTTGGATTCCTCGATCTTATTGATTACACAGAACAAGAACAACGGGGCATTTGCTGGGATAATACCACGGGAAATTATTTGACTAATCATAAGCTTGATGAAGCGCTGAAAGAAATTTGTTCGAGCACACTCAACGGAAACAAATTTAGCATCATTGGCTTTGATGCATGCCTCATGTCTATGATTGAAATAACAACCGTTGTTAAAAAGCATGCTCACATTATGGTAGGATCACAAGAAGTTGAACTCGGTACCGGATGGAATTATACCAGAACACTCACACCTCTACTGCAGGCAAATGTCAATAAAGCAACATTTGCGCAACATATTGTAGATACTTATGGAACAACATACAGCTCAATTACCAATGATTTTACACAGTCTGCCATCAATCTTGACCAAATACATCTTCTTGAACACAACGTTCATACTGTCGGACGCTTACTAAGCGAATGCTTAAAAATCCAAAAAAATAATAGGGTGAAAAACGCAATTAGGGCAAGCCGCGCCAAAAACGCTTGTACGCATTTTGATGAGCCGAGTTATCTAGATCTCCATCATCTGTATCGGAATATACAAGCACGAATCAGAGAGTTTGCCTTCACTAATGAGCAAATCGGCACCAGGCTAAAAAACGAATTACGTCAGGCACTTGAAGAAGGAAAACAACTTATCAAACAACAAGTACTCGCTATTACCACAGGAAGAAACCTGAAAAACGCACAGGGAATATCCATTTATTTACCAGAACGCAGAATTCATGGCTCATACATGCATAGTCAATTTGCTGCTACCAATGCCTGGGCCAAATTCGTCACGCTGTTCTTGCGCTCATAAAAAGATGAATCAACAAATCTACATGAATAAAGCAACACCTAATTTCCCTTTTTAAAAGAGTATATTATACTATTGCCAAAAATAATTGGATTTTGGTGAAAAAACAACAAAAAAAATTAGGCAACAATTGTGGACGCTAAAAAGTATAAGCAACAACTCCTTGATACTTTGTATAAACCATATAAAAAATGCACTGGCTGCCATTTTGGCATGCCCCCTGCAACACAAATTGTTTTCGGGCAAGGCAACCCAGATGCTCGACTCATATTTATAGGAGAAGCTCCCGGCAAAGAAGAAGATATACAAGGGAAACCGTTTGTTGGCCGGTCAGGCAAGTTGCTTAATCGTATATTCGAGCTCACTGGCTTCAAGCGAGAAGACGTCTTTATCACCAATATCGTCAAAATCAGGCCGCCCAATAATCGTAAACCCCTACCAGCTGAAATCGAAAAATCCAGAGAACTTCTTTATAAACAAATAAAAATAATCCGCCCCAACGTCATCTGCACGCTTGGATCTGCAGCACTGCAAGGATTACTGGAAAAAGAAGTCAAAATAACTCACATGCGTGGAAAAACAATTAATTGGCACGGAATACCAATCGTACCCACGTACCATCCTGCCTATATACTGCGTAACCCAAAAGAACTACAAACGCTCGCCAAAGATATTCAAAAAGCATATAAACTGTCTGAGTAAAATCCAAAACGTTACCATGTGTCTGGTGGATAAGTGGTGGATAAGTGGTGGATAAGTGGTGGATAACTTTTTGGGCCACCTTCAAAACTACCTCTGGAAGGGGTCTTTGAGGGGGGGGGTCTCCAATAGGTCGATTCATTACTTCTTTTCGAGGGTGTAGAAAAAGTTATCCACCACTTATCCACCACTTATCCACCACTTATCCACCACCCCGCCAACCTGCCAATAGGGCCTGCTGAAGCTTCATTTGAAATGCTAATTGCCGAGTTATCCACCAAAAATGGCTCCACCTATTATTATTAATATATTAATATAGTTATTATATATAATAAGAGAGACGGTCTGATGATGTAACCATTCGACCTCTGAACAAAAAAACAGTGAGTTGCTCAAAAGTTACACAAGAAGGCGGAATCTACTATTGTCAGTATCTCAAAATTGTAATACACTGCAGTATAAGTTCTTAAAAGTACGCAAAACTGAACGCTGTTACTAATCTACCAGTAGCTGGTTATTATCAAAGACAAGGGATAACGTGAATCTCTCTGAAGTAATTGACGAACTCGTCGAGGAACGCGGACTAGATAGAGACGTTTTAAGTTCTATTGTTCGCGAAGGTATGCTTGCTGCTTATCAACGAAAATATCCTCAGCTTCCTTTCAAGGCAGAATATGATCAGGACACTGGTGAAGTTGTTATACTGATTCAGAAAAAAATAGTTTCAACCGTGACTGATGAAGATAGTGAAATAAGTCTTAAAAAAGTTCGTTATATTGACAAGAAACTTGATCTTTCCGATATGGTTTGGCTTCCATTTACCGGAAAGATCGGGCGCATAGAGATTTTGCGTGCACGCCAAGTTATTGCAAGTCAAATTTACCAGGTGGAAGCAGAGATTGTTTACAATGAGTTTAAAGACAGGGCGGGTGATATTATTCATGGCGTTATCCATAAGTGTGAACGAAGTGGCACGGTTGTTAAATTAGATGAAACGCTTGCTTTTTTGCCCAAGTCGCTTACTTCTCCTAATGATAAATGTGTCATTGGTTTTCCTATACGTGCACTCTTGAAAGAAGTGTTGCTTGAGCCGAGAAATGACAATCAGCTTATATTAGATCGAACATCAGAGGATTTTTTACAAAAATTGCTTGAATTGGAAATTCCTGAAATTTACGAGAAATTAGTGGAAATTAAAAAAATTGTGCGTGTGCCCGGGTATAAGTCAAAAGTAATTGTATTCTCTCATGACCAAAATATTGATCCGGTTGGTACCTGTGTTGGTGTTGGCGGCAGCCGCATAAAGCCGATACTTAAAGAGCTTGGTAGTGAAAAAATTGATGTGATTTCGTTTAGTGAAACATTGGAAGATTTGGTAAAGGATGCGCTAAAACCTGCTCTAGTAGATAGGGTTGAGCTTGTTAATTCTAAGACCGCAAAGGTGTGGGTTGATGAAGATCAGCGTGCACTTGCCATCGGAAAAATGGGCCAAAATATATCGCTCGCCTCAAGACTGGTAGGTATTGATATTCAGTTGGTACAGGAAGCTGAAAAGAAAGTGCAATCTGAGGCGGAAATATTTGAGGAAGAGTAAGAAGCAATTAATCCTGTTGCAGGGGGCAATAGGGCAGTATTCATATTTTAAAAAATAGATTTAAATAATGCGATTATATGAGTTTTCAAAACAGATAGGTATCCCGACTAAAAAGCTCCTAGAGGCATTGCAAAAAGGGGGCTTTACCATCAAAAGCCATATGTCCATATTGGCTGATGACGCTATTTCTTTTTTGAACAAGCAATTTAAAAAACAGCAAGTAACCAAAGCTCCTCCACCTGTTAAGCCAGAAAAAGCTTCCATGCAAAAAGAACAAGTCAAAAAGAAAAAATTTTCTGTTCCAAAACAACCTAGGCGGGTAACTCCTGCTCCCGTTGCTGAGAAATTACCGCCAACACCATCGAAAGAAGTTGTTGTTGAACCAATGAGTGTTGCGCAGACAGCAGCAAGAATGGACAAGAGTGCTCCCGAAATTATAGTGACGTTGCTCAAGTGGGGAATTGTTGTAACTATCAATCAAGTATTGAGTGAAGAAGTTGTAGAGCGCTTGGCTGAACATTATGAGTTGAAGACCGCAAAGCCTGAGGTGGTAAAAAAAGAGGTAGTAAGGGTAGTTGCTGCTGAAGGGGCAAAGCTTGAGGAGCGATTACCGATTATTGTTGTTTTAGGACATGTTGACCATGGTAAAACAACATTGCTCGATTTTATTCGCAAGACAAGAGTTGCGGCTAAAGAAAAGGGAGGCATAACGCAACACCTTGGTGCGTATGAAGCAACAACACCACAAGGCAATCTTGTTTTTCTTGATACTCCTGGCCATGAAGCTTTTTCGAAAATGAGAGAGCGGGGTACCAAAGCTGCTGACATAGCAGTACTTGTTGTTGCGGCGGATGATGGTGTGATGCCACAAACAATTGAAGCAATTAAACATGCCAAGAACATGGAATTGCCTATCATTGTTGCAATTAACAAAATTGATAAAGCAGATCCTTCTCGCATAGAAATAGTAAAGCGCCAACTAGCAGAACAAGATGTATTACCAGAGGATTGGGGTGGTCAGGCTATTTGTATTCCTATTTCCGCTACGCAGGGGACTGGTATAAATCAACTACTTGAAATGATTGTCCTACAGGCTCAAATTATGGAACTGCGTGCCGCGATTCAAGTCCCAGGAAAGGGTTTTGTGCTCGAATCTAAGCTCGAGAAAGGACGTGGGCCAGTAGCGACCTTAATTTTTCAGCATGGCAGTATAAAAATCGGTGACTATTTTATATGTGGTAATACTGCGGGGCGGGTAACTTCTCTGGTTGATTCATATGGTAATCGCATCAATGAAATAGGCCCATCCAAGCCGGTACAAGTTGCAGGCTTCGATCAATTACCAGAGGTTGGGGATTTTTTTGAAGTAGTACCAAAGGAACAAGCACTTAAAGCGCGCAGTGATGCTGAACGTAAACGAGTTCTTCCAAGGCAGGTAGTTGGAAAAGGTGCACTTACGGTTATAATCAAGGCTGATACCAATTCATCAAAAGAAGCATTAATTGACGCTATTGGACAGTTGTCAAAACGAGTGGATGTTGGATACAACATTATTCATACGGGGGTTGGTAATATAAATGAAAGTGATGTTGAATTAGCATTTAATACCGGTGCAGAAATTATTGGCCTACATATTAAGCCGGAAAGCAATGCTGCTGTACTTGCGCAAAGGCGTGGTGTTTCTTTTATGCTGCATGGCATTATTTACAAATTACTTGAAGAACTTGAAGAGCGAGCTGAGAGTAAAAAAGAAATAAAAATGGTGCAAAAGAAAATTGGTGAAGCAATTGTGCGCCAGGTATTTGACATAAAAGGTGTTGGTGTGGTTGCGGGCTCATATGTCAAAGATGGGATCTTTTCTCGCGATGGAAGCGTTGTTGCATGGCGCGGCAATCAAAAGATTGGAGAGGGCAAAATTACCAGCTTGCAGCGAGAGAAAAAAACGGTCAAAGAAGTACATGCAGGATTTGAGTGTGGCTTTGTGGTAGAAGGAATTACTAATTGGGCGGTTGATGATAGAGTGGAGTGCTTCATTCAGGTTCCTATGAGTAAGAAAAAATAGTTCTTTTTTTTGCAATGATTGCATAGGGCTTGGGTACATGTAGGTGCCAGGTCCTATTTTGTTACGTTCTTCATTGCTCGTGCATAGCATAGAGGAAAAAGAGAGTGTCATGCAGGCGATAATAATTAAAGTTATTTTTTCTTTAGTATTTTCGTTTTTGATTACTTTCTATCTTATTCCGGTTTGTTTACGTTTGGCCGCTCAATATAATTTCGTTGATGTTCCCGACGGTAAAGTGAAAAGGCATAAGAAATCTACTCCCTACTTGGGGGGCGTTGCTATTTATGGTGGGTTTCTTTGTGGTATTGCGTTGACGATACCATTTGAAAATCGGATTTTTTTATTTTTAGTTGGTTCTACGTTGTTGCTTTTTGTGGGCCTTATTGATGATTTACTTGTTTTAAAACCTTATCAGAAGTTTTTTGGTCAGCTTATAGCGGCGCTTTGTTTTTTGAAAGCGGGTTTTTATTTAAAGACACATATTTTTTATAATTTTTGGGTTTTTCCGCTTTCGCTTTTTTGGATTTTATCGATTATTAATGCTTTTAACCTTGTCGATATAATGGATGGCCTGGCCGGATTAATTGCTATTATGGCAACGCTTGGGTTTTTGAGTATTGCCATACTGTTAGGGCATCAGATTGGTATGATTTTATTGAGTGCTTTTTTAGGATCGGTCTGTGCATTTTTCTGGTATAATCGACCTGTTGCACGAATATATTTGGGTGATGCCGGTTCATTATTTATTGGCGGATTGTTAGCTACGGTACCTTTTTTGTTTAATTGGGGAACCTATAATGCATATGGCTATCTTGCGTCTGCAGTTATTTTGACTATACCGTCCCTTGAGATAGTTTCTCTTATTATTATACGCTTTTACAAAGGCATACCATTTTATCAGGGAAGTCCGGACCATTTTGCCTGTTATTTACAAGCACATGGTTGGAGTGTTTCACTCATTCTTCTCTATATTTTATTTCTTTCTTTTTTACTTGACCTTGTCAGTGTACTTTTTGTAGCTGGCACTATTACAATCGGTTATTTGCTAGTAATAGGCCTTTTTTTTCTCCTGAGTTGGATAATCGTCTTATTAAGGGCCACAAAAAACATCTAATTTTCTTGTTGCTTTTTTGTTGCTTTACTGCAAAAACACGTGCGTTTATGAGTAATGCACGCACAGTAAAGCGTTTTTTGTTGTTGCTTTTTGCGGGTGCTATAGATTTGTTGTTTTTTATTTTTCATCGAGCACACTAAGGGGACAATTATAGTTTGAGCTTTACTCCTCAAAAAAGGGGGATTAGGAGGTATAGTTAGAGGCACTGCTTACAGAGAGGGTAATAGATAGGAACTTTTAAGGGATATGTACTACAATTCCTTCTTAGCTCTAAAAACCTTAGGGATCTTATCTATTACTTTGCTCTTTCTTTTACTCAACCGACAATGTTCGTCTGTTCTTTGATGAAACAAGTTTCTTAATAGTACGCATATTTCTCAGGTCATCCTTCAGATCACCTTTCGGTGTTTCCAAGATCTTGGGTATGTCAAAAAATCGTTCATCGTTAAAAAGTAACTTGAATGGCTCGAGGCCTAATTTTCCTTTTCCGATATCCTCGTGTCGATCTACACGAGAGCCAAGTTCTTTTTTTGAGTCATTGATGTGAATGGCCTTGAGTTGCTTGATGCCGATAATCTTGTCGAATGTTTTCCACATGTTTTCATATGTTTTTTTCGTTCTAAAGTCATAGCCAGCAACAAAGGCATGGCAGGTATCAAAGCAGACTCCCAGCCGTTTTTTAAATGATGATGTGCTATATATGTGCGCGATGTGTTCAAACTGATAACACACATTACTACCTTGTCCTGCCATCGTTTCGAGCAGGATTTTTGTTTTTCCCGGCGTTTGATCAAAAATATCATTCAGGTTGTCGCTAATGCGCTGTAGGCATTCTTCTTCACCGGTACCGAGGTGCGAGCCGGGATGTAAAATGAGATAGGGTATACCTAATTGATCACAACGCTCAAGTTCTTTGCGTAATGCAGTAATTGATTTTTCACTTGTTGCTTTATTGGGAGAGCCAATGTTGATCAAGTAGGTGGCATGAGTTATCACCGATTGTATGCTTGATTTTTTTATTGCATCTTTAAATAATTCAATTTCTTTATCGGTGATTTTTTTGGCTGACCATTGTCGGTTGCTTTTGGTAAAAATTTGTATTGCCGTGCAACCAATCGATTCACCGCGTTCAATAGCAAGATGAATACCACCAGCAATAGAGATATGTGCGCCAAATAACAGGGAGTGTTTTTTTTCTGCCATAATTATATTCCAGGGTTAACAGTTTTTGTGTTTTGTACATTTATATGACATTAAACGAGTCACGTAAAGCGTATAAATTAAGTCATTTTTATTCATTTTTAATTTGACAAAGTAACAAAAAACATTACCATTAATTATTCATTTATAGTGATTCCAAAACAGTTCGCTAGTGCCTATCCGGGCAGTCGGCCATAATTTAAATTGTTTATTTTTATTGTCGACCTATGAGGATACTATGAGAAACAAAATTACAACAAAAATAGGTTATGTGGTTGGTATTGTGCTTTCATATTCATGTATGCAAGCGGCAGGTGGTTTGACGGCAACACGAAATGATTTTGTATACAAATTCTTTGGGATGTTCAAGCCCGAAATGTTTTACGGCAAAAATATTAGCTTACTGAACAATAACAATAAAAATGACAAAATTTGGTTTTCGCGTCATACACTTGATTTGAAGTTTGATGTTGAGTATGGCGGGCAGACGTATGAAGACAAAGTAGCAGAATTTTTCTTTACCGTGCGCGACAGAGCAATTTGGGGAAACCCACAAAGTATTGCGGCGACAACAGAAGCGGAAACAAAATTACTAGACGCGGTTGGCAGAAAACACAAACATGCGATTCCACGACATATTTTTTGGATGCGTGAAGCGTGGCTGTGGTTTGATTTAAGTACCATCTTGGGAATTGATTTTGGTAATCATCATTCGTTTACTATCGGTGCATTCTCATTTGAATTAGGACGTGGCATCGCACTTGGTGATGCATTTGCTGTTGGCCCTGAAGTGCTTGGGTTCTATACCGAGGCAGCAGTGGATCAGTATGCATTCGGTGGTAAATTTTCTGGTTCTATTCTTTCAGATATTTTGTTTTATGATCTTTATGCAGCAATTATCAATAATAAAGCAAGCAGCTTGTCAGAAACGGGTGCAAAAATTTTGGGACAAGAGTTTGGTAGGATCGACAATCCTGCGCGTGGATTTGGGAAGATTAACTTTGTTATTGCCGGTCGCCTGATTTGGGAGATTTTTAATTCAGAGCGATTTGGAAAAATGAATATAGAACCATATGCATTATTTAACCACGACCCAGAGCAACGAGTTGAATTTCTTGGTGATGCAAGTAGTAAGTTAGGTACTATTGGCTTTGCCGGTGAATATTACGGCGACAAAGTGGAATTTGGTTTTGATTATGCGCTTAACCTTGGTCAGCAACGAGTCAAAGGTTGGGACCGTAACCAAGTGATTGAACAAAATAGGGATGGACGCGTTATATTAGTCAATGATCACGTGGTAGACCAAAATGGCAAAAAAGTACCGTTTGTTTCTGGCAGTGAAGCACAAAACATTATCAATGATGCCGCACAAGATGAAGCGTTTAATAATAAAGTAATCGGTACGGTTGATAAAGTTGGTTTTGTTGATGGCCCGGTAACACTTATTAATACCGAAAATCGTTATCGCAATCCATTTACCAATAAATATGAAGGGTGGATGTTTGTAGCTGATGCTGCTTACTGGATTTACAAACACGATATTCAAATTGCGGTAACGGCTGGTATAACGACTGGTGATGATAA
>SDBT01016760.1_pt1 | contig 11589 bp, 22 predicted proteins | sample 2277101 | NCBI WGS metagenome assembly SDBT01 (sample SAMN10404973, study PRJNA504765) | marine sediment metagenome | isolation source: marine sediment core GS10_PC15, 103 cmbsf | place: Arctic Ocean: Southern Knipovich Ridge | collected 2010
TTTCTCTTTTAATTTATCTTTATATATATTAATAAGATTTAATGTAGCAATTCTAACATCTCCATCTTTTTCCTTATCAAACATATATTTTAAAAACTTTAAAGTTTTTTCTGTCTCTTCTCTTTCTCTTAAATATTCTGCTATTGCAGTTGGTGTTCCATCAATTACTTTTAGTCCCATTTTTATTCTTTTGCCTCTTTGAATTTAATTATGAAATAAATTAATAACCCAATCCCTACAATTAATACACTTACTATTGTTAAATGTGGTTCATTCATTTTATTATTGCTCCTGTAAAAGTTCCAATTATAAATCCTATTATTCCAAACATTAGGAAATAAACAATCTTTAATCCAATTTCAATTTTATCCATTTTTATTCTTTTCTCTCCTTTAGTTTATTTAATTCTTCTCTTATATATTCCATATTTGCTTCTGCTAATTCCCTTACTTCTTTTAATTTCTTTAAGATTAAAAAAAATCCACCAAAAAGGATTACTGCCAATGTAGATGCTAATATTGTTTCCATTTTATTCTTTTCTCCTAATCATTTTATATCTTCTGAGGTCTTTTGTTCCTCAGCAACAGCATCAAATCCATTTAATATATAATCTACCATTCCATTTTCTATTGGAACAATCCTAATATGATTATCATAAGTTTCTATAGCTACAGGCTTATTTCTTATCCTTGCATATTTTACTTTTTTTAATCCCATTTTTATTTTTTATCTCCTAAGTTTAATCCCAACAAAGAGGGATTCTTATAAAGTTGCCACACTCTAAAAACCGAAATCACTCGTGCAATCATCCCTCCCTCTTGTATGTTTGGCGTGTCACCAGAGTTTAGTTGAGTATAATTTTTATTCTTTATCATTGTTCTTTATCCTTGTTTAATTTATCTTTTTCTGCTTGTGCAAATAATAAAGCATCTTCAAAGTTATCAAACTTTGCTCTTTCACTTCCATCTTCTCTGTTCCAAGTTATTGTTATTTTTGATTTAAATTTTCCCATTTTTATTCTTTCTCTTTCTTCATTTTAACTCCCAACCCCCAGGTGATTTGCATTCTCTCCATATCTATCATAAAAATCTTTTACTCTTCCACAAACCTTTACATAATCTTCTGAACAATGTGATTTTGGCATTGTTGTTAATTTATAACAATATTCATCATGTTTACAAGCAGGAGTAAAAACTCCTTCAAGTTTTGTTTCTATTGTTTCTTTATTCATTGTTGGCCTCCTTCACAAATATTCTTATAATAAGTTATAAAATCTTGAGAACATAAAGGAATTGAATCAACTTGAATTCCCTCAGTTGTATTTACTAAAAATGGAAATTCTTTATACTGATGTATTGTTGCAATTGTTTGTATTTTCCCATTTGTTACAATATTTCTTAGCTGTGGTTGAATATAACTATCATTAACTATATATATTCCTGCAACTAATAGTAAAATTGATAAGATAATAATTGTTATTAATTTTTTCTTAGAAGTAGGGAATTGTTTTTGAAATTCCCTAGCTTCTCTTGGTATTGGGGTGTTTTGATCTTCCATTTTTAATTTAGGTTATCTAAGATTCCATTACTAATTCTCTTGCTTCTAGTTTTTCTAATCTCTTTCTTCGCACTATATTTTTTAGTGCTTCTGTTGAAGCAGGATCATTTGCAAGTTTTCTTAAATCTTCCAAAGATAACTCGTTTGGTTTATTTTCCATTTTGAATATGAGAGAACTATCCTATGATAGTTCCTGTCCAATTCTCGTATCTGTTTCCAAATCGATTCTTGAACCAATTAACAATTTTATTTATTGTCATTTTTTGTTTCCTCCTTTATTTAATTTAATATGACATTTTTCTTCAATCTCCTGTTTAACTTTCTTCAAACAACTTGGACAAGATACATATATCTTTTCCGAAGCTGTGTTCCATTCATAACCACAATGGTTACATTTTATTTCTTTTGTTTTGTTTTCCATAATTATTAGTAGTATTAGTAGTATATAAATGTTTCTATTTATTTTTGCCACCAGTTTTCTTTCTTCTTGATATTCTTTGTAATCTATTCCAAAAAGAATTATTATGTTTTGGACTACATTTTGGGCAAATATGATTATACTTCCCAGTGGGTTTAAAATCTCCTCCACATTTTTTACACCATCTGTGTAATGTTCCTTTTCTTATTGACATTTTGATTTTCTATGAATCCCTTTTCCTTTAGGATTATTCCATTTCATCTTCTTTCTACAATTACAAGTTAATGCTGCTAACATATCTGGTAATTTTCTATTGCAAAACTTGCATCTTATATCTGTTTGTATTTTCATTTTGAATATAAAGAGGTAGGAGAAAGGGAAAACTTAAACCTACCCCTCTTTACACATAAACCAAAAGAGAAAAAGAGATGATCAGAAACTCTTTTTGATTTAGGTGAGTATGAATTGTGAGTTGTGAATAAAAAGCCCCCTACGAGCTTTAAAATGACTGTAGGGGGGTGTTAATAATTGATTAATACCTAAACTTTAAGAATGTTTTATCATTCTTTTCAAAAGCTTTTATTAGTGTTTTCTTTCCTGCAATCTCTTCAGGAGATTTTGCACCAATATCTTTCATGAATTGTTGTAGGTTTGATCCTTCTGCTTCTGGGTAACCTTCTAGATTCCCAGATTCATCTTGAATCAAGTTAAACAGTTCTGAAGCACGAAATTCTATATTGCCTTCATCTCTTTCAAGAGTTTCTAGCACTATACTTTGAACCTTTAAAACCCATTGAGTTTTACATTCAGAATAATTACTATTAACCTGAATAACTTCAGCACCTTCAATTTCTACTTCTTTCTTGTCATACTTCTTTAAATCTATTCCAGCTCCTTGAACTGGCTTAAGAGAATTTAAATCTACTACAACTTCTTCTGTAACTGTTTCACCTAATTCACTTTGATTGTTTTCTTCCATGTTGTTTTTTACCTCCTTTCATTAGTAATAAACATTCTTTACAATCTTCTTCCTTTTTTTCAGGAACAAATGATGCTTTACATTTCTTACAGGTTTTAGTTTTTAGCATTTTAAATCATCTAGTATTTTTTTAGTATCAATTTTATATTGAGAATTTTGAATAATCTCTAATGCTCTTTCAATATCTTTTAATTCTACAACCTCATTCAGTCTTGCCTTTGCAGAAGCAATAGACATTCTAGTTAATGATTCTAAGAATCTAGGATTTATCTTCACTCCCTCATTATTATACTTCCTTGAAGAGAAGTAAACTTTCTTTAGTATCTCTTCCATCTCATCATTTATTTCTGGTTCTTCAAATTGTTTTACATAAGCAAAAAACTTCCTTAAAAAAGATTTATTATAAGTATGTTCTAAACTTTCCCTATGTCTTTTAATCATTTTAGAAGCAATCTTTTTATCATTATCCTCATTAACAATATCTCTTAAAACAAATATTGTATCAAACCGATTTAATATTGGTGTAGGAATATCGAATTGTTCTTCAACATTACTTTCAAATTCTTTAAATGTTCCTTCTTTAGGATTTGCTGCAGAGATTATTCCACAGGTAACTTTCATTTCACAATGAATATTTGCCTTATTTATTGAAACTTTTTGTTCAGACATCCCTTCTTGAAGTTTAGATTTATCTTCTTCTTGAAGATTATTTAACTCATCAATAAATAATAAATCCTTTGCTAATATCATTGCTCCAGGTTCTACTCTATACCCCCCAATACTTTCTTCTTCTCTTACAACTGATGCTGTAATTCCTACTGCAGAACTTCCACCACCAACTGCCCTTCTACCTCCTTGTGTAACAGAGATAGCAAAATTACACAGAACAGATTTAGCAACTCCCGGGTCACCAATCAATAATATATTTGATTTGTTCCTTATACTTTTATTCTTTGTATCATTTCTTTTATTACATAATTGCAATGCTAATGCACCCTTAATTGAATTGTAACCATAAATATCTGGGGCAAAGGATTCTAACATAGGATTTAATCCTTCTTCATTAATCTTAGCAGATAGTTCTTTTATTTCCATAACTTCTTCTTCTGTGAATTTACTAATATCAATATCCTTTTCAATAAGTTCTGCATCAATAATTTCTAGTATCCAATTAAGAAATAAGGTTTGCTTTCCTTTTTTATATACTGGAACTTCTTTTAATATGCCATAACACTTAACTTCATTTCCCGGAGCAAAGATATTAATCCTATCACCATCACATAAACCATCAAATATTATTGCCTTAACTCTTTGACTATGTGGATTATCTGTTCTCTCTTGTAAATCTTCTAACTGAAGGAATGAACAATTTTGTTCTTTTCTTTTAATCATCCTAAAATAACCCTTCCTACCACAAGAACATCTCTTAGGTTCTTTTATTTCAGGAACCCTATAATTTTGATTAATTATTATAGTGCTTCCACAAGAGGGGCATTCAAAAGTAATTTGAGTTATTACTGGCCTTACCTCTCCAAAAGAAGTTAATCTTCCTTCAATAGAAATTAGTCTATTGAGGTTTTCCTTTCTTAAATTTTCTATATTAATATTAATACTTTCAGGAAGATTAATGAATTTTATATCATACCTACAATCAAAATGATTATTAATTGATTGTAAAAGATTTTCTGGTTGATCTAAAAGATATTCTACTATCCGAGGATTATTAATTAATAATTCATTGTAATCTAAATATAATGTTTTGCCTTCCCTTTTTACTTCGCATTGTTTTAGGAATATTTGAACCTCAACTTCCATCGAATTAATCTTTTCTTTGTCTACTTTCTTTTGTCTTTCTTGTTGCCTTAAATCTTCTTCTTCACCCTTTTTTCTGTCAATTCTAGCCTGGATTTCTTCAATTCCTAATTGACTTAACTGTATTACTGCTTTTCGTCCATCGGGCTTAGTAATACAGAAAAGCTCTTTTTTCCTATTTACTGCCTGTCTTACATTGGCAGGTTTCTTACCTAGTTCTTCAGCTAGTTTATCGAATGTAAAAGTCTCTTTAGATTTGCCTAAAATCATCAATAATTTCTCAGAAATATTATCTGAGAAAAGTGCGTCTAATACATCTGTAATACATAATACAGATAATACAATTCCTTTTGTATTACTTGTATTACTTGTATCATCTGTATCATCTGTATTACTTGTATCACTACACTTTACAGGCTTAAGATTCTTAATATCCTTATTCATTTTGAACCTCATTTATTTTACTTAAGATTAGTTTTTCAGTTAATAGTTCATCATATCTTATTGTAATTAATCTAATCCCTTTTTCTTTTGCTATCTGATTTTTTTTAATATCTCTTTGTTTTTGAGCTTCAAAATCTTCAATAGTTTTATGGAATATTTCAACATGATTATAATGCTGCTCACCATTATATTCAAAACCTAATTTCAATCCAGGAATATAACAATCAATCTCTAAACCATTTAATTCCATTCTCGTGTTATTATTAATTTCTTTATCAGGATAAATTGATTGAATAATCTTTTTCATTCTATTTTCATGTTCCCATTGTTTTTCTTTCTCACCTAAATAATAATCTTTAGAAATTAGTTCTCCTCTTCCTTTGATGTATGGAAGAACCCATTTCTTTTTACCTTTCATATTAATATATCTTGGTGAAGTGAAGTTCATCCAATGGCCACGAACCCAGAATTTATGAGAATAATTATTTGCAGCTTCTTTTTGTTTAGGTAAATCCTCATAGATATATTTCTTTAGTTTTCCAGTTAGATGTATTTCAACTGAATCTGGAATGCCAAGCCTACCTTTTTTAATTCTGTTCTCTCTCATCTCCCTTTTAGAATGATTTATTAATTCTACTTCGGGATGATTAATAAGATTCAAGAAATTAATAGCTACCTTTTTTAAATCCCCTCTAATTTTATTAGTTAGTTCTTCTGGACACCAATCTTTAGTCTGATACTTCTTCCAATATTTACTCTTTTTTCCTTTATCTAGATCAGTTTTATCTTGATATATATTTTCAAAGAACCAAACATTTTCACCATCCTCTAAATCAATTCCTATTATTATTATTTCTAAACATCCGTGTTGCTCTGATTCTTTTGATTCTAGGAATTTTTCAAATGGTTGTTCAAGAGGATCAACTATTCTTTTTCTTAACAAGACTCCAAATATTTCTACATTTTCTATTATTAAATCATTAGTTTCTATGAATATTTGTTGAAATGGAATATTTTCATATTTGATTTTTACATCAGTATTTTCTAATAAATTAAATATTTCTTTATTAAGCCTAAATAATTTTCCATTATTATTAAAGAAGTGTGTCATCATACCTAACTCAGTTGAAGACATACATTCAAAAACTTGTTGTTGATTTAATTCATTATTAGAATATGCTTCCGTTAGTATCTTATCTACTCTGTTTTTGTTGTTAGCAAAAAACCCTCCAGTTAAACCTCGTTTCAAACTTAGATATTCTAAGAAACTCCAGGATTTAAATCTTTCATAATTATTTATTGAATCATTATGAATTTTTTTCACAGTCTTTGAAATATCATTTTTATTATTCACTTCGTTATCCCAAAAAATACGTGTGTCTTTTATCCCTTCCCCCAAAGTTTTTATTTCTTCTTCAGACATCTTAGAAATTCTTTCCATTGATTTTCTCCAAAAAATACTTTCTATTGCATCTACCATTAGATATGAACTCCCACATTATTATCTACAAAATAATTATCTAACATATCTTCATGTTCATTTTGCTCTTGCAATTCTAATCCATCATCACCAAAAGCAATGATTGGATTTATTGGGGGTTTAACTTCTATCATCTCCTTCACCTTTAGGTTTATAAAATGTAATCCCAGGAATATCTATCTCTTCAAAAAGATAAGGTCTATCTCCAAGAACATCATCAACAAAAACCAGACAACCCTTTTCCAAAGAAATATCTAATATAAATCCATTTCTAAATAAACCTTTATCAGCACCACCAATAATATTAATATGTAATTTCTTATTTGTTGACTTTAAGAACTCTAATTTTCTGTAGTCATCGTCATAGTTTTTTGTCATAGTCATTCACCTTTTTAATTTAAGATTAATACCTTTAAATACTTTACTATTTCGTATTTCGCCTCACCTAATAACTATTTCATCACCGAAGACAAATATTAATTAGCTATCTTTTGAATTGATATTGTAGGGATTATATCTTGAGGACAACTATATTGAACACATGAAACATCTACCACAATTTTACTTTCACCACTTGGAATTGATCTTATATAACTACCATTAGATAAAAGTTCTGGGGTAATGGTTGTTCCATTATGAAAATAATATTTTATTTCACAATCATTTCCCCAATTTATACACCCAGGGTCTGTTGAAGATTTTAGCATAGAAATAGAAATCTCCATCTCTGTTTCAGGGCCTTCATTGGTAAATATAAATTCATCAATAAATCCAACACTTCCATTTAAACTATTAAAATTACTTCCAAGTAACTCTTGATTTATAACTAATCCACCATAAGCTTGAGATTCTATTTGGTAAGTTGCAGTAGTAGTTATGGAAACAATCCATATTGCTAAAACCCCTGTTACCATAACACAACCAATTAATATTCCTAATAATAATTTCTTTTTCATTATCTTTTAAACAAAACATTTTATTTAAAACCTTCGTTATAGAAAATAACCCCTCCAAGAATTAATGTAAGGAGGTAGGGATTTATGAGGTGATACTTTTTGAATTTAAAGTGTGCAATCACAGGCCAGTTTTAGATGGGTGTAATATACACATTATAAGAAAGAGAAATTAGTTTAAAAACCTTATTAATTTAAAATATTTATTAACAATATTTAGTTTCACCTAATGATTCTACCATACTAAAATATCCTCACATCTTTTAATTTAATTATACTATCATCTTTTTTCATAATTTTATCAACAGTAACATTATTCAAAAACAAATTATTTCCTGAACCACTTCCACCCATTTGTAAAGTTCCATTTATTGTAGAGTTCCAAATATTAATATTCTCTCCAGACCTAAAATTAAAATCTAATCCTTTATTGTTTGAAGTTTTAATATTTGTAAAATTCCATCCTTTTGCTGTTTCAATATCTTTTACAACTTCAAATCCAATTCCTATAACTCCATTATAATCTCAAATTGTAACATTATTCATAAAATACCAACTCCTCAAAGGACTATAAAACATACCTAATAAATTATGATTACTTATAACAACATTATTTATATAACCCTCTCTTACCCAAAAACCTATAATGCCTATATTACTTCCATTCAACATTAAATTATTTATTGATACATTTCTTACATAATCTGTTGAACCCCCCAACATTTCAATAGCATAACCGCCTCCACCAAAACCAACATCTATAATTGAAAAATTAGATATTATAATATGATTGCTATCATCTATTCTTATTGCCGACCTTGTAACTTCGGAGGTTATATTAAACCCGTTTCCATAGAAATAAACTTTATTTCCATTAATTATTATACAATCATTTGAAAATCCAGTAAGACTTTTATTTAATTGATAATCTCCTGTAAAAGTTAAAGTTCTACAGCTACTAACATTTGTAATGGAATTTTTAGAATATAAATTATTTCTAAATCCTCTAAATCTTAAATAAAAAACTCCTGTTTGATTATTAAAATCATAATCACAATCACTCCAAGGTTCAGAACAAAAATCTTGAAAATCATAGAAAACTCTATGTTCAGCCCAAACATCTTTTTTATTTTCTGCATAAAACATTAACTCAGGATAAGAAAAATTATTACCTAATCTTTTTGAAACTGCTGTTTCTTCTCTTAATATATAATCTGAATTAATTTCTGAAAAATCAATATATAACTGATAATAAGGCAACTCCCAATTTGCTTTCAAATTCAAAGTATCATTCCAACCATATTTTAAATCATTTCCATCCCTCTTAGTAAAAGAACTATCTACTAAATTCAATACCTTTATTTCTTTTCCTAAATCACCTTCCCAACTTTCTCTATATAATTTCATATTTGAATTAACTAAATCAGAATTAACATTAATAGAACTTCCTGAACTAACTGAAATATCATTTTCTATATTTACATCTGCAAAAATAAAACCGATGGTTGAAGATATTAACACTAAACAACCTAAAAACAATATAAAGTTTTTAATTTTCATTTTAATCTAATATTAAAAGACCTCCACTTCTATAAATACTGGAACAAGAACCAACACCATCACAAATAGTTAGGTTATTTAAAATTGCAGTATAACCATTTCTAGTATTATTTTTAATATAATTTGATAAATTATTATCTACTTGTGTTATGTTATAATAATTAGTATAATTTAATGCCCAAGTATCTGTTGTATGTGTTAAGTCGGTAACTTGAGATTCTATTATTGTTATATTACTCCAATCTTTTGCAAAGATTTTATCAACAAAAATATTTTGAACAGTTAGGTTTATAAAATTCCCAAAAGTTGCACTTATCCAATTCCAACCAGTAGAATTAAATCCATTACCATTTTCATTTCCTTCCCACATTGTTGAACCATCTTTATGAATTGACCTTGGGTCTACTTCTTCTGGTGCAGGAGTTCCTAAACCCTTACTTATTGTTACCCAATCAAATTCATGTTTGTGTGTTCTTGGTGGAACTCCACCATCTTGATGAATTCTTACTTGAACAATACCATCATTACTTCCAGTTCCAATATGAGCCTGACTGTCAAAAACTCCAAACTCAGGGATAACCCAATTTACTTCTGAAGGTATTTCTCCATGATGTTCCCATTCTCCTGATTCATAATTCCATATTTCAATGTGTGTATGATGGACTTCTTCATCTATTTCTGACCTATATCTTATAATTAAATTATTAAAATCTATTATTCCTGTAAAGTTTATTCTTAATTCAAAATCACTTGCATCTTCTGAAACATTATAACCAATACTATTAAAACTTCTAAGATCTGTTATTGAACCTTGTGCAGTTCCGGTTATTAAATCTATTGTTGTTGCATTGAAAAATATTGTTGCTAATTTTGATTCATTGAAATCTATTGTATTCCCATCAAAAAATTCAATCCAATCATCTGCTGAAGAAATATTAAATTTTCCTTTAAACCATGAAGCATCTAAACTATAAATCCCAAGGGAAATGTTTTGGTTTGCATTCCCACCAGATAAGGAAAGAAATTGTGTTAGGCCTTGAAGATTAATTAAATCTGTTAAAAAGCTTTGGATAATACTTAACACATTTCCATTGTTTTCAAATTGAGTTGCATTAACATCTGCTAATATTCCTAAAGAAGGGGTTATCCAACTGGAAGAACTATTTACAAAAGCAGTATTGTTATCAAATCTTGCTTCAGGATAAGAAAAATCAAATTCAGAAACCTCAAAAGCACCAACTATTGGAACTAATAAACTAAATAGAAATAAATTTATCACCAAAATTAAATAGACTTTCATTTTCGATTGAATTAATCAATCATTTAAAGTTTATAAAATTAACTAAAAAAAGGGGGGATTAAAAATCCCCAAAAAAATAAATTAATGTTGGTTTAAATACTTCCTCCTCCAATTCTCATTCTTTGCCACACTCCTACAAGGATTGCTAATACACCAAGTATTAACACAATAGCAGCTACAAGAAGAACTGTTGGAATCTTATTTGAAACATTATCTACACCTGCACTAAAGTTTCCAGCTAAAGCATCTACAGATGATTCTTCTACTGATTTTAATGAGTAGGTATAGTTAAAAGTTACATTATTCCAAAGTAATGGAGATGTTCCATTAGTAACAACACCAGCATCAGAAACAGTTGCATTTCCTAAATCTATTGTTAAACCACTTGTTCTATTTGCTAACCCAGTTAAAACAAAACTACCTGAAACAAATACATTTGCAGAAGCTCCCTCAAGAGTATATCCTGTAAGATTTATAGTTCCATTTTCAGCAGTTACACTTGCACTATCTCTTCCAGCTTGTAATAAACCTGCTCCTGTTAAAGTTGATACAATTACAAATGCAATTATAACACCAATAACTAATGAAGCAACACCAAAGATTAATCCTGTGATTAATCCACCAGTTTGAGCTTGTTTGTTTTTAAACATCTTCTCTGAAGAAAATAATTTAAATACTTCCTCCTCCAATTCTCATTCTTTGCCACACTCCTACAAGGATTGCTAATACACCAAGTATTAACACAATAGCAGCTACAAGAAGAACTGTTGGAATCTTATTAGATACTTGATCTACACCTGCTGTGAAGTTAGATGCAAGATTATTTGCAGAAGTATTTTCTGCTCCTGTAAGTAAACCTGCGCCTGTTAAAGTAGATACAATTACAAATGCAATTATAACTCCAATAACTAATGAAGCAACACCAAAGATAAGTCCAGTAATCAAACCACCAGTTTGAGCTTGTTTGTTTTTAAACATATTTTATAACCTCCTTACATTAATAATCAATTTAATATAAACTAGAAGTATTTCCCCTATTTATACTTGGTGTAACGGAAACCAAATACTGTAACAGTGTTACACCTA
>SDBT01016761.1_pt1 | contig 11589 bp, 6 predicted proteins | sample 2277101 | NCBI WGS metagenome assembly SDBT01 (sample SAMN10404973, study PRJNA504765) | marine sediment metagenome | isolation source: marine sediment core GS10_PC15, 103 cmbsf | place: Arctic Ocean: Southern Knipovich Ridge | collected 2010
GCCCGGCGCCTAGGCCGCTGCCGGCGGCGAGGGCGACGGCCCAGCGGCTTTTCCTGCCCAACGCTCGTAAGGCCAGCAGCGCCAGGAGGATGCTCCAAAGTTGCAGGCATATCGCCGGGGCGTCGGAAAGAACGTCTGCCCCCAGAGCGGCCCACTTGCGCGTTACGCCCGCCAGCAGCGTCGAAATCCACGCCACGCGCCAGCCGAAGGTCAGCCCCAGCAGCCACCACAGCCCCCCCAGGGCCAAGAGGCTCGCGGCTAGCGAGACGAACTGCCCGGACTGCTCCCAGCCGGTCAGGTCGCCGGGCCCGCCGAGCGCGCAGTATGCCTTGCGGACGCCGGCGATGGCGGCGGGATAGCCGATGGGATACCTACGCCGCTGGATCGTCTCGGCGGGACTCTGGGCCCATTCGCGGGCCATGCTCACGTAAAGCACACCGTCGCGGGCGATTAACTGGCTCTGCTCGATAAGCCAAACGCGGCAAAAAGTCGCTAACAGCAACCCAGCGAGCAGGCCGAGGATAGATTCCAGGCCGGGGCCAACTCGTACGGCGGTCTTGGTAGATGGGTCAGGCATCTCTGGGCTCATGGCGATCGGCCGGAGCGAGCTCCGTCCCGCGGAGCAGAGGCGCGGCGGCAGCCTGCGCCTCAGTGAGGGCCTTTACGGGCCACACTATCCAGGTAGACGGCCAGGGTCCACAGCAGCAGGAACGAGCCGATCAGCGTCACTACCGCCATCAGGCCTTTCCTGGGCCAATAAGGCCTATCCGGGACGGGGGCGCGAATCAGCAGCACCTGCTGGGGCGGCCAGACCGGAATGCTCTGCTGCTTGGCCAACTCCTCGGAAACCACTCTGCTGGCCTCCTGCTTCTTGTCCCGATCGAAGGTCAACTCGCTGAGCGCCCTTTCGGCCTTGAACAAGTCGCCTTCGAGCGCCTTGAGGGTTTCGTCGGCCTGAGCAAGCAGGGCCCGGCGGATTTCCGCTTCCTCGTCCAGCAGCAGCTTCTCTTTGCGGGCTTCGGCCAGTTCGTGGAGGGCCTCAAGCTGGAGAGACTCCAGATTGATCCTTCCCGCCGCGGCCGCCGCCACCATCTTCTCGAACCGCGCCAGGAGCACCTCGCGCCGCCGTTGGAGGTCTTCCAGGATGCGCTCCGCGGCGATCAGCTCATCCTGAGACCCAGCTAACCGCTTGTTGTTGATCTGTTCGGCCCCGTCCATGGCGGCCAACTCGCCCAATAGCCTCTTTTCCTCGACGGTCTTCCGGAGCAGCAACTCATTCAGGTAGACGTGAACCGGATTCAGCACCGACTCGGACAGTTCCAGGCCCGCCAGCTCCTCTTGGGCCTTACCGCTCAGGCGGGAGAATATCTGCTGAAACGCCGGATTGTCCACCAGCTTGCGGCTCAACTCGATTACCCCGGGCTCCCCCTCGATGGCTCGCCGCAGTTCGGCGATCATCTCGCGATCGGCCTGGAGGGCGACGTTGATGCTTTCCCGGCGGGATTGATACCTCGCCCGCGTTCCCTGAAGCACGTCGATCTTCGATCGAAGCGTTTCAAGTTTGTGGGCCTGGTGAAACGCCGCAAGTCCGGCCTCCACGGCCTCGAGTTCCTTGAGGCTTCGCCGCAGTTGGGGGTCCTCGTCGACCGGCGGCTCGCCGGTCGCCACAGCCGGGGCGATCTTCTCCCACTGCTGAGAATAGGTCCTGATGCGCCCCTCCAGCAGCTTGAGCCGGCTGTCCAACTGGATCAAGTCCACTTCTCGCTCTTGCCTCAGTTCCCTCCAATTCTCGACTTGGCCCGTTAGCACCTCGATATGTTTTTCCGTTTTAAGCTCCTCCAGCAATCCCTCGGCCTGGGTGTATTCCGCCTCCGCCAGCGCGTCTCGATCGAGGAGTCTGGCGGACATGGCGTCATACTGCTGGGTCATGTCCTGGAGGTACTTGTCGCGTCCGTATTCGGCCACGGCCGTCGCCACGTCGGCTGCCAGTTGGGCCTGGGGGAGCTCGGCCACGATGACGATCGTGTTGTCTCTGGGACGTGCTCCGACCGTCAGCAAGGCGCCGGCGAAGGTGTCCGCTCCCACCTTGCAGCGTTCGGCCAGCTCGAACTGCTCATGAACCCGGTCCATGATTGTCCGGTCCTTGAACCAGTTGACGATGCTGCCCAGCGGCAGTTCCGTCGCGCTGACGGGGTAGCCGGTAATGCTGATCCGGTTGACGACGACGGTCGCCTCGGAGCGGTATCGCTTCGGCAGGATATAGCCCAAGAGGTAGGCCGCCACGGCAAGAACCAGCGGCCCCAGCAGACAAAGCTTCTTGTGTCGCCTGATGGCGTGGAGATACGAGGCCGATGGGGCGAGGTCGGGGCTTTCCGACATGTCAGTCACTCCTGGATGGCTCTCTTAGAGGCCTGCTCCTGCGCCTTTCGGCCCGCCGGTTCGGGCCTTGGTGTCTCCGGCTATACGGCGCTGAGCCCTGTTAGCTTTCAATACGCATTCGGGTTGATCAACCCGCGAAAGGGCGTCATCAGCATGATGCGCAAATCCAAACCGAGTGACCATTTCGTCAGGTAGTTAAGGTCATACTGAATCCGTTTACGGAGGGAGGTCTGCCCGCGCAGCCCGTGGATCTGCGCCCAGCCGGTCATGCCCGCCTTCACCTGGCTGCGCAACATGTAATGGGGAACCTGCTTGCGAAATTTTTCGATGAGTTCTGGCCTTTCCGGGCGGGGCCCGACCAGGGACATCTGCCCGCTGAGCACGTTGAACAGTTGCGGCAGTTCATCCAGGCTGATGCGCCGAAGTATCCTGCCAACTCGCGTGACTCTCGGGTCGTCGGGGGTCGCCCAAACCGCGCCTGAGTCGTCCTCGGCATTGGTGACCATCGTGCGGAACTTGATCATCATGAACCGCTTCCCGCCGAGGCTCATCCGTTCCTGGCGGTAGAAAACCGCCCCGCGACTGGTCAGCTTGATGGCCAGGGCGATGATTAGCATTGGGACGGCCAGGACAAGGATCGCCAAAGCCGAGACGCTCACGTCAATGAGGCGCTTGAGCAGGCTGTTCCACCCGTGCTGGGGGCTGTAGGTCAGCGAGACGATCGCCAAGTCATCGAGCTGGCTGACATCGTACTTCAGATAATACGAGGAAAGCAGATCGGGAACGACGCGTATATCGGCGGTGGCCCGGCTAAGCTGGCCGAGAACCATGTCTGTCTGTTCCCGCTCCTTTCCGGACAAGGCCACGAAAGCGATGTCAACCGGCCGGCTTAGGAGGATATCTTCGGCCGCCTCGTAGGGCCCGAGTACCTCCAGCCCCCGGAGGCGGCGCTGCGAAGGCGAATCACCGATGAAGTATTCCGGCAGAATGCCCGTCCATGCGTTTCGCTCGATTGTCTGGTGGAGCTTCTGGGCGGTCCTGCCGGTGCCGACGATCGCCGCCGACCGCGTATTCCAGCCCCGTTGACGAAACCAGCGAAGCAGGCTTCGCACGACGAGGCGATTCAGGGCCGCCAGCATCACCCAGGTTACCAACACCACCAGCATCAGCGCCCGCGAGACGGCCATGTGCTTCATGAACGCAATGACGATAAGCGTCAGCGCCCAGATCAGGAACACCGTCCGAAAGAGAACCAGCAGTTCACCGATCAGGTTGGCGGTGCGCTTGGGCTGATAGAGGTGGGCCCGGCTGAACATCAGCGGCGTCAGGACGGCCGCGATGGCCATCGCCGGCAAGAAATCCGCCAGAGGCGGCAGACTATAGCTGCGCCATCCGAATCGGTGCGCCAGGCCCAGCAGGAGGTGCGCCAGAACCCAGGCCACCATGCCCGTCATGATGTCCACCACCCGGAAAAACAGCAGCATCAAGTGATTGTGACGCTTGAGCATACCCGACCAATCCGTTGACCGATCTACGCCAGAATGTGTCATTCCCGACCGACGTACTGGATATTACTCAAGCAGCGGGCACAATGCAATCAGAAGTATCCTCAGGGCCGGGATGGAACATGCCGCCCGCGATAGCCCACCGCCAACAATGCGCGACATTTGGCTTTGGTTCGCTCGGCCCGTGACGTTAGAATCCCCTGGTTACCAATAACGTCCATGACGTAAGGGATGTGGTTGCCGATGAATCTTCGAGGTATTCTGTTCTTCCTGGTCCCGTTAGGGTTCGGTTGGCTGGCAGGCTGTGTGCAGCCGGTTCCGCCGCCTCCTGTTAGCGCTCAGGGGTATCTGCAGATGCGGGCGGCCGGGCAGTCCTATCCCGATCGGACCATCCTGCTTCACAACCTTCAGCGCGTCCTGGACAAGGGGTTGGCGACCGATCAGCGCGCCACCTCCCTGGAGCTGGTCAGCCAGCTCAGTGGAGACGACCCGATGGTGCTTGGGCAGCTGGCGGCCGTCCTCGCCGACCCCCAGTTGCCGCCGGCGCTGCACCAGGCCATGCTGAAGTTCCTCCTGAGCAAGGACTACCCCGAGTTGGCCGGCTACATCGTCAGTATGGTTCCCCAAACGGACCAAGGCGACGTGCATCAGGATACGCTGCTCGACTGGCTGCTGGAACATCCCTCCCCGGATGTCCTCGCCGAAGTGGTCAAGCTCTGGGCCAGGCAGGTTTCCGATGGCCTAGATGAGGCGTCCTTCGTTCAGATCGTCGAGCAGATGACGCGCCGGCCCTGGTCGCAGGCGCTGCTGGACGCCATCAACACCCCAGGCTTCTATGCGCGGGGCTCGGCGTGGGAGGTCCTGTCGCGCCGGGTGGGAACTGAGCAACTCGCTCGGCAGCTTTCGACCATGAACGCCCGCACAGACGCGTTGTTCGTCCTGAAGGCTTTCTTCGAGAAGTTCGACTATCTCCCCCACAGCGGCGAAGAGCTCCTGAGCATGGTCACGGCGCTAGCGGAACGGCCGGACGCCATCGACGCGGCGGCCCAGCTGAGCGGGAGCTGGCGAAGCGATTACGGATATCGGTTCAACATACGCGACTTTCATCTGATCCACCGCCTCGCGGCCGATCCATCGGGTCGGCTTTCCCGCCCGGAGCTGGTCCGCCGCGTTGCCGCCAGCCTGCTGAAGCGGCGTCACGTGCGACACTGGTTGGCCAGGAACGCGCCGCAAGACCCTTCGGTGCGGTTCGCCAAGCTGGTGGAGGAGCTGACGATGGTGGACCTGTGGAATCTCCATCTGCTGGACGAGATGCTTTCTCGCCGGGAGGTTCGGGCGGCGCTGGGTGTTATGGCCCAGCGCGACCGGGCCGACACGCGAAACGCCTGGGGGGGGTTGGTTTTCTACGAGAACGGCCGGGGCGAGGCCAAGCTCTATAGCGCCGATTCAACCGCGCGTGGCGAAGATCGATTCTACGCGGCGCCGCCCCGGGTGAAGGCTGATGGGCGCGACGCGCTGTGTCGTTTCAGCGCCCACTTCGAGAAGGCCTATAATGCCCGCCAGGCCGGGCCCGGGCCGGAGGAAATGCTCCAGGCGAGGGAAGGCAACTTCTACAGCCTGATTCTGACCAGTCTGGGGGAAGCGACATTCGCCGCCCACTATTACAACCCCGGCGGGGTGGTTGTCTCCCTGGGGGTCTTCGCCTTCGCACCCTAATATCGCAGGCAGAGAGGGTGCGGCCGCCAGCGCATTCCGGCCAGCGGCGTCACTGGAACTTCTTGAGCACCCGCTCGATGGCTTCGCACTCGTTCCGGATGACCTCGATGTTCCGCTTGTGTTCCCGAAACTCCTGCGGCGAGGCGTTCGCGACGAAGTCCTGGTCTTTGAGGCGCGAGGTGTATTCCTCCATCAGGGCGCGAAGCTTGACCATCCGGTTGCGAAGCAGCTCCACCCGGCCCTGGACCGTCTGCGGCGCCGAGCCTTCCGTATGGGCGCCCGCGGCCTTCTGCAGAACCTGCTCGGCGACAAAGATCGGCACGTCGGAGGCGACACCCAGGGCGATCGCGTCGGAGGGCCTGGAGTCCACCTCGATGAGTTCGGAGTTTTGACGGATGTAGAGCGTGGCCAGGAACGTCCCGTAATCGGCGTGGCTGAGCTTGCGGAGCTCACGGATCAGGATTCTTTCCACCTTCCCGCCCATCTCCTTGATGACGCTGTCGAGCAATTCATGCGTCTGCGGACGGCTGACCGGTTCGCCCGTCAGCCGTCGCTTAATGGCCGAGGCCTCGTAGATGCCGATCATAATCGGCAGGATTCTCTCGCCGTGCTTCTCGCGCAGGAAAACCACCTGCTCATTGGAGAGCTCGGTGATCAACACCCTGGACAGTTCCATCTCGATTTCCATCGGCACAGCTCCACGCAGATGGCAGGGCCATTACGTTCCTGGAGGTCCTGATAATTATACCGCACCGGCGCCTAAGGCCGGACCTCGCTTTCGGCAATCGGCGCGCCGCGAGCGGCGCCAAAACCAGCCAGACCGCCGGGCGCCTTCTTGCTGACCGGGTCAGTCTTCCCACCCGGGCAAGGAAACCTCCGCTCGATAGTTGGACGCGTTGCGGTGGGGGGGTCGCCTGGGTTTGTAAATCTTCTTACCGGCGAAAGGCTGATCCTGCGTGTATATCCAGATACCGTCCTTGTCCCAGAGGCAGATTTCGTCCCGTGCGTCGCCGGTCAGGTCCAACGATTCGCTGCACATCTCGGCGTGCCCGTCATCGGGGAACACCACCACCCGCCGGCCGAAACCATCGAGCATGCCGCCGTGGACGATGCTGCCCGACATCAAGGCAAGCTCCACTCCGTCCCCGGTCCAGTTGACCGGGTTGAGCACATTGCCTGTCGCCGCAGGCTCCAACTCCAACAGCCGCCTGCCCGTGCAGTCGTGCAGCGAGATGATCCCGACGTGCCCCCAGAAAGTCACCACGTAGAACTGAAGCCCCTCCAGGTCCTCATGGAACTTGGCCGCCGAGACGCGCTGGGCATGGCCGAGGAATTCACGGTAGAGAAGCTCGCCTTCGGGGGAGACGATGTTGAATCCCTCATAGCCGGAGACCATGGCGATCTGCACGTCATTCCGCGACGGATTGAACGGGCCGATGGCGATCTCGTCGGTGTGGTCGGTCAAGTCCAGGCACCATTTCACGTCACCATCGGGGCCGATCCGCGCGTAGCCTATGATCAGGTCGTCCCGCCCGTCGCCGTCGAAATCGTAAGGAGCCGCGAAATGTCCCGTGTTGCGGAATTCGTTTGTCCAGAGCAGGTTGAACTCGTTGTCGTACGCCCATATCTGCTTGTAGCGGTTCTTGATGACGATGTCCTGCGGCGTGGGCGTGCCGCGGAAGTTGGCGATGATAATCGAGTCGCCGGTCAGTCGGCCGTAGCGGTTCTCCTCGGCCGGGTTGCGAGGCAGGGGGAAGACGTTCTTGACCGTGCCGTCCTGGCCGTTGAGGATGTAGAGCTTGAAGTCCTTCATGCAGATAACTTCGTCCCGGCCGTCGGCGTCGATGTCGTGAACCTGAACCGCCACGTCGCAGGTGCACAAGGCCGCGTCCATGCTGTCCTTCGGCTCGCCGAACTGCCAGAGGACGTTCCCGTCCAGGTCCATCGCCGTCAGACAGCGAACCGTTGTGAGTCGATCCTTGGCCGTATCCAGCTTGATATTCTGCGCCAGGACGATGTCAAGCTGCTCGGCGCCGCGAAGATGTCCGAACCGCAGGTTCCGGCCCGCTCCGAAGCCCTTGGTATCCAACTGCTTCCATAGGACTGGCTTGGGGTACTGCTCGCGCAGTTCGTCCAGCTCGCGCTGGGCTTTGTCTCGCGTTTGCACGAAGGCGGCCTCGGCCTTGTCCTCGGCGGTGACCTCCACGAGATCGAAGAATGCCGCCGCGGTCGCCACGAGCCCGACTCGGCCGGACAAATAGGTCTTATCGCGGGCTTCGAGCTGAATTTGCCCATCCACATCGACCTTGATCCGATCGCCGACGACCTGGACGGTCACTTCGTGGACCTCGTCGCAGGAATAGGCCATCTCCGTCTCGGCGAGGGTCTCGTGCTCTTCGTGGTTGTCACGGATGATCTTGAAGGTCGTCCCGCCCTCGAACCCGGCGCGGTAGCAGCTTCGGTTGGTACGATAGCGGAACAAGACCCCGACAAACCCGTCTTCGCGCAGCGGCTGAAGCCGAACCCTAAGTGTGTAGTCGCCCCAATACGGGTCACCGGTAACCTGCATGCGCGGGTATTCCATCTCCGGCTCCAGGGCCTGGAGCATGCGATGCCGCCCGTTGTCTTCGACCACCAACCAGGCTGACGAAGGTCGCCAGCTATGATGCTTGGTCGACTCGTACCAGCGGCCCCTATAGCCCGCCGGCGGCTTGTAGTGATACTCGCCTGTCGCGAAGTAGTCCGAGGGGAAAGGCCCCGGTTGAAAGTCGCTGAAGTCTTCGCGAGCCAGCGTTTTCATTCTGCCTTACTCCTTTGTCTTGTTACGGATATGTTCTACGTCCCGTCGCCGGGTTTGGATCACGGCGGCAGGGGGGGCGGACGCTAACGCAGGCTTTCCAGGGACTTCCCCAGGGCCTCCAGATCGGTCTGCAGGGCCGCCAGACGCCGGCGCTCGCCATCGACAACCTCCGGAGGGGCCTTGGCCAGGAACGTCTCGTTGCCCAGCTTGGCCTCGATGCCGGCGATGCCGCGCCCAAGCGTCTCGGCCTGCTTTTGAAGGCGAGTCAGCTCGGCGTCGCGGTCGATGATGTCCAAAACGTAGAGTTTGATGCCGCCGGCGGTGACCGCCGCTGCGCCTGGCGGGCGCGCGATCGCCTGACGATGAATCGCCACCTCATCCAGTTGTGCCAGCGACTTGAGCAGGTCCACGTTCGCATCGAGCAGCTCGGCCATCGCCCCTTCGGCCTCGGCCGATGCCGAGACCCTCTTGCCCGGCTGAACGTTGTGCTGCGTCCGGACATTACGGACCTGGCGGATAAGCTCCTGGATGATCCCGAACCGCTCCTCCAGCGCCGGACTGATGACGGCCGCGTCCGCCTGGGGCCAGCGAGCCCGGGCCAGGAGCGGCTCGGCCGGCTCGTCACCGGGCCCGCGAACCGCCGCCACCTCGTTAAGGCCTTGCCAGATCGCCTCGGTGATGAATGGCGTGATCGGATGCAGCAGCCGAAGCAGCACGTCCAGGCAGTGCGAGAGAATCGCCTTCGGCTCGTCCTGCCCGGCGTTGATGCGGGCCTTGGCGATCTCCAGGTACCAGTCGCAGAAATCGTCCCACATGAAGTGATAAAGCATGTCCGCCAGTTCGTTGAAGCGATAGGCCTCCAGCGCCCGGGTGGCCTCGCGGACGGTGGTGTTCAGCCGGCTGAGTATCCACGCCCCGGCCAGATTCCCGCTGGGGTGGATGTCCCGCCAGGAAGGCTGGCCCTGAAGGTTCATCATCGCGGATCGCGAGGCGTTCCAGAGCTTGTTGCAGAAGTTCCGCCCGATGTCGAACTTCGCGCTGCTGTTGACCACGCGCCCGTCCGGCAGCGTCAGCTCCGTAACGGGCATGCGGACATCCTGGGTCTGCGTGGTCATGCCCACCAGCGTGAAGCGCATCGCGTCGGCGCCGTGAGAGTCGATGATGTCCAGCGGGTCGATGCCGTTGCCCAGGCTCTTGGACATCTTTCGGCCCTGCCCGTCCTGGATCATCGCGTGGATGAACACGTCGGAGAAGGGGATGTCGCCCAGGCAGTACTGGCCCAGCATCACCATCCGCGAGACCCACAGCGTGATGATCTCCCGGGCTGTGCAGAGCACGTCGCCGGGGTAGTAGCGCCGCACGTCCTCGCTGTCGGTCGGCCAGCCGAGAGTCGAGAACGGCCAAAGCGCCGAGGAAAACCACGTGTCCAAAACGTCGGGATCACGCTGCCAGCCGGCATCTTCGATCAGCTTCACCGCGTCAGGTTCGTCCCGGTCCAGGCAGATGTATGTCCGAATCCAACCCGGCTTCTCGGGATGGTCCTGACATCTGAGGTGATAGCGAACGTCGTACTCGCCCATCGCCGCATCGAAGTCGCCGCCGACCGCTGCGTTGAGCGTGGCGACCATCTGCGCGTCGCACTCATGATCGGCCAGCGGTTCTGGCGCGACGTCCCCGGCCAGCTCCAGGTCCTGCCGCCAGATCGGTATCTGGTGTCCCCACCACAGTTGTCGGCTGATGGGCCAGTCGCGGAGGTTCTCCAGCCAGCTTTGGTAGGTCTTGGCGTACCGCTCGGGCGTGAAGTGCAGACGGCCGTCCAGCAGGGGCTTCAGGGCCAGCCCGGCCAGCGAGTTGACCGGCACGTCGGTCTCTTCGATCGGCCCCGTCCCGAACTGCTCGGCCAGGTGGTCGATCGGCCGCTTGACGGCGATGTACCACTGATCCGAGAGGTACGGCTCGATGGGCACGTGGCTGCGGTAGCTGTGCCCGACCTCGTGAATGTACTCGCGAACGTCGGCCAAAAGGTTCTCCGTGCGGAACCACTCCACCACGGCAGCGCGGGCCTCGAAGCGGTCCATGCCCAGCAGTTGCTCGGCGTCGCCGCCGCCGGCATCGTCCCAGCCGAACCTATCGGAAATGGTTCCGTCCGGGGCCATCACGTTGATCACCCGCAGGTCGTGCCGTAGGCCGATCTCCCAGTCGTTGGGGTCGTGGGCGGGCGTAACCTTCAAAAAGCCGGTCGAGAAGCGGGCCTTCTCGTCCTCGCTGTCGGGGTCGGGCAGGACGACCAGATCGTCGGCGATGATCGGGATTATCCGCCCGACGATCGGCAGGCGCACCTTTCGGCCCACAAGGGCCTTGGCCCGCGGGTCGGCGGGGTTGATCGCCACAGCCGTGTCGCCGAGCATCGTCTCCGGGCGCGTCGTCGCGACGGTGACGTGTTCGAGGGTCTCGCCGTCGATCTCCACCGGCTCGACCAGCGGATATTGCAAGTACCAGAAGTGTCCGTGGACGGTCTCGTGCTCGACCTCGTCGTCGGCGAGAACCGTCTGCGTGGCCGGGTCCCAGTTGACCAAGCGTTTGCCGCGATAGATCAGCCCGTCGGCGAAGAGCCGAAAGAACGCCTCCCGCACCGCCCGGGCGCAGACCTCGTCCATCGTGAACCGCGTCCGCCGCCAGTCGCACGAGCAGCCCATCATCTTGAGCTGGTCGAGGATCCGCGCCTCGTACTCATCCTTCCAGCTTTGGACTCGACCGACGAACTCCTCGCGTGAGAAGTCAGTTCGCCGTCGGCCTTCCCCGGCCAGGATGCGCTTCTCCACGACCGTCTGCGTGGCGATGCCCGCGTGGTCCGTGCCAGGCATCCACAGCGTGTTGAACTGGCACATCCGCTTGTGGCGGATGATCACGTCCTGGAGGCTGTTGTTCAGCGCATGGCCGGCGTGTAGTACGTCGGTGACGTTGGGCGGAGGGATGACGATGCAGTAGGTTCGCCGCGGGTCGCTCGCCTCGGCGTCAAACGCGCCGGCGTCGAGCCATCGCTGGTAGACTTGCCTTTCGACATCCTTCGGATCGTATATCTTCGCCAGTTCACTGCTCATTTCGATTCACGCCTCTTGCGTCTTCTCTTGGCTGTCGCTTTATCGGCGAGCGTGGCCCGGGCCTTCGAGGTGGACTTCTTGGCGGCCT
>SDBT01016762.1_pt1 | contig 11588 bp, 10 predicted proteins | sample 2277101 | NCBI WGS metagenome assembly SDBT01 (sample SAMN10404973, study PRJNA504765) | marine sediment metagenome | isolation source: marine sediment core GS10_PC15, 103 cmbsf | place: Arctic Ocean: Southern Knipovich Ridge | collected 2010
ACCACTACCAATGGTTTCTCTGGGCTGAAAGACAATGGAAACTCTTCTACCAAAGACATATTTCTCATCGCCGGATGTACCTTTGAGAACGCCTTCTATTGAAAGAAGGTGACAAGGCGATCCAACAGCCATCGTAAGAAAATGTTGAAAGTGTCGGGTCTGTTTGAGAAACTCATCAATATGCAATTCATCCTGTGATTGATATATGAAGTTGGGGATTATACTAGCCTTAACTTCGCCTTCCGAAATATTCCAATTTGGGCCTGCCGAAGAATACGCAATTCCAACACTAATTTCCTCAGAAAGATCAGTCGTAATGCGTTCAGGCTTTCGCATTACGACGGCATGCGACCCATTTTCCCTATGAAGATCAATATCGAATGCTATAGTCCATAACCATGAACCGAGATGCTGAATTCCTGCAACAATATATTCAAAAGCAATCGAACTTGGTTGGTGGAAATGTGCTCCGATGAAGGCTCTTGATGCCCAAACTGAAGATTCCTCTGCTTTTAAATCTGTCCCAAATGATATGTTAGTTGAGACACAATTTTGAGGGGTAATAAACTGACCGCTAGATTTGCCAAGCACTAAGGGAAAATTAGACACGGACCGATTTCTATATTCACCATTAAATGCTCCATGAAGACTAAGAGATAACCCCTCTTCTGGATCAAAACTTAGAACCCCCGCTATTTTTTCTATTTGGCTTTCATCATCTAGAGGAAGCCACCATTCACCACTAAGTTTAAATGGCTTATAGAGCGAATACTTATTCATGAATCCCCCCTAACAAGGATATTTTACCTTTGCTCCAAATTTATTTAATTGGCGCCATCTAACGGCCTCTAACTGAGTGCATGAATGAAATAAGCCCAACACTCAGAAGAGATTGGGCTAGCTTCGATGTAGTAGTGTGGCTCCCAATCCCCCGAAGCCATAATTGATAAAAGTAGAATACAGGATATCTCGTGGGAGGACAAGAAATACCCCCAACCACCCGAGGGGGACAGCCACTCTAGACTAACAAGACTATGTGGCTATCGCACAAGCTCGCATAGAAGCGGCAAAGGTCTACGACGCTAAGGGCGGAAAGTGCACTTGGGGAGATTGTATCTACACGGCACTCGAAGGGTCGTCTATGTGCGATGACGCCAAGCACTCCAGCTAAAACAAAACCGGCGCAGTGGTCGATGTGAAGAACGCCTTAAAGGGTTCTGCCGAGAGCTAGTGGATAGTGTTGCCCCAGATATACCCATCATCGCCAGCATCCGGGTCTAATCGAACGGGGTACCAAGATACACGGCTTGTGTCTCGGAATCGGCATGACCAATGGAAAATTCCATGCGTCTCTGGTTTTCCGGCTTAACGATGTAGACAACTTCATAACGATTATCGCTAGGCCGGACGCCAATCACAATAAAGATACCCATGCGGATATTCTCAACTTCCATTGGCACCGGAATAGCGATCCACTCAATTAAAGCTTCTTCGCCATATAAGCGATCATGTAGCCAACTGGCAAAGGCTAATGGCACCTGTAGCATTTCAGCCATATCGTCGTCAGGTATGTTGTCAAAATCCATTCGTAACTCCGTTCTAAACGTCTGCGGATCGCGGCAAATGCGAGTAGTATACCCCGACGACAACTATCATTACCTATGTTTGTCAGCTAAGGGGTCGGCGTGGGTTGGGGCTCTACTGGCGCAGTCGGATACGCTCTGTCGAGATCGTTGAACAAATTACGCTGAACATCCACGATACCGATCTTAGCTTTTACCAGCGCCGCTACCGTCTCTTTGGGTAGTCCGCCAGCACGTATTGCTACTTGCAACTCGACGTAAGTTCTCTGTAATCTATCGAGTATCGACCCAAGCACCGCGTCATCCATGTACGTCATTTACTCATCTCCTTCTGATTGGAATCAAAAACGCCTCCGACCGCTTGTGGGTAGAGGCGCTTAGGTTTAGAGTCGAAACTAACTACTGCTTGAATATAATTTGTATGATCTGTAAAAGCCTCATAGGTATGGAAATCTGACCTACGGCATGGAGGAGGCAACTTTGGAGGCTAACCTGTTCTCTATCCCTCTTCACTCAGGATCAACCGTTTTCGTTGGATGCGTACAAGCGAGGCATCTAATCCCAGGGCGTCTAGAACTTCATCAGGACGTCCCGTCCCCTGCTGAGAAGAGCACAATGTCATCCTGAGTGTGGCACGACCCTCCATCTCGATCACTTCTATTGAATCCAAGAGAGGGCGTAAGTCGTAAGTTTTACCTCTACGCATCCGCTGGAGTGTGTCCTGAGCAAGAAGCTCCTTCACTTTCAACTTCATCTCTTCGACGGAGGTTTTTTGATCGAGAATAGTTAAATATTCGGCCCATCGGATGGATTTCTGCAGTGAAGGTGATGCTGCCGGGATGGGATCAATTGCGGCAAGCTCTATTCCTGGTGGCAGCGAACGTGAAATTCTTGACATTATCTCAGTGGTTTCAATTTCGTTTTCAATCCATAGATCAATTAACTCACATTCACTTGAGTACCCGAGTGGAAGAGCAGCTCCCAGGTTAATTCGTGGATGGGGGTGAAATCCTTGTGAGTATGCCATGGGAATTTGGGCGCGACGCAAGGCACGCTCCCAGGTTCTCAATAAGTCCAAATGACCAATGAAACGGATCGAGGGCTCTTTTGAGTACCTTATGCGGTAGCGGTGGGGTGATTCTGGGGACATACGTCACATCTGGATGAGTGAGAGAGCATTCACTCTCTTTCTCATTGGTGAACGGACCTCAGGACATTCCCAAACATCACCAGGATTTTCCCTTCGAAGATCGGCAAATTTCGGCAGGATGCCACAAGCGAAACATCTTTCCCTGCAATCCTCCCTGGTTCTGCCTTCTAAACTCCAGAGGTAGTCTTCGGTTAGAAATTCTTTTCGCACACCTGCGTTGATATGATCCCAAGGCAGGGTTTCATCGATGGGTCTCTCGCGATGCGTATAAAACTCTGGATTTAAACCTGCTGAATTAAACGCATCCATCCAAATCTCATATTTATAATGCTCTTCCCAAGCATCGAAGCGGGCACCTAATTCCCATGCCTTTCGGATAACATCACCCATCTTGCGGTCTCCTCGGGATAACCATGCTTCGAGCATAGTTTCCTTTGGATCAGTCCAATTGAGTTTCAACCCTTTAACTTGTAATTCTTTTTTCAAGATGGATTGTTTCGCTTTAATTTGTTCGGTTGAATCGCAGGGAACCCATTGGAAGGGTGTGTGTGGTTTGGGAACAAATGTACTGACACCGGCGCGTACCTTTGCGCGCATGCCGATTTGCTTTCGACCCTCGGCGAGAACAGCCTTGCATAGTTCTGCGATCGCCCTCACATCCTCAAGTGTCTCCGAGGGATGGCCGATCATAAAATAGAGCTTAATGGTATGCCAACCTCGACTATAGATCTCACGTGCAGTATTGAGCACCTGCTCGGTGGGAACAAATTTATTGATAATCCTACGCATCCTCTCCGTAGCTGCTTCTGGTGCCAGAGTGAAGCCACCCCGCCGCGAGATATCTTGAAGAACGTCCATCAATTCTACAGAAAAGGATTCAATTCTCAAGGAGGGAAGTGAAATGTTTATGTGCTGTCCTTTGAATCGATCTCTAACTCCTTTCACAAGTCTAAGGATTTCATCATAGTCGGATGAGGAGAGTGAGAGGAGCCCAACCTCGTCAAATCCTGTTTGAGCGAGTGATTTTTCAATCGAATCCATAATTTCTTCAACAGGTCGTTCTCTAACTGGGCGAGAAATCATACCTGCTTGGCAAAAGCGGCATCCCCTAGTGCATCCACGCATGATTTCAATCGGAATCCGATTGTGGGTTACATCAATATACGGTACGACGAAGTTGGTTGGGGGAGGGGGTAGTTTGGGCAGGATGCGCTTCACCACTGGAAGCTGTGCGGCGGGATCCAGGTTTTCGACATGGGATAGGGTGTTGTCATCTAAATAGTGAGCTTTATACAGCGAAGGGACGTATACGCCCCAAAGTTCAGCAAGGGCTCGAAGTAATTCATCTCTGCTGGATCCTTTGGAAGTGAACTCTCGCACCTTATTAACAATTTCTACGACGACTTCCTCTCCTTCGCCAATGACGAAGGCATCGATGAAACCTGCCATTGGTTCGGGGTTGAACGTAGCGTGACCACCGGCGATAACCAGAGGATCCCCATCGCTCCTATCTTGACCCATGATAGGTATTCCACCGAGGTCGAGCATATTTAATGTATTTGTATAGAGGGTCTCATAGGGTAAGGAGATCCCGATGATATTGAACTCCGAGAGTGGGTGGTGGGTTTCGAGTGAGTAAAGTGGCAGACCTTCCCGCCGCATGGCGTCTTCCATATCTGACCAAGGACTAAAGACCCGTTCAGCGAGGACATCCGGGATTGCGTTCAGAATGTCATAGAGAATTGCCAGCCCCAGATTGGCCATGCCGAGATTATAAATATCTGGAAAGGCTAAGGCCACCTTGATTGGAGTATTTTTCCAATCTTTCACGATTTGGTTCAGTTCACCACCGGTATATCTTCCAGGCTTTTGAACGCTTGGAAGGATGCGGTCTAATTTGGAACGGATTTCTTCAGGCGTCATTTTGTACCCATCAAACAATAAATTCGGACATTCTCGGGCGAATTATAGCATAGGGACCAAGTCAATCGTTGATGCGTCGGATTGACGCCGACAGATTGACGCCGACAGATTGACGCCGACAGATTGACGCCGACAGATTGACGCCGACAGATTGACGCTCTCTTCAGCCCCATGGTAGAATCCTGCCCGTTAGCCCCCATCGTCTAGCGGCCTAGGACGCGGCCCTCTCAAGGCCGAAACCGGGGTTCGAGTCCCCGTGGGGGCACAGGGATGAAGTCTGCGCGCCACAGAGAGCCATGGTGGGGCGTTTTTGTTTCTCAATATCCCAACATCGGTTTTGTAGAGAAAAATCAGTTAGTGTGGACAATACAAATTGAGCCATACCTACTCGCACGGTATGGCTCAATCGTTGAATGCTGAAAGGAGAATGCGTACAGACTTACACTTCAACCGCCTGAGCGACGATCGATCCTGCTTCTGCAGGTTCAGTTAGACGCTCCCAAACATTGGGCCAGATGAGTATAACCAAGAGTACAAAGCTGAAGATGGGTCCCAGGGAGAACATCGAGAATCTGCCTAGGTCGATGGTCGTAGCAACCGCCAGGGGGATTCCAACCACGAGCTCTAAAAATCCAGAGGCGAGCCCCAGCACGCGCATCCAAGGCTTTGGTTTTATCAGGATTCCTGCTGTGACCACACCCCAACCAATAAACGCTACCCAGTTCAGGCGCTGAACAATAACGAATATATGCGTTCCGATTGTGAGGATTCTGCTCCAGCTAGCTACGCCATTCATGAAGCAGAATATGAACGTCCCACCAGCGAGCAAACCAAGTAGGGTGCGGCTCCATGTTAGTTTCCCAACGGCCTTCATCAGAATGAAAAAGATAAGAAGGTTAGGGAAAAAGATGATGAAGTAAATGGGCGGCAATCCAGCAGCCATGAAGGGAACATTGATGAACCAACTTCCTTGCATCGCCAATACATTGGCGATTACAGTTATTGGGAATGCCCAACCTGAATTTGTGAAAAACCCATACGCGCCAACTGCGTAGAGGACTCCGGCCAAAATTCCAAAATCCGAAAGGGCAGGCATGAGATACTTTAGTAAGATCTCACATCCTGGCTCAGCGGCTTCGGCTGTAAGGGCAGGCGTGTACCAGTGAAGGAATATGAGATAGGTACCAACAATTCCAAGCAATGATCCAACGACGGCCAATATGCCGCCTAGGCGATTGTTCTCTTTCATAAGTCATTCCTCCTGAACAGGTGAATTGATATGTGAAATATATCACTATTAAATGGGCAAATCTTTGCTTTAAAGCAAATCTTGAAATGTCTGAAAGGGCAATGAACGAATGAACAGAAAGCTATGTGATATAGGGCGAAGATATATAATACGAATGTGATGATGGAGCATGAGTGTTCCGTCTTATTTATCTATCCTTTCTACAGAATTATGTTGGACGGAATACTTAGGAGGGCAATTTTGAGCAGCACAAGAGAGACCATCACTAATCACCCTTTGTTCGCTAAACTAGACCAGAGAACCTTGAGTGATGTAATCAACTACGGTGTTCACAAATCGCTGAAGGCAGACGAATATCTGATCAGTCAGGGGGATATTTGGCCGTGTTTATTCTTGGTTGTAGAAGGGGAGATCCATGCTCTCAAAGAATCGCGAGAGGGTAGGGTGTTAATTGCCGCAACGATTCAGCCCGGCGAAATATTTTGGGGTCTGGCTTTTTTCGTTGAAAGTGTTGAAATGCCTGTGATGTTCCAAGCCAAGAGTGAGACAAAGATCGTAATATGGCAGAGGGAGAATCTGCTTCCGGTGATACAAGAAAATGGCAGTATGTCATGGAACATCTGCCAAATCATGATCAAACGGATGCAGGATGCCAGTGAAATCGTAGAGGAGTTAGCTTTTCAACCCGTTATGAGCCGATTAGCAAGTTTATTGCTCGAGGTATTTGGTGGAACTGAAGGTGAGTTTGTTTCCAGAGAATTAACACTGGACGACATGGCTGCCCATATTGGAACAACGCGTGAGATGGTTTGTCGACACTTGTACCGGTTCGCCGAAAGGGGAGCAATAGAAATTAGCAGGACGGAGCTGAAACTCAACGATCGTGATTTACTGCAGGAGCACGCCAGCAAGGCGTAAAGTATTTGTACCAAAATCGGGCGGGTGGGTGAACTAGGTTCGCCTGGAAACCTGCCCGATTACTATGTTTCAAAGCTGTATGGTAGGTTTAGAAACTTGCTCTGCGGGGATGGAATTATTTACTCAGTTGCAAGAATCATATCTGCACAAGGTGCGCCACAGTTCACAATTTCATTGAAGATATCATCAATTACGGGCTCAACCGTCTTTATCTCACATCCATCTTTGAGAATGAGTGTGACCTCCAATGAGTGGAGCTGGACGACTTGTTCAACTTCACCTTGGTGGAGGATACTTACCGCAGTTTCCCATTCGACTTCTTCACCACAAGGAAGTGAGTCGGGTATGCCTGTTTCTTGAGTTGCAGTGCTACTGGAGCATGCAGTCAGCAAACCAAGAACAAATAGGATGGATATTAGGTGGACTTTATTTTTCATTTTGACATTCTCCATATAATAAGTCTAATATAGGAACGTTTAATTCACACTTTCCGTTCCAACTATAGCCAACTGGACCACCCGGGTTTTCGGTTTAAAACGACTGAACAAATCTCTACTGATCTGAACCGTCCGAGCCAGGGCAATATACACTACGTCGTAAGAAGTGATCGCATATTCGAATTGAATGGGCCCAAAAAAGGCTATTTGATATAGTTTATGTTTGGATATTTAGGGGAGAAACATATACCATGAAGTGCGGTCAAGTCGCACCATAACGGTTACGAATCACAATATTGAGAACTGAAATCAACTGTAGGGATCCTATGAGTTTATCTTCATTCCGGTTTCGCGGAGAAACCAAAGAGTTGAACGAGGCGACTAGAGCGGAAGCTCCGGGGGATTTTGTTGAATTAGCACATGGACACACCCACTACGAGTTGTCAAAGTCCAACGCGAGGCTTCCTGTCATTCTGATCCATGGTTTATCAATTCCCTATTACATATGGGATCCAACCTTCCGAGCGTTGAGCGATTCAGGGCTCAACGTTCTCCGCTATGACTTATTTGGGCGAGGTTATTCAGATCGACCCAGAGTGGATTACTCACTTGATTTGTTTGTGGACCAATTGTTTCATCTTGTGAGAGAGTTAGGATTAGGCGTTCCATTTGATCTAGTTGGATTGTCGATGGGCGGTCCGATCGCCGCATCGTTTTGTGATCAACATCCTTCTCTGGTCCGGAAATTATGCCTGATCGATCCAGCAGGCGTTCCAATGAAATCAACTGTAGTAGGGAAATTCATCTTGCGACCATGGATTGGTGAATATTTATTGAGCCTATTCGGAAATGCAATTTTGATATCACAGTTGACTAAAGACTTTAAAGAGCCAGAAAAATTCCCAGCGTTTGTTGAAATGGCAAGAGCGCAAATGAAATTCAAAGGTTACAAGCGAGCATTACTCTCGACCTTGAGAAATGATGCTCTCTCTGATTTATCTCCCATTTACCAGCGCATTGGCAAGCAAGAAATGGATTCCCTTCTAATATGGGGAGTGGAGGATCAATTGATCCCCTTTGAATTTCATAAGCGAATTTGTGAGGCGATTCCCAATATTAAATTCCAGCGCATATTCGGCGCGGGACATATTCCGCATTATGAAAAGCCCGAAGTAGTAAATCCAATCTTGATCGACTTTTTCAATGATTAGGTCTCAATTCACTGTAGCAGGAGTGAAGTTTCATTAAATCACCCTGAAATGAAAGCCTATCAAGGTATCACAGCAAATATTTGCACCACACGTAAAATTTAAGAAAACGATAAAACAACGGATCCTCGCTAATGAAGACGTTTATAAAATTATTCTACCCGGTCGCTGCTTTAACTTTTCTTCTTGCTGGTTGTACGGGCGCTTCAGCGCCTGGCCCAAGCACAATTCCAACGATTCAGCCCACCGCGACGCTTGTACCAACGCCCACGAAAGCACCTCTAGAAATCCCGCCTTCTTTGAGTGAATCTCGCGCCAAGAATATTATTCTCTTCATCGGTGATGGGATGGGTGAAAACCATCGCATAGCAGCTACTTGGTTGAGCCTGGGCCAGGATGGCCAATTAGAGATGGATGCAATGCCATTCGCAGGATGGTCGATGACGAGCACAGCCTATGATCAGGTCACAGATTCTGCTGCCTCAGCTACCGCTATATCGACGGGTGTGAAAACCTCCAATCGAAGGGTTGGCGTCACCACGCGGGTTGAACCACTTATCACAATTCTTGAACAGGCAAAGGAAATTGGCATGGCGACAGGATTGGTCACCACCGTGCAGATGACCCATGCGACGCCTGCGGCATTCGCCAGTCATATGGATAATCGCGACGATATGCTCGAGATCGCGGTGCAAATGGTGGCCGCAGGTGTGAATGTGTTATTTGGTGGGGGTGAGAATGAGTTCCTTCCTGAGTCTGTAAATGGTTGCCATAAAGATGCTGGTAAGAGGGAGGACGGCCGAAATCTAATCGAAGAAGCCATTGATTTGGGGTATACGTACGTGTGTACCGCAGAGGAGCTTGGTGGTCTCGATCCAGCCTCAGCGTCACATGTCTTGGGGCTCTTTGCGGACGAGGAGCTATTGCGGCCCTTTACCCCCTCTTTAGCAGATTTGACTCATATGGCCATTTCCATCCTCAGCCAGGATCCTGATGGTTTTTTCTTGATGGTTGAAGGGGGGCAAATCGATTGGGCCAGCCATGGTTGGAACGCTAAAGATGCCATGGGAGATACAATTGGCTTTGATGAAGCGGTAGGATTGGGAAAACAGTTTGCGGAAATTAATGGAAACACACTCGTAATCGTCACGGCTGATCACGAGACCGGTGGGATGAAAATGAAGTTGTTGCCCGGAGGACTAACTGGTGGACGGGATGAATTTGTTATGCCCGACCAGACGGCATTTAAGGTCTCCTGGACGACAAGTTCTCACACAAGTGCTGATGTTCCCACCACTGCTTTAGGACCAGGAGCCGAGTTGTTAGCGGGTCATTATGAAAACACGCATATTTATGATGTCATGCACGCTGCCTTGTGGTTGCACAAGGTCGGAAATAAATAAGCGATACGATTAGAAAAAATCGTGCTTGAGAGAGTGACAAATGAAACAAAAATTTTTCATTGACACCCATAAGGGGATAACGGGAATAGCAGTTCTGACAATGATGGCAGTTTTCCGGCAATGGGAAAACCCTACGGCTTGGGTCTACCTTGCATTGCACGGGACATATGGGATCCTCTGGGTTTTGAAAAGTAATTTGTTTCCAGATAAAACATGGGAAAGGAAGATTGGTTTGGGATTTGGTCTTGTCAACTGGGCCGGCCTGACCTTGTATTGGATCGCGCCGTGGATCCTCAATTCCGATGCAGTTCAAGCACCTCCCTGGTATCTTGGAATGTGTATTAGCATGTTTGTTTTTGGTGTGTTCTTGCATTTCTCGACTGATATGCATAAGCATACGATGTTAAAATTAAGGCCTGAACAACTCATCACAACAGGGATGATGCGGCGAAGTCGCAACATGAATTATTTTGGAGAGTTATTGATTTATCTTGGATTTGGTCTTTTGGCGATGCACTGGCTTCCAGTGTTGGTCATTGCATTGTTTTTTACCGTAATTTGGATCCCAAACATGCTTCGGAAGGATCGCTCATTGTCGAGATACAAAGAATTCGATGAATATCGTAAAACGAGCAAATTCTTTTTCCCTTTTTTGATCTAACCCGCTTTTGATAAACTTCGCAAAAGTTCTACAGCGACTCTGAAATCTGATCCTTCACAATGCCGCACCACATATTTAATACTGAATTCATGTCCACAAAAGCGCTAATTAAGTTATTATGCTCTTGATGTTTGCTGATACTCGGAGCATAATCAACTCGCTCGTAGGGCTCGTAGGGCATCGTCCTTCATCGAATATCGCGTGCGAGGCAGAGAGTAGTGTTGGGAAAACGTGTCAGCAGTTTCAAGAAGTTCGCAGCCTCTAAGGAGGTCTCGATGAATCCTCGGATTGTTATCCTGATGGCTCTTGTTGTTGCTTTGAGTCTTGGAGCATGTAATATGCCGTTAGGTGGTCCGCAAGAGACAGTTACTCCAGAAGTCACCCATTCTGTGCCAACAAGCGTTCCTACGATGACGGTCACAATAGTTTCGGGACGAATTTGGCACGATTTATGTGCGACACCTGGAGAAGACCAACCCATTCCGGATGATCTGCCCGAAGGATGTATCCCAGATGGAGGATCATTCAAAGCCAATGGTTTATACGATCCAAACGAACCTGGAATTATGAAGATCCTCGTAAGTTTGGGAAAGGGAGCTTGTCCAAGTACAGGGTACGGTGAATCTGTCACAAATTCTACAGGCGTATTCGCCTTCCTTGATTTGGAGCCTGGACAGTACTGTTTGAATATTGATGTTTCGCATCCGCAGAACTCTCTGGTTCTCCTTCCTGGCGAATGGACAAAAGGGGGCTTAGGAGCCAGTTCTATCTCTAGGACTCTAGACCTTGGTCTATCCGGATCAATAACGGATCTCGAATTTGGTTGGGATTATGAATTTCAGCCACCCTATCTCCAGTTAGCGACTGAAACTCCTGAGCCAACCGAGGCCAATACTCCAACCCCGCTGCCCACTGAAGAACCTGCGGTCACCAGTACACCTCCAGCGACAGATCCCGATCTCCCGAGCGGTAGTGCAGATTATGTAGATCTATTTGTAAGCCCCGGCAATTGGTTTTCAGGCACATCGAGCATTGAAGACGAGCATGCCCGTTTTG
>SDBT01016763.1_pt1 | contig 11588 bp, 8 predicted proteins | sample 2277101 | NCBI WGS metagenome assembly SDBT01 (sample SAMN10404973, study PRJNA504765) | marine sediment metagenome | isolation source: marine sediment core GS10_PC15, 103 cmbsf | place: Arctic Ocean: Southern Knipovich Ridge | collected 2010
ATTAAAACAATGAGCGTATAATATTCCGGGATCGTAGCCCACACCCTTCTTTATACCATTATGACGACAATACCCCGCATCAGTATCAGTATATTTTGGGTGCCCTTTCTTTTTATTGTTGTTCCCTACTGGTGTTTATTCCCGTCGTAATCAACGCTTTTACGTTCCTACTTTTAAACGGCGAGTCAGCTATAATTTCGGTATACCCCTTTACTCCCTTATTAAGTTCGGTTTCGCTTCCTTTTTTAAACTTGTAGAACAACCCCGTCAAGTTGTTAAACACGTAAGGGTTCACGGTTCCCGTTAAGTTAAGGCACGAGTAACTCCCTTTAAACAGCGACAAGGTTATCTCGCGTGGATCTAACGAGACAATTTCTAACGCAATTGACTTCCTTTTGTTGTACGATTTTACGCTGTAACAGAAAAAATATTTTTCTGACAAACGCTTACTCAACCAATTAACCCAAAATTTTACCAGATACGGTATTTGAGTCCGAGAAGTGCTCGCTTTTTCTTTCGTTTTTGAGTCAAAGCTTTCGTAAGAAGTTTTTAATTCTTCGAGAAACTTCCTAAATTCCGTTTTAGTTTTTAACTTAAGCCTTTTGATAATAGAGTCCAAAACAGCGTCGGGAAGTACTTCTATCTCTCCTTGACTCGAATCTCTTTTTTTCTGGTTGAGTTGATTTTTTAGGTAACTTGCAAATTGTCTAAACTTAATTGGCATTTTAAGCGCTTGGATGTCCGACACACACATTGTAAGCGCGCTCGGAGTCAATTTATAGGAATTTACGCTCGTTGCCACGTCTACGATGTTATGGCACTCGTCGATAACCAAAATTACCTTGTTTAGCTTCGTATCTAACAACTTAAGAAAACGGAAGCGGATATCGGGGTTAAAAATCCACTGGTAATTGCACACCACCACGGTCATTTCTTTTAACAAGTATTTCGTAAGAAAATACGGACAATACTTATGTTCCTTACAATAATCTATTAACTCTTCAGCGTCCACCGGTCTTTTGAACTCGAACAAATCGAACTTTTTGAGCCCCTCGTTAATTTTTTTTACGTTTCGATAATAGACGCAGTTGTTGTTTTTGCGAAGGTCAGCGCAGACTGCCATCGACTCGGAAGGACTCGCCCTCAACCTTAATAACACGTTGTTTAAGCACATATTGTTCCGCCCCCGTATAGAAATACCCGTAACGGTTTTACCAGTACCCGAAAGAGAACTTTCAATTTTAACTAATTCTTGAATCACCCTCGAAGATTGAGCGTGCGTTCGACACAGATAGACGATCTTCAAACCTTTGTCTTGAGCTAACGGTAACAACCCGCTTAACGCTATTACAGTTTTACCCGTCCCGTTGGGCGCAACCAACAAAATGTTTTTTCCCTCCCTAGCGCTTTTTTCTATTTGGTCGATAATTTGCTCCTGGTCTTTGCGAAAAATCGGATAGGGGAAAAAATCAAGGTATCGTAAATGTTTGATCATGTCAGGATAAGAAATAAGTAATCGCTTTTAAAAAAAAAATTACACAAGCTTAGTAATTCCTAAAAAATTGAAAAAGTAAGAATAAGTAATAGAATAAAAAAAATAAATAATTAAAAACTCAGGAAAAAAAAGATTTAAGTTTCCATTACTTACGCTTTCTAGAGGCAAATAACGCAATCGTGGCTACGCCAACCATTCCAAGAGAGAGCGACACTAAAGTGAAAGTTAATGTATTTGCTGGTTCGCCTGGCTCTACGGGCGGAGGCGATATCTCTGGCGTAATGGATTTGATTACGATGACTTGGGCTGTCCCGATGTTACCCAAGTCGTCAAGTGCGAAGAATTGAACTAACGCCGAACCATTCGGTAAGGACTCCCATATTACTTGGTCAATCAAACAAGAATTACCAGTAAAATACACGATTTCGCTTCCGTTAACGGTATACCACGTGCTATTAAGGTGGATTTCTGCAATCGCAAGCTCAAATTCTGGAGCGGTGTCGTTAAACTCTTCGTTGCCCATTATGTTTAAAATCGAAATGGTTGGAGCGGTCGCGTCTTTGGTAACGGTTATTTCTTTCCAATTCAAATTGCCAGAAGAGTCGTTGGCGTAGAACCGGACCGTAAGGTTTCCGTCAGAAAAACAATTCCAAAAGGTTTGGTTAATTTGTCCCGATATTTCTACTATTGATTCACCACTCGCAAAGGATAATTCTTGCATAAATTCGATAGACTCATTAGAAAGCGAAAACCAAGTACAGTTTAATTGTTCTTCCTCAACAGTAAGGTTGAATACAGGTGGACTTACCCCAAATAGTTTTTCACTGCTCGGATTCGTTAAAGTTATCACCGGCGGATCGGTATCGAGAATTATTGGAGGGTCGATTATTTCATCAAGGGTGCAATTGTGGTGAAGTACGTTGTTGACGTAAATCGTATATTCCGAAAGAAACCCCGTTTCGTTGTAAGTGTATGAAAAAGTTACATTCTTCACAAAATCTTGATAGTGGAACTTATATCCGTTTTCCATTTCGCTAACAGAGTAATATAGTAAGCTTTGCAAGCCCGAGTAGTTGCTGTAACTAAACGCAAACTCGCTCCAATTCATTCTGTTGTTCACGAATAAAGGGGCTAGAAAAAGTGGGTTCACGTTAGTTGGCACCAAGGGATCGAAATACATGCTACTGTCGCTGTGAACGTATCCAACAAGAAACAAGTCTGCTATTTCCCAAGCGCCTCCATTTTTTTTCAGGCTAAAGTTTGCAATTACCATCGTGCGACCAGAAGCTATCTCTTCTCCGAAGATTTTAATTATCTCAATTTTGGAGTTATCGAAATTTTTAGTCGGAAACGCCATGTTCGGCTCTATTGACTCGTTCGTGTAAATATCGTAGTTAAATTCCGCGCCTTCTTCAATTCCTACGTAGTCTGGGGTAGCAGTATCGTAATACAACGCGATTTCGAACGCAACCTGCTCTATGGTCTGCCCGCCTCCATAAAATCTGCGAGTAAATATCATAGAAGTTAGCACTCCGGCAGTATTGTAATAAATCCTTCCGTAAAACCATTCGTCTCCTTCTCCAAAGTGAAAAAAAAGGTAACTATTAAAATCGTATAGAAATTGAAAATTATCTCCAAACTTCCCATATTGTAAATAAAATTCAGTTGGTTCGGGAATTAAATAGGGTATCTGAAAACAATTTAACCTCGACTCGTTAAACGGGTCCTTTTTAAACTCGTACGAGCTATTTCGAGAAACAGATTCAGGAAAACTGTGCTCTAAGGAAGTCCAATCGTAAAGCGAATAGTCAACTCGCCAACTCGTATCGTTTTCAGACACGGCATCCACTTTCATTTTAATCGATTGCATTCTTTCGGGGTTAGGAAGAAGCCCGTACGCGTCAAAAAATGCCTCTCCAAAAAAAGAATCGATGAGACTTAAATTATAATTTACCAAAATCCACGTAAACTCTTCCCCAACTTGATGTCCCATCGAAGTCTGCTTCAAATGATGCGGCTTAAACGCTTCTACTGACAAAATTTCAACATGTTCTGAACCGTTGATATAATAGATTCGAAAATAATCCAAAGCGCCATTCTCGTGATACTCCGCAATACTCGATATTGTTATGTCGTAATCCTCGATATAAATTGGACGGTTGTAATATACGTTAAGCCCACCCCCATAATAGGTATTATTCATTGCGTCGTAATAAGAAGCAGATAAGTTCGAATCGAACACAAACGATACGAGAGGTGTTGGAAGAAACAAAGGGAACAGCGAAACAAGTTCAAAAGTATCGGTGTAATTTTGCGGATAAATAGGGTAGTCGTATCTACAGGAACAATCGGGAGTAACTGAAAAATTCGTCAGCCTATAAAGACAATCCCACGCGTCGAATTCTAATAGGCTGTGAGTTCCGTTGCTCTGAACCGAAGTAACTTTTACTCTGAACTTATACCCTTGTTTAGCTCCGTATAAGCCGAACACATCGGTCCAATTGGAACCGAATACTAGCTCGAGATTTTTTTCGCGAACCGCAGTTATTATCCAGGTGTATTCTTCGTTAGGCGAAACTCCTAAAGTGTAATTTGTAGATTCTGAAGTTACGGGTGGAATCGAGAAATATAATTCACAAGGTATCGATGAGTCCGAAACCCGTATTGAACTCGTTATTAAGGTTGGCAGCAGGAGCGCCAGAACTACTATTACTTGTTTTTTTTTCGCAAGACTTTTTCTAAAGATTTGCATAGTAATACCATGTAAACTCGAACCTATATAAACAAAAAAGCGATCAAAAAACCCACATCGCCAACTTACCAATTTTTCTTTTAAATAGAAATAGTTTATATTGTGATATAAAGGTAAAATTAAAATTAAAAGGTAAAATAAAATGGCAACTATTGTAGTAGAAAAACAACAAGAAGACGAAGTAACTAAGTTCTACTTGGACTCTTTGGAATTTTTACAGGTTAAAGATTTGAACCACGAATGCGACGATTATATCCACTTTTACTACCGCATAAGAGACTTAGTAAACCCCCAGTCGCAGCATAAGGCTTTAGATAAGCTCGGTCCGGTTTTACTCTACATGTTCTTGAAAACCCGAGGAATTTTACTGGTTCTGCCTAGCTTTTTAAATCTATATAACTTAAAGTATTACGAGTTCACCACGGGTTTGAAAAAAGTAGTAAAACTCTATCCTGACTTTCACATGCGCGACAAAAAGGGCATTATTAAGAAGTACATCGCAACCATTTTAAAGAGTTTTAGCGTAGAGCAGCGAGTCATTTCCCACGCACTTTCTCTTTTTAGCCATTTTTATCCGCTCGTTCAATACAAAAAAGAAGAGATCGTTGCAGCAATAATCTGTGCGCTCACATCTATCTCGTTCGACCTCTACGATGTAAGCATGAGGCTAATATGCGAAAAAGCGGGTATCCGGCAGAGCACTCTTCACACCTCAATGTTAGATAAAATTTTTCCATACTTAAAGATTCCAAGTAGTCTGGGGCTCAAACCTTCTTTTGAGCTAATGAAACGCAAAATCAGCAAAAAAACATCCTTACTCGAAATTTACGCAAGAACAATAGAAGAAGAAATCGAAACCTTGTGGCGCTTAGGTAATTCGCTCGATAAAATAGCTAAAGCAGTAGAAACGCCAAAAACTCAAGTTATCGCCATCTTGAAGCGTAATTTAGGAGATTATCGTAATTACAAGATTCGATATCGTATTACGCAGCAAGAAATTATCTCTGCGTGCCGACTTAGAAATAAGGGGTTGAGCTATCCAAAGATCGTCGCAAGGATTCATCGGTCATTAAAAACGACAAAAAAAATCGTAGAAGATAATCTAGAAGATTACTTAGAAGGCTTAAGAAAGAAGGAACTTGCTGCAAAAAATCTGAGTAACGCTAAGATTCGAAGAAAACTTAAGCAAAAAGAAAGTCTTCGCGTCTACCAAAGAAAAAAGTACGCAGAAGAGAAAAAAGAAAGAGAGCTTAGGGTAAACGGCTTAATTTTGAACGAAAGGTTGGAAAATAGAACCCCTCAAAAAAGCGAATCCTACGAGCTATCTCTGGACGCAAAAGAAGTTGAGAAAAGGTTTAGAGCGATGAAACCAAAATCATACTTAGCATTGTTGCGAACTTTAGGCGAGCTTGGAATTCCTTGCGAGGTTAACAAAGAAATCGTGTATTCTAGGCGAATGGGCAGGACCACATACGCTACTTGTAGTTTTTCCATTAGAAATGTTTCGTACAAAGTGATCGACAGTTCGAACTGTATGTGGGTAACTTCCAAAGGCGTTAAAGGCAACCACGTGTTCAGTTTGGTGAGAAATATGTTTGACAAAGAATGACTCGATATGGATTTGTTTGAACTTAACGATAAAGTTGGGCACTCTATAGGTTTTATTTTTTTACTTCTTATGTTTGATATGCAAACCCTAAATAAAGCGCGAAAAAAGTTCATCGTGATTTTTTCGTCTTTGATTACTACTTCGTCAGGGTTAATTAAATTCTCTCTCACTTCCTCGTCCTCGAAGTCTTCTACAGAAGGAAGCATCAAATCGGGAGCAATATATAGCCAGAACTTGAGATTTCCGTAGTGATCTATTATTATTGGAGATTGATTTTTCATGAGATAATTTTCACTTAGTTGTTTTTTTTTGTCTTCCTTGCCTTACCTATTTTTTTGCAATCATTTAAACGTTTTCGCTTCACGGAAGTCATCAGATCATTGCGATTTTCTAAAATTTTTTATAAACATTCAGTCCGAATTTCTGTCTAATGCTATTAGTACCTTATTTTATACTTATTACATTATATTTTGTAATACCCTAAAAGCCATCCATCGTGGTTGTTCAAAACCTTAAACATATTTACCAATTAAAAAAATCACCAATTTCAAAAGGTGCTGAACTTTATAAACGAAACCGTGATATAATGCTTGATCCAAAAGGAAAAAAGTAGCTATTTTTCTTTAAATATATAGACAAAAATCAAATAGTAAGATTAATCCAACAAAAATCTTTAGCTTGATGAGAGAATTAGGTCTAAAATATACCCAAGTTCCTTGTTTAGCGTTTTTTAAATCACTGGATGATAATGATATTTATTGCTATAATTTAAAAGATGATAAAACTTGTTCTGTAGAATTTCTCCATATTTTTGATCTTGCGCGAAAATGCTGTCAATCTAACAAAGAAAAAGATAAAAAATTAGGATGTTTGAAAAGTAAACTGATTCGTCGTAAGATTAAAATCAAACTATTACCATTTCTAAAAAGGGCAGGAAAAATCATTGAAAAAAAAATTATTGATTAATTTTAAGTAAAATCGAGTGATCGAACTTTATAGAGTTAGTTATCGATGTAATTTCAAATGGTATTTTATTAGATTGCTCTTCTTCACAGATAACTATTTGTGGTTTACCCAAACCCGCAGCGTATCCATACTCCCAATATAATATTTCTTCTAAGATTTGTTAAAGACATTTTAATAAAGATTATAATATTATTTTAATTAACAAAATTCTAAAATCTATAATTTTGAATATTTTCAATTGTAGTTAAAACATCTATAAAAAAAAGATAAAAGAACTTTTTTTCTCTCTAAAAATATTTTATTTTAATTACAATTAATTGATTTTTTTTTATCCAAGTATTTAAGTTAGATTAAAGGTTTAATAATAAATCTTTTTAAGGGAAATATATAATTTCCCTATGATTATGAAAGAAATTAAGATTTCAATCATGGATTCCTCCCGACAAAAAATTGAAATAATCATTAATCGGGAAACAAAAGAAGAACTAATAAACAATATAGATTTGGGAAGAAATAATTTAGACAAGTGGCTTCGCGAATAAACACCGCCTAAATTACATTCCTCCACTAATTCTATATTGATTTTTTTTTATTTAATATTTTTCTAAAAATTAATTATTGTATTGACATAAAATGAAATTCTATTAATACGACTATTAATCACCCAAAATACGACTAATTAATTAATAAAAAATCTCGTAAATTCTCAGGTAGTTTATTTTATTCAAGGAGATTTTCCCGATTTACTTTGTTTTCTTTTAATTAACCTGTCTTTAGCAATAGAGGGAGCAATATATATAATATGAAATAATACATATTAATCCAATAAAATAAAAAGTAAATGATTAGAATCGTAGTTTATTATATAAAAAATATAAAAAAACATTCCATATAGCTAGAAGAATCTAGTAAGATTATATTGTTTTGTAATGTGCTTAACAGTATCAGGTTTTCTCATTAATTGATTTCTTATTATTTCAACAATTTTAGTAGACTTTTCCGTTAAATTTGACGGTTTCTCCGTATTAAAAATTAAAATTTGATAATCAGTTTTTTTCGAAAGATCTCTTAAGAGTAAATTAATATCTTTGTTATCAAAATTATGTAAACTATCAAGAATTAACATATTCAAAGGTTTTATTGAAAATTCTTTGTTTATAAAAAGAAATGCTAAAGAAAAAGCTATATCAATTTTTTTTAAAATACCTTGAGATATCTTCTTCTTAGAATCTTTATAATTAGTATGTTTATCCTCAAATTCTATCTTGTCATCATTTTTAAAAATAGAATTAATATATACAAGATTTCCTTTCTCATCAAAATCAATAGCACCAATATTTTCTTCAGATAGTTCCATTAATATGTTATTTGCAATTGAGAAAACTTTTTCTTTTACCTTTATATATATATCCTCTTCATATTTCAGCAGTTTTTCATTTAATAACAATAGTGCATCTTGATTAGTTTTTAATTCAATTAATTCATTTTGTTTCTCTACTATTGTATTGTTAATTTCAATATTTTTCTGTTTGATAGTACTAATTTTGATATTATAGCTAGGAAATCTCTCTTTTGCACTAGTAATCTCCTCTTCGACATTTGCCATGAATTGAATTTCCTTCCAAATCTCTTCATTAATGTTTTCTGGTTTAGATATCATGTCCTTTTTATTTATTAAAAACTCATTCATTTGATATTTCAGTTTATTAATTTCATCGATAATGGTATTCTTCCGGTTAATAAGATCTGTTAGATCATCTTCAGGTAATACGCTAAATTCTAGTGAATAGTCCTTTTCTCCAATTCCGCAAACGTAACATCTATCATTCGATACTCTTTTTTTAAAGTCTTCAAGTAGTATTATTGAATCACATTCAAAACAATAATTATAAATTATCTGATATAGAGCATCATATTTATCATTTAATAGAGCAGGATTAAACTTTTCTAACTCTTTAAGTACCTCATTCTTCTTTGCTAATTCATTCCTTTTTGCTCTATAATTTGTTAACTCTTCTTCAGCTTGTTCTTTTATTTTCAAACTAATTTTTTCAAATTCTTGATTAGCTTGGATCAACTCTATATCGTTATCTACCAAAAATTTGTCTTTTTTGCTGTCTTTCTTTATATTTTTTAATTTATACTTGTTTTGACTAATATCCAATTCATAAGCATTAATAAAATCATTAGTTCTTTGAATTTTGTTTTCTATTTTTGACAAATTTTTCCTTACTGTTTCAAACAATTTATTGATAACTGAGATTCTGAATAGTTCTCGAAATTTTTCTTCAGTTATACAAAATTTCGAGACAAACGATTCTCCAGGAATTTCATTTACAAACATGGTTTCATTAAGATTATAATCAATCAATAAATGTTGTTTTAAAAATCCTTCAGGATCTTGAATTTCCAATGACTGCTTTACATTACCAGTTTCGTCTAAAATTAGTTTTGAAATTTGAAATCTTTGACCGTCTAATCCAAAACGGCTATGATATTTTATGGAATATTCTTGGTCTTTATTTTTATCATTAATTAGTATTAGTTCAATTTTAGTTACGAGTCGATTAATTGATGTCTTTTCTTTTTGATAATTACAAAATAAATGAAATAATTTTTCAAAACTTGTTGTTTTACCTGTGTTATTAACTCCAACTATAATCGTTATGGGTTTTAATTGATCTATAAGTACTTTTAAACCTATATATGGTGTACCTTTATTTTCTTCAATCCAAATTTTTTTAATTCGGTAATTTGTTAATTCGTAATTTTTCTCGTAGTTGGTGTTAATAATTTCAATTAAATCGTTAACTAATTCTCTTTTAAGATTATCTAACGAATTGATCATTTCAATTAATTTCTCTTTATTAGGTAGGTTTAATAATTGCATTTGATATCCTCATTTTATTTTCTTAACTTTTTATAATTCTCTTCCATATTGATAAGATGTTATGCCTTTCTCTCTCTCGTATTTTTTTAATTCTGAACTTGTTAATTTTCCTAACTTAAATATAATTTCATTAATTTTCTTAAGAAACTCTTCTGAAAAATTGTTAATTATTATTCTCTCTGTAATATCTTTTTCATTTTCTAGTTTTTTTCTTATTTTATAATTAAGATTCAGAGTATTATCTGAATTTCTATTTAAGAACTTATTTCCAATATAAATTTCAATTTGATGTGATATTTCTTTACTAAATATTGGACTCAATGCAACAATATAGTCATTTTGACTCGCCTTGCCAAACTTCAACATTTCATCCTTAATAAAATATAATTCTTTAATGATATTTCCTTTACCTCTTATTTTTTGAAAATATTCCTCATTTCTAAGTAAAGTATATTTTAAAATTCTTTTTTCTAAATTTTGATCAATTATTCTATTCTTTTCATATTTTATTTTTGATATTGCTATTAATATAATTTCTTTTAGCAGCTCTCTCTCTTCCCGGTTAATATTCTCTTTTTTTTCAAATTCTTCAACCCATTTGAACATATTAATATAGTCTTCTGCTTGCATCGCGCAAGATATAGCTGAGATCCAATGAATTTTCGCGATATGTTGATCTTTTTTATCTAATTCCATTGCTATTTGCTCTTCCATAAGAGCAGCAGCTTTATAATCCTCTTTGGCTTCTTCACTTTTACCCTGAACTTTAAGAGTGTCAGCTTTAGAAATCAATTTCGATTTTTCAGCAATTAAATTTTGTATTTGATTCATTTTCAGTTATTTTAATCATTCAATTTTTAAATTCTGAATTCTTATCAAATAATGCTTATTATTATAAAAACAAGATACACCCGCAATTCCAAATCTTAAATCTATTGCTTTAAATATGTTAAATGATTTATTAATTTGATCTGATGCTTTTCTGGCTTGAGCAGGGCAATTGTGTTTACTATTAACTCCTTTTGATTCAAAAATAAAATTGTTTAATTCACCATAGCAGATATAATCTGCACCATTCCCAACTTGAATAACTTCTATATCGTTATAAGCAAAAAATATAGGTATTGTGCACATATTTAAGCAAATTGCAGCCTTTTCTACTATATCTTTTTCAGAAACACCTTTACATGTTTCTTTTATGATATTTTCCAATATTATGTTAATTTTTTTTTCTGAGTTTTTTATAGATGTTTCACATAAATCTAAATATGATATTTTTGATTCTTTACTAGATATTAGACCCAGGCAATTGATCCAAAAATTTTTAGTATAGTCGGATATATTAGCATTTCTTTCGTTGAATAATTCTTTGAGAACGTCGATTTTAATTAAGTTCATTTTTATCAATGCTTTTTTGGGAATCTTGTCAAATGTAAAACTATTTAAAGATCTATTTATAAAAAAATCGTTCTTATTTAAAACTATTTCTGATTTTAATATTTTTGAATTTTTATAATCACAATTCATCATAAATTGAGATTTGTATCAATACTGTTTATTATCAATACTGCTTATATCTATTCCAAAACTGATTCTCAGAAAGTTGTGACCCACCAAGAGTTTCTCCAAAAACCTTTTCTCTCCTCCATCATCCGTGCTCAATTTTAAACTTCTTAATTGAATTCTTCTGCTTTTACTTAATTTTTGTGTCTCTCTTCTTCCCTAAAATTTGAAAAATGATTTAATTTAATAAAAATTCACAAGTGAATTACATAGCGTAATAAACTATATCTAAAGGTTAGACTAAAAGTGGAATTGTGCAATAATTAATCAAAATTTCTTGAATCTCATTTGAAAGTATTTTACAGCCTTCCCA
>SDBT01016764.1_pt1 | contig 11588 bp, 21 predicted proteins | sample 2277101 | NCBI WGS metagenome assembly SDBT01 (sample SAMN10404973, study PRJNA504765) | marine sediment metagenome | isolation source: marine sediment core GS10_PC15, 103 cmbsf | place: Arctic Ocean: Southern Knipovich Ridge | collected 2010
GAGTTTCGACGAGACCGTCGGGTTTCCTGATGACGTCGCTCTCTTGGATGATGATGACGTCGCCGCTGAAGTCCCCGTTGTAGAGGAAGGTCGCATTCTTAGTATCGTGGCTGTGCATGGTGTTGGGTCTTTCTGGGGATCATCGTTTCGTTTTTCGTCGGGCACGCACTACTACGCGCACCGCCATGCCGATCCAGAAGAGCGACCATAGGACTTTTGTTGTGAAGCTCCAGTCTTCCATCAGGGTCCTCCTAGTCTGCGGATGAAGGCACGCGCTCGTTCGGCGTCGCTTTCGCAGTGGATGCTCTCGCAGTCTTGTGCGTAGTCCTTTAGAATTTCAATCACTCCTTCGCGTTCCTTGGGTGTCAGTGGTAGCCGAGGTTTTGAGCGAGTCAGGACGACAAGCTCCGCTCCTGTAGGCGTCATCTCGACGCGGTAGACGGGACCCTCGTCGGGTCCGTGCGATCGTAGGACGTCGATGTACTCACCCTCTTTCAGGGTTGTCTCGAATGCTCGTTTCAAGGTGTCGCCTCGATCACGCCAGTCACGGCATCGGTCTGAAGGCGTTGGTTTCCGCGGAAGCGACTCCCACGAGGAAGCGTGATGGAGTCGTCGGTGAAGAGGAGTTCGAGACCTTGGCCACGCAAGCGGGAGCCGTAGGCGATGAGAGAGCGTTTGGTTTTCATCGGATGTTCCTTTCCTAGGAGAGTGGTTTGAGGTGATCGGCAAGACTCGTCTTGCTGACGAAGCGGCCGCCCGCGAGCTTGCGACTCGTGACGTATCCGCGGACGAGCCAGTCGTACATCGTCGACAAGGGGACGTCGGCGCGTGCCGCTGCTTCCTTCACGGTGATGAAGCCCTTGGCCTTCATCTTTTTGGTCAGTACTTCACGCATCGGCCACCTGTTGGGTACCAGGAGTGGCCGACACCAGCCGGAGCTTGGGGCTCGTCATTTCGCCTTGTAAAAGTCGACGCTCCATGAGCATCTCCTTGCGGTACGTCGCGCTGCGTTTGGCTTTCTTCAGCATGCTCGTTGAGCACCGCGGGTGCTTGAGAAGCTCGACAGCCCATTCCGGCATAACCGTCCAGTTAAAGTTCTCCTCCTTGAACGTTTTGGGAAGGATCCCGGCTTTGGCGAGTTCGGTCAGGACGTGGTTGGACGATGTGGTGACCCAACCTTTTTCGAGAAGGGAGACCAACTTGGTTTGTCCCGTCTTCCGTTTGCGCCTCTGTTTCTTGGGAGTCAGCGACGGATACTCCTTGTCGATGAACGTCCGGACGCGTCGCAGCTCGGCACACACAGCCGTTCGAGCGTTGCGGCGTGCGACCATCCCTTGGTCGTCGTCGAGCTTGTACATGAGCTTCTCCAGCTCCTTGAGAGGGTCGTCGGGATCGAGTCGTTTCTTTCGCTTGGGCATCAGGATCGTCCTTGATCGAAGAGTGCTTTGATGACGACTTCGGTGAGGTAACCGACGGCTTGGCCACTTGCGTCACCGACGGCGAGCACGTGCTTATTGTCGATTACTTCGACCCACGCAGTGGCGTCGTCTTCGGCGTGGTAGGCGATGGTCTCGTCGGGAACGATGTCATCGACGTTCCACTTCCAGCCATCGGTGAGTTTGGGGAGTAGGTTCTTGGACATCAGGCTGCATGCTCCTTCGCGTGCTGGCGGTTCCAGAGTTCGAGTGCGATGAGACGCCCCCATGCAGTTAGTCCGTATGCGATTGAACCTCGGCCTATGTTCTCTGGGAACACGAGTCCTTGAGACTCCAATCCTTTCAACAGTCTTGGGTGTCTACGTGGCGGAAGCCACATTTGGGCTCGATTTTGACGAGGCCTTACTCGTGTTACGCAGCCGAGCATTTCTCGCGCTTGAGCCCTCGTCAGATCGTTCGCCGCTTCGTGTACGATTGCGGATTGGAGAACTTTCCCAAAGTTGGCGAGGATGTCGACGATGTTGAGATTCTTCATCGGATTACTGGTTATGTGCCCGAGTGGTCCTGGATTACCGAAGGGTGTTCCGAAGACGAATGAGTTTTCGTCTTCGTAGAAGGTGAACTCGCTGTAGTTCAGTGTCTGGTTGATGATGGCGAGGATGTCGTCGATGGTCATCAGTCTTCTCCTCGGAGTTTGGCCAGCATCCGCACAGCGGCGTCGTGTTTGGCTTCGTTTTTGGTCCGACGTTCTTCGGAAGAAGAGGTCGCTTCTTCCAAGAAGTGACAGATGCATCGAAACGGTCCAGTGCCTTCGAATTCGTAACGAGGCATCGCCTTATCCAACTTCTGCGCGTGCTCATTCAGGATGGACACGCAGTTGCGCCCTTTGATCATGATGGTGCTTAGATCGGGGAGGCTGGGTGCGAATTCTGCGGGAGGGTCGTCTGCGTCTGCGTCTGCATCTCCGTAGTCCATGGCGCCCCATCCGAAGGTACTTTCCTGTACAGCTTCAATGAGGAAGGTCAGGGCCTTCTGTGTCTCGTCACCTGCAATAGCGGTGCGAGCTGCGTCGAGGAGTTTGTGCGTTTTTTCGTAGTGAGTATCGGGATCAGAGGTCATTAGCTCCGCTCCTTCAGGAAGTCCGCTATGGAGACGCCTGATTCTTTGTGACGTGCTGCATTGAGGTCCTTGAGGATCGCGTCCAGGACGTAGGAGAGTTTCAGGGCTCTATTTGCGTTGCGAAGCGCAGACACGAGTTCCTCCTCACGATTTTTGTGCATTGCGATCCCTGGATGGGAAGACGGCACGTTTTGGGTTTCGGCGTCGACCAGCGTGCGCGCTCTGGCGTTGTACTTGTAGTACTCCTGAGCTTGGTGGTGGTATGCGCCTTCGAGGATCCAGACGATTTCTCGGTCTTCGAGCGCGGTGAGGAGCTTGGCGGTTTCTGAGCTGAACATGGCGGGTTGGTTTCTTGGGTTAGAGTTGCTAGCTCTGTGCTTCGTGTCGGCAGTGCGCAATGAACTCGCGCAGCGCCTTGCGGTAGGCGAATGGATCGCCGTCGGGGTGGCCCCCCTTGGTCTCCTGGTGCGCCTGGGTGAAGAGCGCTTCGCCGATGTCGGCCAAGTGCGCTGCCATCGCTCGGGGGTTGGTGTGCAGCTTCAGCGCACGGGCGACTTGAGATCCGCGTTTGGTTTCGCGGTACTCGTCCTTGTAGCGTCGCCACAGTTTCGCCTCGCACAGGCGGTTCATGGTTTGCGTGGTCACCCAACCGTCTTCCCATGCCTTATTCGCGTCGGGACGGAGGAGAGCCCTCTCCATTGTTGGCGTGATGTTGATGCCCAGGATCGTGATGCTCATTGGTGTGGTCTCCTATGGCTTCAGCTGTTTGGAGATGAAGCGAACGGTTCTGTCGTTGGTCTCGTCGGGGTCGGGCCCGTTGAGGGTGTGGACGAGAGCGCCTCGACAACGCACTTCGAGGCGTTTGCCGTGTCGTGTTTGTCCGCGGCTCACAAGACGCGAGTTCCCGAGCTTGTGTTCGGGCGTATAGCTCCAGTCGTGCAGGCTGGCTTCGTGACCCTTGAGGTGCGCGTTGATGAAGCGAGCCAAGGTCCGAAGCTGAGGAGCCTTGATCGTCCACAACTCCAGCTGTTGCTGAGGTGTCTCGGGACGGTACTTCTTCACGGCCTCTCGACCTTTTTCTGTGGGCGACGCTACCCAATACTTCTCGTCGGGGACGAGCGTTACGAATCCCCTGGTTTTCAAAACCCGCAGTGCACGAAGACGTGCGCCGTAGACGGTCGTGGAGGAGGGGATCGCGCTCATATACTGCCAGGGTGTGCTCGTGCGCTTGACGAGCCACGCAAGATGGAAGCGTTGGTTCGGGGTCATTGAGCCGCTTCCTCTTGGTCGACCGCTGGGTTCACTTTGTCGACGATGAAGTGGGTCCCTTCGATATTGACGGTTTCAGTTTCGACGAAGCTCGGGAGGCGTCTCAGTGTCGCGAGGACAACGGTCGGGTCTTTGATGAGGTGGGTGAAGCAGTTGGAGTCGAAGTCGCGGTCGCGAGCTTTGGCGATCGATCGAGCGATGCGGCTGAGCCAGCCGTGGGCTGTGCGAAAAGCTTTCACGGACCGCGTCTCGATCTTGAAGTACGGTTCGCAATAGCCTCCGGCCTCGGCTCGGTATTCGAGCCAGTCGATGACGAGGTCGTCGTACTCGTATGTCGTGTTGAAGATCTGCTTGTGGCCGAGACGACACAAGGTCTTCACCGCCGCCGTGTGAGCTTCGCGGGAGGAGGCCCCACAGACTTCGTCCGGATTTGCGAAGAGCTGCTGGAGGCGGTCAGCGATCGGCGTCCGAAAGCTGGTTTTGAGGGAGACTTGGAGGCGGTGGTAGCCGTGGTCGGAGACTTGGTCGACGTTGAAGGTGATGACGGGTTTCATAGGAGACCCAGGATCTGCAGCAGTGCTGCGATGAGGGGGAGAAGAATGATGGCGGGATGGCTTGCTCGCTCCAAAGCAACGAGGGCGTCCACCTTCTCTTGGTGTGCCAGAGCGGCCGTGCTCCCTTGAGGAGGTTGTACTCGAACAAGGGCGGTCATCTTGCGCGTGTAGCTGTTGTGCACCATGAGTTCGCCTCGTAGGGTGACTCGGAAAATCTGTCGACGTTTGAGGTCCATGTTTTTATGGACCCGACGATCAGCTGGATACCAATAGTTTGGATTCATGATGGATTCCTTTCCCGTGCTGGCTCTGGTTGTTGGTTCCCGATGTCGACCAAGACCGTCCTCAGCTCAGCTTCGACGTCGCTCAGTTTCTCCCTTTGAGCCTGAAACTGCATCGTCGCCTTTGAGAGGGCGTCGTCTCCTTGGGTGTAGTAGTCGCGTCCGTGAGGTTGAGGTAGAGCTTCCTTTGCAGCTATGACCGCTTTCAGCCCCGCGGCGTACTGCGCATACAGGGCGCCCACGCCAGTCCCGTTCCGGTGAACGGTCGGCACGATCAGGTCTTTCGTCTTTGCCTCATTCGCTGCGTACTTCTCCACGCGGGCCTTCATGTCGCGAAGCCGACCGCAGACTTTGTGACCCTCCGTCCAGTACATCTGGCCGTCTTTGTAGACGACCCATGTGTACCCGGACGCAGAGGTGTTCGAGAACTTCCGGAGCTGCCAGGAACATGACTCGTAGGCGTGACCGATTCCAGCATCTCCGACGACCAATTCGACCTTGGTCCACTTCAATGGTTTGGTGTTCATCGTTGGATTCCTTTCCCGTGCTTGACGGCACGACACCACACCGGCGCTTGGCGCCGATGCAGAACTCGTGACGGCGAGTCGGTTATTCAGCTTTCGCCGCGAGAGAAGCTTCCATCGCCGCGACCTTCAAGTCGTCGAGGCGCTCGGTGATTTGGGGCATCATCTTCCCCAGAAGTTCTTCGTACTGACGGACCTTGTTGACCATCTCGCGGCACCTGTCAGCACGCGTTGACAGAGCACGAGGACCGAGAGGTTTGGTCTCGGAGTCCTCACCCTCTTTCTCTCCTTGTCCCTGCGCGAGGTCTTCTTCCACTGCTTTGGCTGCGGCCTCGGCCTCTGCAACGATGGCATCAAGGACAGCTTCGACCGCCTCGTCGCCCGTCATCGCCTTGACCTGGTAGATCTTGTGATCGGACACCGCCTTGAGCGCCTGCACCATGCGGTTGAACCGCTCGACCTTGTCCCGAGGCACGAAGTAGATTCCGCCAGATTCACGCAGTGTGGTGGCGCCCAGTGAGTCCATGACGTCCTTGCAGAGCCAACAGGTGATGTCCCGGCTCTCCAACGAGCCTTTGTGGCTCTCGAACGCCGCCGTCAGTTGTCCGAGCAGCGGGTGCTTTTCAAGATGAGCCCATGTCTTGGTTCCGGGTGCCTTTCCTGGGACCTGCTCTTGGACGATCAGATTTTCTGTGGCGTCGAGTGTGACCCGGCAGTTCACGTTGACGGTGAGCCCGTTTTTCTCGGTCTTGTCGAGCAATGCGTAGCCGCCGTCCTTGACGGTCGTCTTCAGGCGCCCACGAGTGGCAACGTCGTCGACGGCTCGTGTCAGGGACACCTTGACCGACGGCAGCTTAGGGAGCAGCTTTTCTTCGAGACCTTCCTTGATCCACGCAGCTTTGAAAGGATCGAGGCGGATGTTGCCCGAGAGTCGCCAGTACACGATGGCGCCGACAAAGGCGTGCTCAGAGTTCGTGGCGATGAGGTCGTCGTTTTTGAGAATCTTGAGAGTGTTCATGGGGTTTGCTTTCCTAGCGTTTGCTCAGGCTGCAGCAGAAACGTGCACAGCTCGAAGTTCGGGGTTTGTATAGATGAACTTGCCCCACCGGATGGGCGTTTCACTGTTCCCGATGGAGGGCTTCTCTGCGGACCTGCCGACGAGAAGCCAGATAACCGAGACGCCCTTGGGAGGCTCGGCAGGTGCAGGACCACAACCGTCGGTCCCGATGATGAGCACCGACGGACGATTCGACTTCATCTTCTTAAGTGCAGCGAAGATGGGACGAAAATCGGTCCCGCCGCCACCTTTGAAGAGCTTGAGAGCCTCCTTGACCGTCGACACCTTCTTGATCGCCTGCATCTCCGTATCGAATGACCCAAAGTGAAGGGGAGTACTCAACGTTCGCAGAATGCCGGGCACCTCTTGCGCGACCTCGGTCAGTTCGCGCTCGGACATCGAGTATGACCGGTCGACGAGGAACATGACCTCAGGGACCGGAGCGACAAGTGCAGGCAACAAAGGGATGTCCGGGCCATACCCGAGCACGCTTTGTTCTGGGTTGGGGATGTCATCTCGGTAATCGACCATCCCCTCTTGGTACGCGACCGCTTGTCGCGTCAGGCTGGCGAGCTGCTGCTCCCAGCGGACCACAGGAGGCTTGAGCCGCTGTTTGGCCCACCACAGCAGCCCGGGACTTACTCCGGTGCCGTAATGCTTTTCATGTTCAATCGCGGCCTCGGCGACTTGATCACGGATGCGCTCCAGCTCAGCGTCGGAGCGCCCTTCTTTGCCGTCGAGCTTGCCATCCAGGGGCTCGCTCGGCTTGCGGTGACCGCTGCAGCTGCCGCAGTGGCCGTGTCCCGGTCCTTGGTCTTCTTGGTCACCGTCAGAGCCGTCAGAGCTTCCAGAACCGTCCTGACTGTCTTGGTCACCGTCAGAGCCACCAGAGCCGTCCTGGTCGTTGTCGGAGTCACCAGAGCCGTCCTGGTCGTTGTCGGAGTCGTCAGAGCCACCAGAGCCGTCCTGGTCGTTGTCGGAGTCGTCAGAGCCACCAGAGCCGTCCTGGTCGTCCTGGTCACCGTCGTCGCCGGAGTCGTCCTGGTCGTCCTGGTCGTCGTCTTCGGAGTCGTCATCCTCGTCACCATTTTGCGGTGGTTGAGGTGACTGCTCCTGCTTGCGCAGGAGGTCGAAGTAGTATTCGGCCAACTTCCCGTTCGGGAAGCCGTAGGTCGACGGAAGGATGCATCCCGGAGGGAGAGGCAACTCCGGCGGTTGGCCGTCATTAATTTCGGCGTCCGTACTTAAATTCCAGAGCCACGCCAGTCGAGCATATTCTCGACCTTCTGGAGTCCATGTGCCGACAGGCTTGCCTGCGATGCGCGACAACCTGCCGAACATCACCTTCCGACGGAAGCGCTTCATGTGCTCCCTAAGCAGGTGGCTCACTTCGTGGACGAGGATCGCTGCGGTGTACTTCGGTCCTTGCTTGAGGACGAAGTCGGGGTTGTAGAAGAGCACCGCGCGCTCGGTGACTGCGAGCGTGGGCTCCTTGTGAGTCTCATGCGGGATGAGGTTGTAGATCGCCGTCGCGTAGTACGGAAGGTACTTGACGGCGATCGCTCTTCCTACAGACAACGTCTGCGCTGCACTGAGTTTGGGTTGCATGGGTTTTGCTCCTTAGGCGCCGCGGATGATCTCGTCGCTGTCGAAGAGCTGGATCATCACGTGGCGCTTGTCTTTGTTCTTGAAGGAAACCTTGCTCAGCGCCTGGGCGGCGGTGAAGCAAAGGTCGGGTTCAGTTTCACAGACCTTGCGCATGATCTTGTAGATCGTTGCGCAACGCTGCTCGCGGTTGTCTTCGATGTCGCGGATCAACGATGCGGAGCCGGAGGTGACGTGCATCGTGATGTCCGGCCGTGAAGGGTTGTGCTCGAAGTCGACTTTGCCGTCGAGGACGTCTTCGAGGATGGGAAGATCCTGCTTGCTCCGCCATCCGGCAAATGTCTTGGCCATTGCTTTGCCAAGGAACATCTCGATGCCTTTGTCGCGATCGATCTCATTCAGGTTGTGGGCCTGAGCCGCAGCAAGCCAGCGCATCGTGAACTCCATGGTGCGCGGCGACGTCCAGGAGCGTGTCCGGTCTTTGTGCCCCTCAGGAGGGATGACGAGTAACTTTTTGACTGCATGCACGAAGGCAACGATGGTGCCCTTGGCCTGAGCATAATCCTTCGGGAAACGCTCTGACACGCGAGCCTCCTCGGCGTCAGCATCGATCTTCTCGGGCTGGAAAACTTCACCGCCGTCTTCGATGGCCCACTTTATCCACTCGACGTTGTTTTGTTCGGTCCACACGAGCTGTTCGTGCGCGCCTCGATTGGCGGTGGCCATGCCGGTCTCGTAAGCGTTGGTCGACATGTCCACCGGATTGCCGAAGCATGCGAAGCGAACGTGACCCTTCAGCTTGGTGTCGCCGACCTGACGCTCGTTGATGACTTTTTGCGCACATGCCTGCATGAGCGCTGGAGCATCGCCGAATTCGTCGAAGATGATCAGCGCCCGCTTGGCGTTGTTGGCGTTGTGCACCCACTCGGGAGGAAGGCGTCGAAAGAACTTCCCGCTCTTGTCTGGAAACATTGCGCCGCCGATCGAGGCTGGGCTTTCGTTGCCAAGCGTGATCGGGTGGATGAAGTCGCAGTCGAACATCTTGGCAAGCGTAGTGGCCTTCTCCGTCTTGCCGACACCGGGAGGTCCCCACGTGAAGATGGGCGCAATGCTCCACCGGGGGTTGCCGAGATAATCGCGTCCGCCGCGGGCGAAGAAGTTAGCTTTGAAAATGGCTTCGTTGAACATGATGACTCCTTGTCGTTTTGGGTTGGGTTACTGGGCGACGGTGTGGTCGCCACGACGCGCGACCCAGTGTAGGAAGTGCTTGAGTTCGTGCGTGACCACGTTGAAGAGGGTTTCAATGTCGGTGCAGTCCTTGACGTACTGCTCGTCGACCACGATCGTCATCTTCTCTTCGTCGAGCTGCGCTACGCCTATCGGCAAGTTGCCGACTTTGACGAGCACGCTCTGCAGCACGTTGAACGTGGCGAGGTCGGTATTGGCGCAGAGCGCTCTTTTTGCGGTGGCTGCGGCGTAGCTTAGAGACGCTTGTTCGGGGGTCATGGTTTCGGTGTTCATTGGGGGTTACTCCGGAGTCACGCCAGCCTTGGCGGCCAGCGCGAGAAACTCTTCGTGGGTCAGCTCGATGTTGTCGTAGCCGAGCTTGCGATCGTTGATGTGGTCGACGTCGTCCTGGGCGCACTCGCGTGCTTTGTCTCGGTCTTCATTAGCGTGCGATCTCGGCGGCGTAGACCGCTGCGAGGCTTTCGTCATCGTCGTCGCCGAAAAATGCGTCGTTGCTCCACTGGAGGAGCAGCTCTTCGTAGGCGTCGTGAACGTCGGAGGTGTGCAGGAGAAAATCAGAGTTGGGATTGTTCATGATGTGGTTCTTTCCTAGTAGAAACGCGGATCAGGTTTACCGATACGACGGCATCCTGGTCCGAGATAGTTTGAGTGGTATAGGCCGCCGTAGTTCTCTGAAGTAAGAGCACTAGGGCCGTTGAAGTTGTTGGGAACGCCTGTAGGTTTGAGCAAATCTTCGGATTCACCCAAAGGCAGTTCGGTGTCGTCGTCAGGGTAATCGTCATTGTCGGACATTGGATTCCTTTCCTAGAAGCGTGCGCTTGAACAGCACGACGCTGCACCGGTTGGAGGACCGGAGCAGGACTCGTGACGGTCAGTGTTGAGTGAGTACGGTCAAGGTGCCGTAAACACCGGCGCCGATTCGAAAACCGTTAGGCTCGGTCTGCCACGCTTTTGCCCACGACCAATCGCCGCTTGCCCAGAGAATTTTCTGGATGTCACCGATGTACATGGCTCCTGTGTTGAGACCGCGAAGAGTGTCTTCGGGAGTGAGCCACTTACCTTTGACCCTGATCTTGGCTAGGTCGGCGTGGCGATAGTTTTTGCTCATGATGGATTTTCTTTCCTAGATGAACGTGCGCTTGAACGGCACGACGCTGCGCCGGTCGGAAGGACAGGAGCAGGACTCGTGACGGTTAGGCTTCGTAGAGGATCTCTATGTTCTGCTCTCGGTATCGGGACACAATACGTAGTTGATGACGCGGGAACACGTAGGCGCGCCGGGTATTTATGCAGCGCACGAGGCAGAAGTCGCGCATCTTGTTCCCCAGTTTTTCTACTTGTACGAGTCGTGGACGGCGCCACCCGGGATGCACGACAGCATCGACCGGATAACGGTGCGTGCATGCGGGACACATCCACGGACCAAACCCTTGGTGCCCATGAACTAAACGGGTGTCACCGCAACGCCAACACTCTGGAAAACCCCGTGGGATGAGCTGGTCTGTGTTGATGTCCATGGCTTAGGCTTCGTAGAGCGTCCCGGTGATTTTTTGATACTTGCGAAACACCGCGCGACCGAACGAGGTCTGCCACGAGCTGATGTGAGAAGTTCTCTCATCGGGTTCTTTGAGTAGCCCGAGCGCGGTGAGTTTTTCGTCTTTTGCTAACCAGTCTCCGATGATAGGAGCAGGGTCTGGGTGGTAGATCAGATGGAGGACTGCGTCGCATTCGTCGGAAACTTCAGCCAGCCCGTAGGCGACGCCGTGCATGAAAAAGAAGGCAGCCCAAGAAATGAAGTCTTCGGGATTTTCGAGAGGATGTTGAGGTTTGCCGCGATCCCAGTCTTCATCGCTCATCTGCCTTATGTGTTCTTTTACTTCTTCTTGGGTTAACTGCATGGTCTGATTCCTTTCCAGGTTTTCTAGGTTTTACGGTTTGATGGAAAACAAAAGACCGAAGCGGATGAAGTTCCGCCTCGGGATTTTCGGTTTCGATCGTGTTGCTTCAACTTCTCGTCCTACTTAGAGGACGCGCTTGTTCGTACGTCGTGTTGTCTTGGATTTTCTCTGTCACCGCGAGAGGCGGTTCATCTATCTAGTCCTCTCGTTGCGCCTCGGATGACCGGCGCTCGTCGAACCCCTGGCACTATCTCGTGCCCCCCGGGTCCATCCTTTTTCTGGGATGGTTCAGTTGTCACTCTGCTCGCGGGTCCTGACCAGCTTCGCGTACGATCGCGTGCTGCGGACGAGCTATGGAAGGTGACTCTTCCTCCGCCGGGTGCCCCTGAGGGTCTGCGGTTGATTCCCGGCTTCGTTGGCGTGTTCGGCTATTCGGTTTTTTAGACGGGGCCTTCGGTGGCCCCTCGACTGGGCGCGCCTTGCAGCGCTCCCAACTGTATGACGTACTGCCTGGGTAATCCATTCCATCTCTGAAGGCCTATTTGAGGAGGCTTAGAGGGTATTGGAGACCCATCGTAAAATGCGTTGACGCCGCAG
>SDBT01016765.1_pt1 | contig 11588 bp, 11 predicted proteins | sample 2277101 | NCBI WGS metagenome assembly SDBT01 (sample SAMN10404973, study PRJNA504765) | marine sediment metagenome | isolation source: marine sediment core GS10_PC15, 103 cmbsf | place: Arctic Ocean: Southern Knipovich Ridge | collected 2010
ACTGGAAGATCCTATCAGAATCAATTTTACCAAAGACAATCTTATCAGAATCAACCTTCTTATGCAAATCAATCAGGAATTGATAGAGCTTGTTATAGGGGTAATCCTCAAATGAATTATACAGCATGCGGTGCAGCATTTACAGCACTTCCTACTGATTTTAGGAGGAAAAACATCGGGAACAGAACGACTTGTCCAAAACGTAGGGCAAATCAGTTCAATTACTATAAAAGGAAGTGTCGTTGCAATACTAACCAATTGGCTCATTACAGATCGCTACAGATGATCTGTAGGAGGAAACATTAGCCGGCTAGTGCATCACTAATGCAAACTAGCAATGTATACGAATGGATAAAGAAGGAAGACAATCGGAAGAAGATCCTAATGGCGCTAAAGCAGCCCTTAACGGCAAAGCAAATCGGCAGAAGAACAGGTATCTCTACAGATACTTGCAGTTATGTCATGACAAAATTTGCAGCCAAAGGTCTGATGATCTGCCTTAATCCAAAAGCAAGAAACAGCCGACTGTATTGGATTACGGGCGTTGGTAGACAGTGCCGAAGACAACTCCATCAGGATTTGAACCTGCCCGAGAAGGCATACGATGTGCCTAGTGTGAACTGGGATCTTTACGGCTGGGTGTGCTATAGTCATAGAGCTGCGATTATCAGAAGCATGACCAGCCCTATGCAGCCGTCAGAAGTGAAGAGAGTTCTGCGAGTCTACAGGCCAAACATAAAAATCAGTGCGAATAATATTCGTGATGTCGTAAAACTATTGCTGGAAAAGGGGATTGTGCAAAAAGTGCATGTTAGAAAGAAGGCCCACCCAAGATATGAGCTTACAGATTCAGGAAACCAATTTCGCCAACTTCTCATGCAATCTGAAATGACTTTCTAACAATACAGTTCAATATTATTTAATAGCCGTTCCTATATTATTGGATATGTCAAAATTTACAAATTCTTTAGAAGAGAAAGCGGAGCATTTAGCATCAGTCCCAAAGCGAGAGCAATGGGACAAATCAATCCCATCAATAGTTCGCAGGGAGATAGCTCTGACAGTCGACCAAATCAAACGACTAAGACAACGTCATGAAGAGCAATTCCGCCGTTTACTTCGTATTGAGTGTTATGTGGATACAGATCTTAAGCAACTGGAGCAGCGTATACCGCGGTATGTGCCCCATCATTTCCCGGAAAAAGAAAAGTTTAAACAGAGGCTTTTTGAGATTGAAAAAGAACGCCGGAATTTGAGTCTGCGGTTGGAGGAGAAGACGCAGGGGCTTGAGGATAAATTGCTGGCTTTGGTGAATCGGTGGGAGGTATTAAGGGCTTGATGAAGAGTAAGACAAGAATATACTCTCAGCCATAGTATTAATTAATACACACTTTAAATAATCGCCGCATGAAAACACAAAGTTTCTTTATCAATGGAAAAATTTAAGCAGGTGCAGCAGAACAAAGGACTAACTTTTCATTAAAATAAGTAATAGAATTATCTGAAGGCAAATAATTCATGATGTCTCTCAGAGGAGAACGTATGTCATAACCTATACTCATATTATATTTATCAAGAGCTTTGAAAGGATCGTCTAGAAAAACGTGTCTAAATTCTGAGTTCTCTGCCAATAATGATAATATCACTGTCCTATCAGCATGTACTAGCTTGCTTTGTAAATTTTCTGCCATTTTATTTCCCTTTATTTAGTATGAGGTAAAACTTCAAATGAATATAGCATTTTACTCCACTCATGATATTTCTTTAAAGCTACTTTTGCCATTTGATCGCAATAACCATCAATCATCTTCTTATTTAACACATTTTCAGTTGAAACAGAGTTTATTACCTCTGATAATAAATCTATTGCGTCTTTGTTAATAATATTAACAAACTTATTATATATAAAGCTTTCGTTTTCTAATACTGGAAGATTTTCTGAATTATTGACTTCTGCACTGAATATTCCAAACCTTAACTTCCTCCCCATTTTATTCAATTTATCTGCCACTGCAAGAAAAAACCCCAACGATCTTTGTGCTATATCATAAACTAAATTGACTCTTTCATCTGCAGATAGGCACAAAAAATCTGGAAATCTCCCCAACACCCTATTTTGTTTTAGCAGTTTCTCTCCTAAGGGTGTGCCTCTATAATACTGAAAACGATTTAATAGACCTTGTAAGACATTTATTTCCAGTCCCTCATAAAAATGCAAATCATTCCTAAGCTGCTCAATAGTTGTTTCAGGGGTGAAATTAATAAATGATGCTGTAATACCAATATCTAATTCCTTTAGTATACTCACCGCATTTTCAATATCTTTCACAAGAATGCCCTTACCGAAATAGTCAAGTAAATTTTGGCTACCAGATTCTATTCCTATAAGGATATTCCTAATACCTACCTCCCTTAAACGTCTAAAAAGAGGTCTATCAATATTGTCCACTCTTTCCGCGATGGATAACATAACTCTAAGATTACGTCTTTCCATTTTGTCCGCAAAATCTAAAATCCTTTCCCTATTTTTCCTTCCTGGCCCAATAAATATATCATCAACCATTACAATTTCTTGAACGCCAAATCCGTTCACTAGATACTCTATTTCGTTAATTATATTCTCGTTGCTTCGCATACGCCAATGTGGTCCCCCGCAAACTGAATAAAAAGCCCTTATCGAACAGAAGCCGCAATTCATGGGGCAACCTCTTCCCCCTGACATTGAAATAACACCATCTTCTTTTTTATACTCAAGAATATATGGGATAGTATCCCGTGCGGGGAATGGGATGGTATCTAAATTGTGTATGAGCTTGCGTGAGTGATTTCGAGTTATTCCTGACTTCGATCTATAAGCGATCCCTTCAATTTTTCTCCAGTCGGCCTTTTTCTTAAGGAATCCGGCAAGTTCCACTATTGTTTCCTCGCCTTCATTCATAACAATAGAATCCAATCCATCGCACATAGTCAAGATGTCTTCACAGTGAAAGGTTGGAGTATGCCCTCCCATTGTTATATGAGCCTTAGAGCCATGCCTTTTTAATTCGTTTATTACTTCAATTGAAGATTTGATAAATGTTGCATCTGCTATGGTAAAACCTATAATATCATAGTTTTTCTGCAAGATATTTTTTAGAGTATCTTGCACGGACATTCCTCGCAAAGACGCATCAAGAATAGTCACTACAAAACCAGACTCACGAAGCAGTGCAGCAAGATATCCCAAGGCCATAGATTCACTATTTTCTGAGAAGTGGGATTTATAGAAACGCGGAGGCTTTACTAAGGCAATGTTCAATTTGAGTTTCCTTTTTGTATTGCCATATTAACATACTTTGAAAAACAATTATCTTTTATTGACAACGCATATTTGTCATAAATTTCATTAAGGTTAGAAACTATCTTCTCAATCACAAATTTATTTTCAATAATAACATAATTAGTAATTTCTGACAATTTGCTTCCTGGAGACAACTCTCCAACTATTATCTTATGAAATACTTGTTTGTTATTTTGCAAAATAAAACAATCTAAAGAACCTAGTTTTCTACGATATGCTTCCCAGTTTTTATTCAGAGGAAAGGCCGATTCATCGAGAAAAGTACATTTCATTTCAAATAGATCTTTGTGCGAAGAAAAACCTTGACAAAATCTTCGTTCATAAATCTTATTTATTAAGTCCATCTCGTATCTATGTTCTATTTCTCCAGAAGCATATCTTTTCAAGGGAATCATTAGCAGATTTTTAACTACAATATTTTTGTTTATAGCCTCATCTGCAAATTTTCCATAATCACCTAAGTCCTCCTCAGCATATTCATCGATATTTCCCATCATGGTGTTAATTATACAATCATTCGTGCTGTCACTATTGGATTCCTTTAATAGTTTCAATATTTTTTCATTATATTTCTCAGTCTCATTGTTGCCAAGATTAAAGGGGCTTGTTATTTTATTTATTTCATACAAAATATCATCAATTAAATGTTCAATAATGTACGGTGCCAGAGGGAGGAATCCATTCATACTGAGCATATTTTGTAATATATCAGTTGCATTTTTATTAATTTTATTTTTGAACAATGCAATGTTTTCCAGTTTATTCTCTGCTACATCTTCATATATAGCCTGTTTTAAATCTAGACAAATTCTTTGATGTTTAAGCATACGGATTTTAAAACAATTATCAGCAAATTCAACTGGGCAAAGAGTATGTCGAACCAAGTCGTAGTCAGCTATTTGTTCATTAAAAAGAAAGATGTTGAATGAAGCGTTGGGATTTGCTATGTTTAGCTTGCCCCCACACACAACAGCCATCTTGGATATTTTATTCTTTCTTAGAGGCGAGCCTATTTCTATGTTTCCTTTGCAAATTTCGTGTTTATGGCCATGTAAAACTAGCTTAACCCCAGCCTCGTACAAGTTCTCAATAAATATTCCTGCATTAGATACCATATCATAGCTATTGACATCGGCAACCAAATTAGGTGAAATATGGTGATGCACTAGTGCAATTTTTAGTACATTATCCAATGACACATCTGGGACGGTATCAGAAACAATTGCAGCATCTAAAATGTCAAGATTCTCTAAATAATTCTCGACAATATTATTAAAAATATTATTGATTTTTTTTCGACAAAACTTTTTGGTGTTAATCTCATTTTCGATTTTTTGTATCAATCCTTTAGAAACACCACCAAGTATCTCACTTGAGTTGAACAAATAGAAGAGCAGCCCATAGTTGATAAAATGTATACACTTTTCTTGATGAATACGGATACCCTCGTCATAGACCTGTGTTGGATCACTAATTTTTTTAGGAGTTAATATTTTGCTTCTTCCACCAAAATATTTGTTAAACGCCTCAAATCGTACGTCTTGTGAATCGGTATCAGTGAGTCGAGTTTCTTTTTTTACGTCATGATTTCCTGGTATGACAATAATATGTTTATCTTCGACAAAATTTTCAAGAATATCAAAAAAAGAATCTAACCTCTTCGCATATAGTTTGTCCTCATACAAAAAACCTTTGTTTGCGATATCACCTGTAATCACAATTATATGTGGTTTCAGATTTTGCTTTAATGCATCATGAAATGTTTTTAGATATTTTTCAATAGGCACACTATTGCTTCTATTTTCAGCAATAGCCGCAGTAAGCTCGTTTTTGTGCATATTGTCCGTGTTTGATTCGAAATGCAAATCAGACAAGTGCCAAACAACACACTCCTTAGCCATAGTTTACTCCTCAAAGCTAATCTATCTTTTTCCCAACACAAAAGTCATACTGCCAATCTGAATGGTCTTGCACCTCATATAGCGGCAGAACGTGCAACTCCTCTTTTTTCATAAAATTTCTTATCATTTGAGCTGTTACAGCCCATACAGAAAAAACCTTATTTGTACGATTTCCGTTAATGGACGCGTCCAATTGAACTTGATATCTCCGTCCAGGTTTGTTTGCACCGAGATAAGATAAGCTTGTTAATAGTTGAGCAGTATTTCCACCAACCAATTTTTCATCTGATCGCTGTTTTCTCACGTGCCATCCTTGGTCTGCTTTATACTCCATCTCCCGTATTTGATTGTTATATCTTTTGACATCAATAAGTAGAAACCCGCCATTTTTTAGAACCTGTGCCATTTGTTTAATGGAATACCTAACCCCTTCCGGAGGCAGGTGACAAAATGAATTTCCCGAGCAAATCACAATATCAAATTTATTATTGCCAAAATAATCGACAAGGTGTTCCCACAGAATTGGATGTTTCACAATATTTAGTTTCACATTAATCTTATTTGAATTATTTTTAACTATCTCAAGCATCTTCGGGCTTCCATCACTACAAACAACGTCAAACCCATGCCTTGCCAGAGATAAAGAGGGATTGCCTGTACCGCAAGAACAATCCAAGATTTTTAGTTGACTTCTGTTTTTGCCGCTATATTGAGAAATAATTTTTGAAATGGTTTTTGCTGGTTCGCCCTTATCATACCAATCATACCAATCATTATACAAGTAAGGAAAATCACTTAGCCAATACTTTTGAATTCCATATTTAGCACAGTCATGAAGTGAACCTGTCTTTTTGTCAAATTCATCATTCATACAAAACTACCCTATTTCCTTCTATTTTTTTAATAACCATCGGCCCAACAACATCTCCGCCATCAGTCATTGTGAAATTGCCCGAGGCTCCTTCATAATTTTGAAGTTCATTAAGACCTCTTAAAATTTCTTTATAATTATAACCGTACTTTTTTATAGAATTTAATACAATCATAGCCGCATCGTATGTATTTGCCGCGTAATTTTGCGGCTCGGTTCCAAACTTAGCTTTATAAGAATCATGAAAAAGCTTTATTGCGTTTGACTCTTCTGGAGGTAACTGAGACGATGCGAATATGACTCCATTTGCAGCTTCTCCAGCAATATCTATTACCTCTGGAGACTCTGCAGTCTGATGGGCAAAAATGTGTTTATCTAAGCCTAATTCTTTGGCTTGTAACAACATTCTTCCTGTTTCCTTAGCAAACCCAGCAAAAAATATCGCATCTGCATTATTACCTTTGATTTTAGTAAGTTGAGTTCTAAAATCTGTTGCATCCTGTTCAAAGGTCTCAATCAGCGTAATACGACCTCCCAATTTTTCAAAATTTTCCATTAAGGACACAGACATGCCTTCTGGACCAGCAGATTTCATATAAAAGACAATCAGTTTTTTAATTCCAAGCTTGTTATAAATGAAATCAGCCATTACCTGGCCTTCGTAAGTATCATGAACTATCGTTCTGAAAAAGAATTCACTTCTACCTGAAAGCTTATGATCTGTTGCTGCAGGTGATACAATAATGACGTTTTTCTTTTCAGCAAAAGGTAATACCGTTTCAACTTCAGAACTTGACATGGGGCCAATAACTACAGGAACTTTGTTTATTGAGATAAGTTTTCTGACCGCGTTAAGACTTTCAAGAGGAGATAGTTTTGTGTCTTCATATACGACTCTAACATTCTTGCCGTTAATCCCACCTTGTTCATTAAATTTGTTTACAGCAAGAGTTATAGCATTCATTGCAGCCTCTCCATATGGAGCACCGTCTCCACTAAGAGGCAAAGCTGCCCCAATAACAATTTCATCTGGACTACTATGTAAATTCATAATGAGGACTAATAGAATCGTAACCGTCATAGCCAAAATAACAAATGCTATCGTTTTTTTCATAACTAAATTCCTCGCTTTATTTGTTATAGTTGCCAAACTATAAAAACCTTTCGCACTAAAGATACATCGTTTATATTAAGAAATCATCAACAATCTTGCTGCTAATCAATTCTCTGCTATTACCTTCTTTTTCAATTATTCCAATCCCAAACACATATGCTCTATCAGAATATTGTAACGCCTTTGAAACATTTTGTTCTACTAACAAGATTGAAGTTCCATTTTGACGAATTTTTTCTAATTTTTCAAAAATTACTTGTACAAAATTTGGAGAGAGCCCTGAAGACGGCTCATCAATCAACAATAATTTGGGCTTCAACATCAAGGCTCTTGCGATAGCCAGCATTTGCTGTTCACCGCCGCTGAGAGTGCCAGCTCGTTGATTCTTTCGTTCTTCAAGCCGCGGGAAAAGCTCGAATACTTGTTCCAGTGCTTTACTTATTGTGTCCTTGTCCTTAACTAAGAAAGCTCCCATTTCCAGATTTTCCATAACACTCATAGACTCAAATATCTGACGGCCCTGCGGAACAAGGCAAATACCCTCCTTTACCAATTTGTATGGTGGTAAGTTATTAATGATCTTATTGTTAAAGGAAATTTTTCCATCGCTTTTTCCGTTTAGAGGAACAACTCCTGCGACCGTACTTAAGGCTGTACTTTTGCCAGCCCCATTTGGGCCAATCAGGGCTACAATTTCGCCTTTCTCAACCTTAAAGGAAATATCCTCCAAAGCTCGGACTGAACCATAATACACAGTTAAGTTTTTGACCTCAAGAAGAGCCATTTCCCCTCCCCAGATAAGCATCAATCACTCTTTTGTTGTTTCGTACCTGCTCAGGTGAGCCTTCTGCGATTTTTTTGCCCTGATTCATAACTATAACTGTGTCTGATATGCCCATCACAATTTTCATATCATGCTCAATAAACAGGATAGTTTTGCCCTGTTCTCGAAGCTGACTTAAGAGCCCCAGTATTTTTTTTTGGGTTTTGGGATACACACCTGCGGTCGGCTCATCCAATAAAAGCAAATCTGCTCCAGTTGCTAAGGCCATAGCCAATTCAAGTAATTTCTTTTGACCATAAGATAGATTTTCAGCTAGATGTTTTTTCTTGTGAGATAGTCCTACAAACTCCAAGTATTTTCTTGCTTCCTCCTTTGCTGTTTTTTCATCTTCGTGAACTTGTTTTGTGGGAATCAACGCTTTAATAAAATGTTCACCTGAATGAGATTGGAAAGCCAATAATAAGTTGTCCCATACAGTAATCTGAGGAAACAATCTTGTATTCTGAAACGTTCTGCCGATTCCAAGATGTGCAATATAATAAGGAGATTTATTAAAAATAGATTGCTGATTCAAATAAATATTCCCATTGTCAGCCTTGCATAATCCGTTTAGAATATTGAATACAGTGGTTTTTCCTGCTCCATTTGGTCCAATCAGACTAGTAATTTCCCCTTTCTCCAAAGTGAAAGACAAATCGTCCACTACTTTCAAACCATCAAAACTTTTTTAAAGTTGTTTGATTCTAAGCAGTTCCATATTATGTAAACCTAAACTTACCAAATAAACCTTGCGGTCGTTTCATCATAAGTATAACTAGCAATAAACCATAAATCATCTGTCTTAAAGGGGCTGCTACAGAACTGGGCATGCCAACAAATCGAAGTATTTCAGGAATCACCACAAGAACCACAGCGCCAGCAAGTGACCCCTTAATGCTGGCCATTCCTCCAAAAATTACCATCAATATAATTGTAACGGATTCCATTATAGTAAAACTGGAGGGATCAATAAAAGTGATATAATGAGCATATAAACTACCAGCAAGCCCCGCAAAAAATGCTCCTGTAATAAAAACCTGAAATTTATATTTAATAACATTCTTTCCTAATACAGCAGAAGCAATTTCATCTTCTCGAATGGATTTTAAAACTCTTCCATAAGCTCCCGTTACAAGTTGATGGATAATAAGTAATGTAATCAATACAAAAATGACAACAATTATCAAATACGCCTAAGTTGAATCGATCGCTATTCCGAAGATGGAGAATCCCGTAATTCCAGGTAATCCCATTGGCCCTCTGGTTAAAGATGTCCAGTTCTTGGCAATCTGATAAATAATAATTCCTGTTCCTAATGTGGCTAATGCCAGATAGTCACTTTTTAACCGTAGTGAAGGTAACGCAATCACAATTCCTACAACTCCTGCCCCTAAAGCTCCTGCAATCAATCCTATCCATGGAGAAAAACCGGCCTGTAAAGTTAATAAGGCTGAAATATATGCACCTACAGCATAGAAAGCAGCATGACCTAAATGTACAAGTCCAGTATAACCTATAATCAAATTCAGGCTTAATGCTAAAATACTGTAGATCCCACATATGATCAAAATATGAAGTATATATTCCAAGGTCAGGCAACCTCCTTTTTAGTTTTTATTCCTAAAAAACCATGTGGTTTGATTAACAGGAAGATAATTAGGATAGCAAAGACAATAACATCTTTCCATGCAGAAGGCAGCCATGCGATTCCCATGTTCTCCGCCAATCCGATAAACACACCTCCGAGCATAGCTCCTGGAATACTTCCAATTCCTCCAACAATCGAAGCTATGATTCCTTTTAAAATCATATTAAATCCCATAGTTGGTTCTAAATTGGTTTCTAGGCCGATCAGAAATCCTGCAACACCTGCTAAAGCAGAGCCTAATGCAAATGAAATCATAATAATTTTTTCAGGATTTATGCCGACAATGTTGGCAGCTACTGGGTCATCCGAAACAGCTCTCATAGCTTTGCCCAGTTTTGTTTTCATGATAAAAAACCAAAGAGCTATCATTAATACAATAGAAGTGATTAAAATGATAATCTGTATAGGTGTAATAACCGCAGAGAAGATAGCATATCCTTCTTTTACAGGACCCGTTCTAAGGGATAGAGTTTGAGCACCATAAATTAATTGAATCAGGTTTTGGACAAAAATAAAAATACCAAAAGAAGCCAAAAGCAGAATAAGATTAGAAGCTTTTTTTTCTCGAAGAGGGTGATAGACAATTATGTTAATCAAGATTCCTGCAATTGCGGACGCTAGCATGGCCAATATAAAAGCCAGAACAACAGGAAGTTTTAACTGAATAGCCAAAGTATATCCAATGTAGGCTCCTATTGTATAAACTGCCCCATGTGCCAAATGGAAGAATTTTACTGTCCTGTAAATAACAGCAAATCCTAAGGCTACCAAAGCATAAATTGCTCCTGCAATCAACCCGTTCAATATAAATTGCTGAATCATAACGTTTTTATCCTATTTCTTTGTTTGACAAAGAAAGCGGCATATTTATAATTTACTTAAGCATATATTACAACCGGTTTCCTACTATAATTCCTGCTATATCAAAAAATATAAAGTTAAGCAGGATTCAGTTCATCACTTATAAACCTTTTTTGATTTCCATGTGGGATTTGCCAATGAAACAATATACACCAAATCAAGCAGCACTGATATTCTTGGTTGGAATCCTTTGCGGAACAATAATTGGCAAGCTTGCAATATAAACGCGTTTTGAAAATACATAATCATGAACATCGAAAAAATCGCAAACAAGCTCAGGCCCCTCATGCCGAAAAAAGTCGCCCATTGGATGAAGACACGAGAATTGGCAGATCCAGATTTGCAAGCCTTAATCGAAAAGCAAATCATTTCTACCGCGTACAATTACCTTGGCGATTTCCACAATAAGATCCTACTCTCACTACCACCAGAGAAAAAAGCCAAAGGCGCAATCAACATAGGAACCATTCTCTATGACAAAGAAAAATACCCATTTGGAATATCCACCAACGAGTTAATGCAAAACATGGCCGTTCTCGGCCGGTCGGGAGCGGGCAAAACAAACGTCGCTTTTCATATACTTCAGCAGCTCATTGCCAAGAATATTCCTTTCGTATTCCTCGACTGGAAACGTACTGTCCGTCATCTGATCCCGAATTTCAAAGACAAGCTAAATATCTACACACCGGGCAGACCCTTATCGAGATTCCCGTTCAATCCTTTCGTTGTCCCTCCCGGTGTTGAGTCCAACGTATATGTCAATCAGGTGGTCGATGTCATGTCAGAAGCGTTCAACCTGGGAGAGGGTTCACGAAGTATCCTGCGAAAGGCGATTGCTACACTCTATCAGCAGGAGAATCTCTGCCCTACGCCCAAAGAAATAATATTCGAAGTTGAGAAGATGTCAGAAAAAGACCGAATGCGTGGCTGGAAAATTACAGCAATGCGGGCGCTGGAAAGCCTTGAATTCTCCGACATTTCGTCTAAGGACAGAATCTCACAAGAACAACTTGCCTCAAAACTCTTACAT